>OLXI01001160.1_pt1 | contig 13320 bp, 10 predicted proteins | sample 1674181 | NCBI WGS metagenome assembly OLXI01 (sample SAMEA103958148, study PRJEB25191) | human gut metagenome | reverse complement strand
TTGAGCTCTTCGTAGATGGCGGTCGCATCGCCATGACCAACCTCGTCTTCCCTGTGGCTCCATACGAGAATGTGAAACTCTATAGCAAGGGTGGCAAGGCTGAGTTTAAGAATGTAAAGGTTCACAAACTGGCATTGTAAACTATCTTCATCATCAATCGCAAATTGCATTGTAATTATGAGCAAATCAATGAAACTGACACTCATCCCAGTGATGCTCTGTTTCTTCGCCATGGGATTTGTGGATTTGGTAGGCATCGCCTCCAACTATGTGAAGGAAGACCTCAACCTGAATGATGCGACAGCCAATCTGTTTCCATCATTGGTGTTCTTCTGGTTCTTGATATTCTCTGTGCCTACGGGCATGTTGATGAATAAAATCGGTAGAAAGAAGACCGTGCTGCTCTCACTCATCGTGACGGTAGTGTCGCTTCTCTTGCCTATCTTTGGCGAGACTTTCGGCATCATGCTCGTCTCGTTCTCTCTCCTAGGTATTGGAAATGCTTTGATGCAAACTTCCTTGAACCCTTTGGTATCTGCCGTGACATCAGGCAAGAACTTGGCTTCCACTCTGACTTTCGGACAGTTTGTGAAGGCGATAGCCTCTTTCATGGCTCCATACATCGCCATGTGGGGTGCCGTGGCAACCATACCCGACTTAGGCTTGGGTTGGCGTGTGCTTTTCCCTATCTATATGATTATCGGTGTCTTCGCCACGATATTCTTGGCAGGCACCCCTATCGAGGAGGAGAAGATGGAGGGCAAGGCTTCGGGCTTTGTCGATTGCTTCAAGTTGTTGGGCAAGCCTATCGTGCTGCTTTCCTTCATCGGCATCATGTGCCATGTGGGTATCGACGTAGGTACCAACACTACGGCTCCAAAACTCTTGATGGAGCGTTTGCACTGGACGCTGAATGAGGCTGCCTTCGCCACATCGCTCTACTTCATCTTCCGTACCATCGGATGCTTCACCGGAACGGTTTTCCTCCGTGTGATGAAGCCACGTCTCTTCTTCACCATCAGCATCGTGATGATGGCATTGAGCATGGTGGGCATGTTCTTCGGTGAGAGCAAGGCTATCCTCTATATCGCCATCGCCTTGGTGGGATATGGCAACTCGAATGTCTTCTCCATCGTCTTCTCGCAGGCTTTGCTTGCATTGCCAGAGAAGAAAAACGAGGTGAGCGGATTGATGATCATGGGTCTCTTCGGTGGAACCGTCTTTCCACTTATCATGGGATTTGCCAGCGATGCCATCGGTCAGATAGGAGCTGTGCTCGTCATGGCAGTGGGGGTGCTCTACCTCTTCTCTTATATTAATAAGGTGAAAATGTAATTAAAATATTGAGCTATGAATACTGATTTGAACAAGAAATATTGTGTAGGCTTAGGGGAGATTCTCTTTGATGTATTCCCAACAGGTAGTAAACTCGGTGGTGCTCCTGCCAACTTCGCTTATCATGCAGGTCAGCATGGTTTGCACTCCGTGGCAGTGAGTGCGATAGGCAATGACGCCTTGGGTGATGAGGCTCTTCGCCAGTTGGACGAGAAGAAGTTGAAGTATGTAATGCCTAAGTTGGGCTTCCCTACTGGCACGGTGCAGGTGAGCCTCGATGCTGAGGGCGTGCCTACTTACGACATCAAGCAGGGCGTGGCTTGGGACAACATCCCATTCACCGATGAAATCAAGGAGATCGCTTGCAATACGGGTGCTGTTTGTTGGGGTTCTTTGGCTCAGCGCAATGCTGTGAGCCGCAAGATGATTTACGACTTCCTCGACCATACACCTAGCGATTGCTTGAAGATATTCGACATCAACCTCCGTCAGAACTTCTACAACAAGGATATTATCAGTGAGAGTTTGAAGCGTTGCAATGTCTTGAAAATCAACGATGAAGAGTTGATTACCATCGGTCGCCTCTTCGGCTATCCTGGTTTGGACATTGAGAACAAGTGCTGGTTGATTCTCGGCAAGTATAGTCTTGATATGCTCGTGTTGACTTGCGGCGTGAACGGAAGTTACGTCTTCACCCCAGGCAAGGTTTCTTTCCAAGAGACTCCAAAGGTAGAGGTTGCCGATACCGTTGGTGCAGGCGATAGCTTCACGGGTACTTTCTGCGCTAGCATCTTGAAGGGCAAGAGCGTAGCTGAGGCTCATAAGTTGGCGGTGCAGGTGAGTGCGTATGTATGCACACAGCATGGCGCTATGCCAACTATTCCAGAAGACATGCGTAAGTAAAGGGGGAAAGTTTTCGTTCAAAGCCTTTGGATGTAGATACGCAACCTTTGTATGCACATCCAAAGGCTTTGTATGTCCATCCAAAGGCTTTGGATGGAGAATGCTCCTAGACTGTTGGACTTTTTCGTCTAGATGAGAGAACTTTAGTTATCATGGAAATTGATATTCTAATATAGGGTTACAAGCCAATAGGGATAGTTTTAATTAATCTGAGCTGTCATCATCCTTTAATCGTTTTATAGCCTTGTCAAAGTCACTTTCCAACATACGCATCTCTCGTTCTCGATAAATTTCAAATTCTCGTTCTGCTTTTTCTATAGCATCTTTATGCGAGATACTGCCGTTTCCTTCCAAAATGTGTTTGCGAAGACGAATGATTTGGTCATCTAGCGCAGCAATCCAATCAGCCATTCGCATGGGAGTCTGCTCCAATGCTTGGAATTCTGCATAATCGAGGAATTGTGAGGTCAGAAGATTCAGACGTTGCAATTCCAGTTCTGTCAAATAATTCTTGGCAATTTTTACGTCATCGCGTGTTACGTAGTTTCCTTTGAAATTTGTCATACCTACAAATGGCTTTTCGTTGTCCACACGTTCATAGATTAACTCTGCTGCTGTATGCTCATGCACTGCATAGTGCATCTTATTCTGTACTGTGGAAAAGAATAATTTTGTCATCTTTGCACGAGGGTCATAATCCACCGATGTCGCATAAATATCGGTCACTTGCTGATAGAAGTTACGTTCACTACTACGAATATCCCTGATGCGTTGCAGCAACTCACGGAAGTAACGATTACCCCCTTGCTTCAACCGCTCATCATCCATAGCAAATCCCTTTTGGATATATTCATGAAGCCGTTGAGTCGCCCAACGGCGAAAACGGGTTGCAACCTGAGATTGCACACGATAGCCCAAGGCGATAACCATGTCAAGATTGTAATGGTCAATGTTACGTCTCACCTGACGATTGCCTTCCCGACGAACTAACAAGAATTTCTTGTTAGTTGCTTCTGTGAATAATTCTCCGTCTTTATAGATGTTATCTACATGTTGGCTGATATTCTGTTGTGTAGTACAATATATTTCCGCCAACTGATTCTGTGTCAGCCACAAATCTTCATCGGAAAAGCGAACAGACACACGTATTATCTCATTATCGTCTTGATAAAGTATTATTTTGTTATTCTCACTCATGATTAGCGATTGTCTTTTTTCTTGGAATTTGAATGATAAAGGCTATCAGTGATGATACCTCTAAATATATCTTCATTAAGAAATTCTAAAGTACGATTTAGCTCAACAACATTATTGGTCGGTAACACTAACTCATTGTTCCCATTAATTTGTGCATTGATTCCATATTTCTTTAAAAGACTTGTTTTCGTTCGAAACGTCTTTCGCATAAAAGTAGCAATGTTGTTTGTGCTAGATAATAATTTTATGAGTCGACGAGTTTTTATGTTTGCGATATGTTTTATATTCTCTGCATTTACATCTATACCTTTTATTTCGCCAAATAATTCAATTTCTGTATTTGTGGCTTCTGTAACAAAATCTATTAGCGAAAATATTTGATTTGCAATTGTATAACTTTGAAAGTACAATTTCCCATTTTCATATATTGCATGAATTTTATCTTCTACGATAAAGGCAGAAGTATTCATTTTAGCAAAAATGTTTCCATGCTCATCTTGCAGTTGGCTTCTTGCCATGTCTGTAAGGCTGATATAGTCTTCTTCATTGTATTTGACAACGCTAATATCTGTATTTTGAACGGTAATTTTTGCCATTGTAATTGATGCATTGAGTTTCAATCACAAAGATAGCTATAATTTGTGAGGTTGCATTCTTTTTATATGGACTATCTACAAAGATAGGATGCAGTTTTTTTGATAGTAGGCATTATTCCCCGAATAATTTTATTAACTTTATAAATGCAAAGAGTTGTTTGACAGCATAGCACCGCAAATCGCTGATATTCGCACGGTTACTAAATCGTTACCTCTGTTTCTCAAATACTACGCTAAAAGTTTATTCTTCAATCGGTTGTATCAAACTGATGAAAATCTAAAATAAAATGCAAACTGCTTCTTTGGCATGACACATTATGTCGTTGCAGATGCCCGGCTCTCAAAAAGTTTGTCTGCCGGGCATATCCATCTTTGTCGTTAAGTTATAATCTGATAAAACTTTACGTACTGTTATTTTTTATTTCCGCACTGCAATGTTTTTGTTCCGCCACCGCATTATACTGATATACAACGATATGCAGTGACAGAATTTTCTGTATCCCCACAAAGTGTTTTTTTCGTTTTTCCTTGCGGAAGCCAGCTCGTCAGATGCCGGTTGTCATATTGGATACGTAATCTTGGTATATTTACGGCAGTATCCGTGCAAGAAGAGTGCACCATCTGTACCATCACCCAGATGAACAGGCCCTATCATTCGGGTGAAGAGCCGTTGTCACCTGTGTGAAACTGCCGCTTCACACAGGTGAAGCAATAAAGCCATAAGGCTGTTTTCATGGTAACATACTGCCGGCAAGGTACATCTGTTGGAGTTTTGCCGCTATGGGTATGGTGGGCGCAATGTGGTACATTGACCGGCGATTACCAACCGTTTCGGGGCCTTTACAGATATTTTCACACCGGAACATACTGATAATGAAGACGATGAGATGACGGGGGAATTTTATATTTCACGTTAAATTAGGCCGTGTTTTCTTTTATAGTCTTTAAGATCTTTGATATTGATGGGGGGGTGGTTGTACTATGCGTCTTTCTTTATAACGCTATATTGACAAGGCATTGTAACATATAAATAGTGTATGATATTAATGCCTGTTCGATATACATATTAAATTTACTTGTCTAAAAAATAAGAGCATAACAATAAATCTAAAACAGGAACGGCAATAATATGGGAACAGAATAAATCCCTTCTCCTCTTTTATTTTCATAAAACTCAAGGCTATAAGCAAAATAATAACTATTTTTGCACATTCAATTGAATAAAATATATAACTCATGAGCAATCAACGATACATGCAGCGCGGTGTGTCAGCATCCAAGGAAGATGTGCACAACGCCATTAAGAACATTGACAAAGGTATTTTTCCGCAAGCTTTTTGTAAAATCATCCCCGATATTCTAGGCGGAGATCCTGAATATTGCAACATTATGCACGCTGACGGTGCAGGTACCAAATCATCACTGGCTTATTTGTATTGGAAAGAAACCGGCGATTTAAGCGTATGGAAAGGCATTGCACAAGATGCACTGATTATGAACATCGATGACTTGTTGTGTGTAGGTGCAGTAGATAATATTCTGGTTTCATCAACTATCGGCCGTAATAAGCTACTCGTTCCGGGTGAAGTCATTTCCGCTATCATCAACGGAACGGATGAACTGTTGGCCGAACTTCGCGAAATGGGTGTAGGCGTATATGCTACCGGAGGCGAGACTGCTGATGTAGGTGACTTGGTTCGTACCATCATCGTAGATTCTACCGTAACATGCCGCATGAAACGTACCGATGTCATTAACAATGCCAATATTCGCCCGGGTGACGTCATCATAGGTCTGGCATCTTACGGACAGGCTACTTATGAAAAAGAATACAACGGAGGCATGGGCAGCAACGGACTCACCAGTGCCCGCCACGACGTGTTCGCAAAATACCTGGCCGAGAAGTATCCCGAAAGCTATGACAAGGCAGTACCCGAAGAACTAGTGTACAGTGGCAATTTGAAGCTGACCGATGCTGTGGAAGGAAGTCCGCTGGATGCAGGAAAGCTGGTACTCTCACCTACCCGTACCTATGCTCCGGTAGTGAAGAAATTACTGGATGCGCTCCGACCTGAAATTCACGGAATGGTTCACTGCTCAGGCGGTGCTCAAACCAAAGTCCTGCACTTTATAGGAAACAATTGCCGTGTAGTAAAGGACAACCTGTTCCCCGTTCCCCCTCTGTTCAAAACCATCAAGGAACAAAGCGGCACCGATTGGGAAGAAATGTACAAAGTATTTAATATGGGCCACCGCCTGGAAGTTTACCTCTCACCCGAACATGCCGAAGAGGTGATCGCCATCAGCAAGTCATTCAATATTGACGCGAAGATCGTGGGACGTATAGAAGAAAGTGACAAGAAGGAGCTAATTATCAAAAGTGAGTTTGGAGAATTCAAATACTGACAAGCAATATTATAATAACACTTCCAAGCCTGCTACATTGAAAAAAAGATTTTTTTATGGCATAGGAGCAATAATATGCTCATTAGTTACGATTGATACAATACGCGAGTTGTATTTCATCTCTACCGCATGGGGTCATGAAACAACTTGGCATGACATACTATATACAGTAAGAAAAGTACTTGCCATACTTGGGTGGATATTACTCACTTGGTATGTCGCAAATAAATGTTTAGAAAAGAATGGCAGAAAACAATAATACATTACTTGAGAAATTAGACGGGTTAGTGGCTCGCTTTGAGGAAGTTTCCACCCTCATTACAGACCCTAATGTCATAGCTGACCAAAAACGTTATGTCAAGCTCACCAAGGAATACAAGGACTTGAATGACATCATGAAAGCCCGTAGAGAATATATACAATGCCTGAATGGACTGGAAGAGGCCAAACAAATCATGACTAACGAATCCGACCCGGAGATGAAAGAGATGGCACGCGAAGAGGCAAATCTCTGCGAAGTCCGCATCCCAGAACTGGAAGAGGAAATCAAACTGTTACTCGTTCCTGCGGATCCGCAAGATGACCGAAATGCCATTCTGGAGATACGCGGTGGTACGGGAGGTGATGAAGCCGCCATTTTTGCAGGCGACTTGTTCCGTATGTACTCCAAATACTGCGAGACAAAAGGTTGGAGACTGGAAGTATCCAGCGCCAATGAAGGAGCAGCAGGAGGTTTTAAGGAAATTATCTGCTCCGTAACCGGAGATAAAGTATATGGCACTCTGAAATATGAATCGGGCGTACATCGTGTGCAACGTGTACCAGCCACCGAAACCCAAGGACGTGTACATACTTCAGCCGCATCAGTCGCCGTTTTACCCGAAGCCGAGCCTTTTGATGTGGAAATTAACGAAGGGGAAATCAAATGGGACACTTTCCGAAGCGGTGGTGCCGGCGGACAGAACGTAAATAAGGTGGAATCCGGAGTACGCCTGCGCTACAACTGGAAGAACCCCAACACCGGAATAGTAGAGGAAATCCTGATAGAATGTACCGAAACCCGTGACCAGCCGAAGAATAAAGAACGAGCCCTTTCTCGCCTGCGTACCTTTATATATGATAAAGAACACCAAAAGTACATTGACGACATTGCCAGCAAACGAAAAACAATGGTATCTACCGGAGACCGATCGGCAAAAATACGTACCTACAATTATCCGCAAGGACGTATCACCGACCACCGCATCAACTATACCATTTACAATTTGGCCGCCTTTATGGATGGCGACATTCAAGACTGCATTGACCATTTGACTGTAGCCGAGAATGCCGAACGTTTGAAAGAGAGCGAATTATAATTTAAATATCGTAAACCATAAACTGTAAACATAGCAATGAACAAGCAACAATTATTTGAAAATATCCAAAAGAAAAAATCATTCCTCTGTGTAGGACTGGACACCGACATAAAGAAGATCCCCGAACATCTGTTAAAAGAAGAAGATCCTATCTTCGCTTTCAACAAAGCCATCATTGACGCTACCGCCCCTTATTGCATCGCCTATAAACCCAATCTGGCCTTTTATGAAAGCATGGGCGTAAAAGGATGGATCGCTTTCGAAAAGACTGTATCCTACATCAAGGAAAACTATCCCGACCAATTCATCATTGCCGATGCAAAACGTGGCGATATCGGAAACACTTCGGCCATGTATGCCCGCACATTCTTTGAAGAGCTGGACATTGACTCAGTCACCGTAGCTCCTTACATGGGTGAAGACAGCGTGACTCCCTTCCTGAGTTACGAAGGCAAATGGGTAATCCTGCTAGCGCTTACCAGCAACAAGGGTTCCCACGACTTCCAGCTGACCGAGGACACCAACGGCGAACGCCTTTTCGAAAAAGTATTGCGCAAATCACAAGAATGGGCCAACGATGAAAACATGATGTACGTAGTAGGTGCCACACAAGGACGCGCTTTCGAAGACATCCGTAAAATTGTTCCCAACCACTTCCTGCTTGTACCTGGAATCGGCGCACAAGGAGGTTCTCTAGAGGAAGTCTGCAAATATGGCATGAATAGTACCTGTGGACTTATTGTTAATTCAAGCCGTGCCATTATCTATGCGGATAAAACTGAGAATTTTGCGACTGTAGCAGGACAAGAAGCTCAGAAAGTCCAGGCACAGATGGAGAAAATAATGTGCCAATAAAACAATGTGCTAATATACAAAGTATCAGGTAGATACATAGCGTAATACATTGGTTTAAGCATATCAGCACACTGAATAATTATTCCCCATGAGTGACCGAAAAATTATAAATGACCCCGTCTTCGGGTTTATCAACATCCCGAAGGGGTTACTATATGACATTGTATGTCACCCATTGCTGCAACGTCTTACCCGCATCAAGCAACTGGGCCTGTCCTCTGCCGTATATCCGGGAGCACAACATACCCGTTTCCAACACTCATTAGGCGCTTTCCACTTAATGAGCGAAACGATCAAGCACCTTACCGCCAAAGGTAACTTCATCTTTGACAGCGAAGCGGAAGCCGTACAAGCTGCCATCCTGTTACACGACATCGGACACGGTCCCTTCTCCCATGTGCTGGAAAACACATTGGCAGGAGGCGTTTCACATGAAGAAATCTCCTTGATGCTGATGGAACGAATGAACAAGGACATGAAAGGTCAACTCAATCTTGCCATACAGATATTCAAAGATGAATATCCCAAGAAATTCCTGCACCAACTGGTCAGCGGTCAATTGGATATGGATCGTTTGGACTATCTGCGGCGTGACAGTTTCTATACCGGTGTATCCGAAGGCAATATCGGGTCCGCCCGCATCATCAAAATGCTTGATGTAAAAGACGATCACCTGGTAGTAGAATCCAAAGGCATTTACTCCATCGAAAACTTCCTGATGTCCCGCCGCCTGATGTACTGGCAGGTATATCTGCACAAGACCTCCGTTGCCAGTGAAAAAATGCTGGTCAACACTCTGACACGAGCAAAGGAATTAGCCTTACGTGGCGTAGAGCTGTTCGCCTCACCCGCTTTAAGATTCTTTTTATACCATCCTATTGATAAAAAAGAATTTTATAACAGCCCGGATTGTATTGAAAATTTTATTCAATTAGATGATAATGACATATGGACTGCACTGAAAGTTTGGAGCAATCACAGCGATGTGGTATTGTCCACTCTGAGTCGTGGAATGATTAACAGGAAACTATTCAAAGTAGAGGTAACCTCCTCTTCCATCACAAAAGCACGAAAAGAAGAAATTCTTTCAAGAATAAGTAAGAGACTGAATATCAACAAGAAAGAAGCAAAATACTTCCTATCCATATCCAGTATAGAAAACAATATGTATAAAAAGGAGGATGACAGTATTGAAATCATCTATAAAGATGGAAGCACCCGCGATATAGCCAAGGCTTCGGATATGCTCAACATCTCTCTTCTCTCCCGAAAAGTCAAAAAATATTATATATGTTACCTGCGTTCCGAAAACGACGGACATTAAATAATTAGCGAATTGTACGGATATATAAAAAAAAAATGCGTAATTTGCATAATTAATGATGTGTTTACACTAACATGTAACACGCAAGTAACAAAACTGAAACATTTAGAACATAAAGAATTAGACAGTATTATGGAGTTCTCAGCTAAACAAATTGCGGAATACATCCAGGGAATTATTGTTGGCGATGAAAACGCAACTGTGCATACTTTTGCTAAAATAGAGGAAGGCGTGCCGGGAGCGATTTCTTTTCTTTCAAATCCTAAGTATACTCATTACATTTACGATACTCAGTCTACCATTGTGTTGGTAAACAAAGATTTCGTTCCCGAGCAAGAAGTAAAAGCTACCTTAATCAAGGTAGACAACGCCTACGAAAGCCTGGCTAAATTACTGACGCTCTATGAAATGAGCAAACCTAAAAAGACTGGTATAGATCCGCTGGCATACGTTGCCCCCACTGCGAAGTTGGGGAAGGATGTATATATCGCTCCGTTTGCCTGCGTAGGCGATGGTGCTGAGATTGGTGACAACACTTCCCTCCACCCGCACGCTACTGTAGGAAGCCATGCCAAAGTAGGTAATAATTGTACACTTTATCCACATGCCACCATCTATCACGACTGCTTGGTAGGAAACCACTGTACCCTGCATGCAGGCTGCGTAATCGGTGCTGATGGATTCGGATTCGCACCTTCTCCCGAAGGGTACGAAAAAATTCCACAAATAGGTATTGCCATCATAGAAGATAATGTGGAGATTGGTGCTAATACCTGCGTAGATCGTGCCACCATGGGCGCCACCATTGTACATAAAGGAGTGAAACTGGATAACCTGATCCAGATAGCACACAATGTGGAAGTAGGAAGCCACACTGTCATGGCATCACAGGTGGGTATTGCCGGTTCCACCAAAGTAGGCGAATGGTGCATGTTTGGCGGACAGGTAGGACTAGCCGGACATATTAAGATAGGTGACAAGGTAGGTATCGGCGCACAAGCAGGCGTTCCCGGTAACGTGAAATCCAACGAGCAAATTCTAGGCACTCCGGCCATCGATGCCAAGAATTTCATGAAATCATCGGCCGTATACAAAAAACTGCCCGAAATTTACACCACACTGAACGCCATGCAGAAAGAAATAGAAGAATTAAAAAAACAACTAAATAAATAAACCCCATGTTGAAACAGAAGACATTAAAAGGCAGTTTTTCTTTAAATGGAAAAGGCCTTCACACCGGAGTAAACTTGACGGTGACATTCAATCCTGCACCGGACAACCACGGGTATAAAATCCAACGAATTGATCTTGAAGGACAACCAATAATTGATGCCGTAGCAGAAAATGTAGGTGATACCACCCGCGGCACTGTGCTGATGAAAAACGGAATAAAAGTAAGTACAGTAGAACATGCTTTGGCAGCTCTTTATGCAGCTGGTATAGACAACTGCCTGATTCAGGTAAGCGGTCCCGAATTCCCTATTCTGGACGGCAGTGCCAAAGCGTATGTAGAAAATATACAGCGTGTAGGAATCGAAGAACAGAATGCTGTCAAGGATTACTATATCATAAAATCAAAAATCGAATTCAGGGACGAGGAAACCGGATCTTCCATCATTGTTCTTCCGGACGAAAATTTCAGTGTGAATGCACTGATCTCTTATCAGTCTAAAATACTGTCCAATCAGTTCGCCACACTGGAAGACATGGCTAAATTCCCCACCGAGGTAGCTTCCGCGCGTACCTTTGTATTCGTCCGCGAAATAGAACCATTGCTGGGTGCCGGACTGATCAAGGGAGGCGATCTGGACAACGCCATCGTAATCTACGAAAAAGAGATGAGCCAGGAAAACTACGACAAGCTGGCAGACGTCATGGGGGTTCCCCACATGGACGCCACCAAACTGGGCTACATCAACCATGTTCCCTTGGTATGGGACAACGAACCGGCCCGCCACAAACTGCTGGATATCATCGGCGACCTGGCACTGATAGGCAAACCCATCAAGGGACGCATCATCGCCACCCGTCCGGGGCATACCATCAACAACAAATTTGCCCGCCAGATACGCAAAGAAATCAAACTTCACGAAATACAGGCTCCGTCCTATAACTGCAACGAAGCTCCCATCATGGATGTCAACCGCATCCGCGAACTGCTTCCGCACCGTTATCCTTTCCAGCTAGTGGACAAAGTCGTTGCCATTGGCGCCAACCACATTGTCGGTGTGAAAAACGTAACCGCCAACGAACCCTTCTTCCAGGGACACTTCCCACAGGAACCTGTCATGCCGGGTGTGCTTCAAGTAGAAGCCATGGCACAATGCGGTGGTCTGCTTGTTCTTAATTCAGTGGACGAACCCGAAAGATACTCCACCTACTTCATGAAAATAGACGGTGTGAAATTCCGCCAGAAAGTAGTGCCGGGAGACACTTTATTGTTCCGTGTTGAATTGTTGGCTCCTATCCGCCGGGGCATCTCCACAATGAAAGGATATGTGTTTGTAGGCGAGAAAGTAGTCTGCGAAGCCGAGTTTATGGCACAAATAGTAAAAAATAAATAACCACTAAAAAAACAACATGATTAGTCCATTAGCATATATACATCCCGAAGCAAAAATTGGTGAGAATGTAGAAATCGGTCCTTTTGTGTTTATCGACAAGAATGTAGTTATCGGTGATAACAACACAATCATGCCTAACGCCAATATACTGTATGGCTCACGCATAGGGAACGGCAACACCATTTTTCCGGGAGCTGTTATAGGCGCTATTCCCCAGGATTTGAAATTCCGCGGTGAAGAAACGACTGCCGAAATAGGTGATAACAACACCATTCGCGAGAATGTAACCATCAATCGTGGTACAGCGGCTAAAGGCAAAACCATAGTGGGCAGTAACAACCTGTTGATGGAAGGAGTACACGTAGCACATGATGCCATCATAGGCAGCGGTTGCATCATAGGCAATGCCACCAAGATGGCAGGTGAAATTATCATTGATGATAACGCCATTATCAGCGGCGCCGTATTGATGCACCAATTCTGCCGGGTAGGCGGTTATGTAATGGTACAGGGCGGTTCACGTTTCAGCAAGGACATTCCTCCTTATATTATAGCAGGGCGCGAACCCATTGCCTACGCAGGAATCAATATCGTAGGACTCCGCCGCCGCGGATTCTCTAATGAACTAATAGAGAATATACACAACACCTATCGCATTATTTATCAAAATGGCATGAACGTTACCGATGCCTTGGAACAAGTACGCAAAGAAATACCTATGAGCAAAGAAATAGAATATATTATTTCTTTCATAGAAAATTCTCAAAGAGGTATCATCAGAT
>OLXI01001155.1_pt1 | contig 13368 bp, 9 predicted proteins | sample 1674181 | NCBI WGS metagenome assembly OLXI01 (sample SAMEA103958148, study PRJEB25191) | human gut metagenome | reverse complement strand
GCATCTCCACCCGTTGCTCCACGCTGCCCAGAAAGCCCGCCGGCAAGCGCCCCTGAGAGGGACGGGGCACGGCTACCGTGCCCGTCGGGAAATGGCCTTCTCCTGCCCCCGGCGCATGGTCGCTCCCGTCGCCTTCAGCGGGCGCGATCTCCAGCCAGGCCAGACGTACGCGCTCCATGGCCGGAAGATAGACGCCCGGCAAAGCAGCCCCGATGGCCCGCAGATAGTCCTCCGCCACGAAGCCGTGCGTGGCCCGCACGTTGCGCCACCACAGGCACAGCAGATACGGCCAGTCCGCAGGACCGGCATCGCTGAAGGTCAGTCGTTCCATCCTCTATTCCTTGCAGGGACAGCACCCGCAGGAGCCTCAGGCCCGTACGCCGCAGGTGCCCCCGGATGCGTCCGCAGGCAGTGCCCGACGGCAGGCAAGGCGCATCCGGCCGGGCTTCTGACGGGGACAGCAGCGCCATCGTCTCCGGGCTCCAAGGCGCGATACGGCTGCCCATCGCAAGGGAGCGCCCGCAAGCGCCTCAGACCGTCCCGGTGTCCGTCAGTAATTCATCTTCCACTGGACACCGGCGCTGGTGTTGTCCTGCTCCGTGCGGATACCCGCCTTGCTGTGCGGGGTCAGTTCCAGTTCCATGATGACGGCGGTGCTGTCCGGCTCCAGGCCCTGTTCCACGCCGAGATAGATCTTCTCGCCGATGAACTTGCCCACTTCCAGGCTGCTTTCTTCATCCCCGCTCTCCTTGTCCGTGGCGGAATTGACGCGCAGCACGTCCACGCCCAGCACCGCACGGCCCAGATCCAGAACGCCCAGGCCGCCGGAGCCGAACCCGGCCAGACGTGCCACGGCGGCGGCCAGACGCAGGCTTTCGAAACGGCCCAGTTCGCTGGAGCCGCGACCGAACATGACCCGCGAGATGATCTCTTCCTGCGGCAGGGACGGCGTGCTGGTCAGTTCCAGCTTCATGCGCCGCACGGAGCCGCTGACGCGCACATCGGCCGTGATATCCGGCACTTCGTAGCGCAGGGTCACGTCCAGCAGGGGGTTGGAGACCGCCCCGCCGTTGAAGGAGATGGTGCTGGGCCGCAGGGTGAAGATCTTGGAGAGCAGGTCGAACTGCCCCCGCACCGAGCGCACGCTGCCGATGACCAGCGGATCGTTGAGGGCCCCGCGCACGCGCAGACCGGCCTGCCATTCGCTCTCCAGCCCGTGGCCGTTGACCGCGATATGCCCGGGCGCCCGGACGCTCACGTCCAGGGAGCCGTGTCCTTCCTTCTTTTCCGTGACCGGTTCCGGGGCTTCGCTGGTGCCTTCCACGGGCAGGGTGGTCACGCTGCTGCCGGTAAGGCGGTTGAGATTGACCAGGGCCTCGTCGATGGTGATGTCCGCCGCCACCTGGGGCGCCATGAGCGTGCCCTTGACCGAGGCCGTGCCCGACAGGGTCGCCTGGATGTCCGCGCGCCGCAGGGGGCGCAGACGCTTCATGGCGGCATCCAGATCGAGCCTGCCGCCTTCGGGATGCAGACTGCCCGCGGCCGTCACCAGGCCGCCGCGCCCGTCGCTCATGGAGGCCTCCACACGCACGGGCTCCAGCTTCAGGCCCTTGCCGCTGCCCGCCGTCACCGAGGCCTTGATGTCCGTCAGCAGGATGCCCAGGGCCAGGCCCCCGGCCAGGGAGATGCCGCCGGAGAGCAGGGTCTCCCAGCAGAGGATCCGGGCGATGTCCCGCTTGCCCATGCCCAGGACGTTATACAGGGCAAACTCCCGGTTCCGGCGGCGGATCAGGAAGGAATGGGTGTAAAACAGCAGCAGCAGAGAAAACACCCACAGCACAAAGCTGCCCAGATTCAGGATCACCTGCACGGAGCCGCTGCCGGGCAGGGTTCCCTCCGGCAGCCGGGACAGGGCCACAAGAATGTAGAAAAACGACACGGCGCCTACGCCGGTCAGCAGATACGGCACATAGAGGCGGCTGTTTTTCCGGATGCCGTCCCAGGCCAGATGGCGGTACAGCTTCATGCCCGGTCACCGCCTGCCTGGAGCATGGTCAGGGTGTCCGCGATCTTCTGATACAGCTGCTCGTCGGTGCACTGGCCGCGGTACAGCTGGTGGAACACCTGACCGTCCTTGATGAACAGCACCCGCCCGGCGTGGCTGGCGGCCTTGACGGAGTGGGTGACCATGAGGATGGTCTGCCCTTGGCGGTTGATCTGGGCGAACAGGTCCAGCAGCTCGTCGGTGGAGCGGCTGTCCAGAGCGCCGGTGGGCTCGTCGGCCAGGATCAGACGGGGATGGGTGATCAGCGCCCGGGCCACGGCGGCCCGCTGCTTCTGGCCGCCGGACACCTCGTAGGGATACTTGTCCAGCAGCTCCAGGATGCCCAGCTGGCGGGCGATGGGATCCAGGCGGGCCTTCAGCTCCCGATAGGGCCGCCCCGCCAGCACCAGGGGCAGGTAGATGTTGTCCCGCAGGGTGAAGGTGTCCAGCAGGTTGAACTCCTGGAACACGAAGCCCAGGTTGTCCCGGCGGAAGGCCGCGGCGTCGGACTCCCGGACGGCGGCCATGTCCCGGCCGTCCAGCTCCACCCGGCCGGCGGTGGGCTTATCCAGAGCCGCCAGGATGTTCAGCAGGGTGGTCTTGCCGGAGCCGGACTCGCCCATAATGGCCACATATTCGCCCTCCTCCACGGAGAAATCCACCTGCCGCAGGGCCGTGACCTGGCTGCCGCCGAAGCGGGTGGTATAGACCTTTTTCAGGCCCGTTACATTCAGAATCTGCATATTGATGCCTCCTTTACGGGGCCTATTATAGCAGGCCGGGGAAATGCGCCGCCATCGAATGGGCTTACATTTCCCCGGTCTGAGCTTACATTTTTGTCACTCGTGGGTGCGGACGTTGATGAACTCCGCACGGAGCTTGGAATAGAGGATGGTCTGGCTGCTGTACAGGCCGCAGTAGCCGGAGAGGAGATAGCTCAGGGCGCAGGCCACGGCAAAATACGGCGCACCGGCGGAGCCGAACAGCTCCACGCTCAGCAGCACCGAGGCCACCGGGCAGTTCACCGCCCCGCAGAACACCGCCACCAGGCCGATGGCCCCGCCGAACCCGGCGGGCAGGCCCAGCAGGCCCCCCATGAAGCAGCCGAAGGCGGCCCCCACGAAGAACGACGGCACCACCTCGCCGCCCTTGAAGCCGCAGCCGATGGTGACGGCGGTGAACAGGATCTTCAGCAGCCACGCCCAGCCATCGGCCTCCCCCGCCAGGGCCCGGGCGATCACGTCCATGCCCGCGCCGTTGTAGTCGCCGTTTGTCAGAAGGCTCATGCCGATCAGCAGAACGGAGCCTGCCAGCACCCGGACCCAGGGGCTTCTGAACCCCCGGTCCAGCAGGCGCTCCGTCCAGTGAAGTCCCTTGCAGAACAGGATGCTGACCACGGCGCACAGAATGGCCAGGGCCACCACCGGCACCATGGTCTCCAGCGTCACAGGGGGCATGGCCACCGCGAACCGGGTGGGCTCCACCCCCATCAGGGTGGACACGCCGAAGGCCGCCATGGCGGCGGTGATGCAGGGCACCAGGCCCGCGTAATACAGCACGCCCACGCTGATGACCTCCAGGGCGAACACCGTGGCGGTCAGGGGGGTGCCGAACAGGGCGGAGAACACCCCGCTCATGCCGCACAGGGTGGCAAGGGGCAGGTCCTTTTCCCCCAGGTGCAGCAGCTTCCCGGCCTCGTAGCCCAGGCCGCCGCCGATTTGCAGGGCCGCGCCCTCCCGGCCGGCGCTGCCGCCGCACAGGTGGGTGATCACCGTGGACACAAAGATCACCGGCACCAGGAGAATGGGCACGCTTTCGCCGAAATGCACCGACTCGATGATGGCGTTGGTGCCCTTGCCCTCCAGATGGCAGAGCTTATACAGCCCCACGATGGCAAGGCCCCCCACCGGCAGCAGGTACAGAATCCAGGGGTGGGCCCCCCGGATGGCCGTGGCGTAATTGACGCCGATATGAAACAGGGAGCCGATCACGCCGCCGGCCACACCGATGATGCCGCCCAGTAGCACCCATTTTCCCAGTGCCGCCGGGTATGCTCCCATATGCATTATGGTCTTTTTCCACTTATCCACCGCTTGCCGCCGTCCTTTCCGCCCGTTCCCCCAAAAAATCTTCTTTCTTTTATAGCCAGCTTTTTTCGACAGTCTCTTTATAGCATCTTTACGGTTTGGTGTCAATCCGGCATATCAGCCATTCCCTGTTTCCGCAAAAACAGGGGCCTGCCTCCCGAAAAGCAAAGCCCCCGTCCTGTTTCATTTTGCTTCAGCTGCCCAGATGAAGCACCTGGAGAAGCAGAAGCCAGCTGAGCCCATAGTAGGTGACCACAGCCACCAGATCGTTCACGGTGGTAATCAGCGGCCCGGAGGCCACGGCAGGGTCCACCCCGATTCGCTTGAAAAACATGGGAATCAGCGTTCCCACGGCGCTGGAGATAAACATGGCCAGCAGAAGCGCCGCACCGATGCACACCGAAACCGCAAACGCATATTGGGCGGGATATCCCTTGCCCAGCATGATGTAAGCGCCCACAAACAGCACGGAAAGGCTGCCCAGAATCAACCCGCTGAACAGCCCCACCCGCATCTCCTTGCAGACGAGGCCCAGCTTTTTCCGGGCGGTGATCTCCTTGTCCATCAGCACACGGATGGTGACAGCCAGCGACTGCGTTCCCACATTTCCCGCCATATCCAGGATCAGCGACTGGAACGCCATAATGATCGTCAGCCGGGACACGACCTTCTCGAATGCGCCCACAACGCCTGAAACAACCATCCCCAGCACCAGCAGCACCAGCAGCCAGGGCATCCGCTTTTTCAGGCTTGCCCGCAGCGGCTCGTGCAGATCCTCCTCCGCGGAAAGGCCGCCCAGCTTCGCATAGTCGTCGCTCATCTCGTCGTCCACCGCTTCCACCAGGTCCTTCAGGGTGATGACGCCGAGAATGCAGTTGGAGGCATCCAGCACGGGAATGGCGCTTTCCGAGTAGCTTTTCAGCCGCTCGATACAGTCCTCCGTGCGCTCGCTGCAGTAGACATACGGGAATCTGTGCTGGATAAGGGGCGCGATAGCCGCGTTCTTTTCCGCAATAAGCAGAGCGCGCAGCTCCACCGTGCCGCAGAAAAAGCCGTTTTCCGCCGTCACAAAGAGCATTTGGATATTATCGTTTTCCTTCGCCTGGTCCATAAGCGCCCGGGTGGCCTGGCCCACCGTCATTTCCGAATCCAGCGAAATGAAATTGGCGCTCATTCTGCTGCCGATCTCGTCCTCGTCAAACGACACCAGCAGCTCAATCTTTTTCCGAAGCGCTCCGTTGAGCAGCCCGATCATCGCTGACCTGTCGCTGCCGGGCAGTTCCCGCAGAATGTCCGCCGCAGCATCCGGGTCAATCTTTTCCAGAATGAAAACAGCTCTTGCCGTGTCGATGTCCTTCAGGAAGGCAGCCGCCTCCTGGGGCTCGACATACTTGAAAATACTGGCCAGCTTGTCCGGCTCAATGGAGCGGATCAGCCGCATCCTTCCAAGCCGGTCCATCTGCTCCATGGACTTGGCAATATCGCTGTTATGATAGTTCTCCAGCTGCTCCTGGATCATCTTCGGCGAAAGGTCATCCCTTATCAGCGCCGCGATCTCATCCGCGCAGCCTCCGCTTTTGAGGTTCTTGTCTTCGTTGAACATTGCCATGGTATTACCGCCTTTCAATTAAAATCGCATCGTGTTCCTAATTGAAAGTGAAGCCGGGCAATGTGCTGTCATATCCGGCCTTTATTTACCTGTACGAGCCGATGCAAAGCAAGCGCCGGACACAGCGGCACATTGAATACTTCGCCCGTAACTGTCACCTAAGCTCACTTTGCTCACCTCTTTCTGGAATAAAAGTCGATTGCTTTGTCATGATACCACTGTCGCGCGGTCCTGTCAACCCGGGACCGGACGCTGCCGCCTCTCCCCTTTCTCTCGTTTTTTCTGAGAAGCTGAAAAATTTTCAGGGAAGCTGATTTTCTATGATTTTCCCTGTTGATTCCGGAGAACATTTGCCGTATACTATGAGATGGAAGCAAAAAGATCCCAAGTGCTATCACCTATTACAACAATCAGGAGGAAAAGCAAGATGAAATACGGTCGTACTTTCAATTTCTCCGCAGGTCCTGCCATGATGCCGGAGCCTGTTCTGGAGGAGATCCGCGACGAGATGATGAACTACCGCGGCAGCGGCATGTGCGTCATGGAAATGAGCCACCGCTCCAAGGTGTTCCAGCAGATCGCCGACGAGGCCCAGGCCGACCTGCGCAAGCTGATGAACATCCCCGATAACTACAAGGTCCTGTTCATCCAGGGCGGCGGCACCCTGCAGTTTGCCATGGTGGCCATGAACCTGATGAAGAACGGCAAGGCCTGCTATGTGGAGACCGGCGCATGGTCCAAGAAGGCCATTGCCGAGGCCAAGAAGTACGGCGAGGTGCAGGTGGTTGCCTCCTCCGCCGACAAGAACTTCTCCTACATCCCCGACTGCTCCGACCTGGACATTCCCGAGGACGCCGACTATGTCTACATCTGCGAGAACGAGACCATCAACGGCACCACCTGGAATAAGCTCCCCAACACCAAGGGCCACATTCTGGTGTCCGACCAGTCCTCCATGTTCCTGTCCCGCCCCTGCAACGTGGCCGATTACGGCCTGATCTGGGCCGGTGTGCAGAAGAACGTGGGCCCCGCCGGTATGGCCGTGGTCATCATCCGGGAGGACCTGATCCGGGACGACCTGGATCCCAAGACCCCCATCTATATGAAGTATAAGACCCATGCCGACAACGACAGTATGTACAACACCCCCAACTGCTGGGCCATCTACTGCTGCGGCAAGGTGTTCAAGTATCTGCTGAGCATCGGCGGCCTGGAGGAGATGGAGAAGCGCAACATCGCCAAGGCCAAGGTCATCTATGACTTCCTGGATTCCTCCAAGCTGTTCAAGGGCGCCGTGGTGCCCCAGGACCGCAGCCTGATGAACATCCCCTTCGTCACCGGCGACAAGGAGCTGGACGCCGCCGTGGTGGCCGCCTCCAAGGAGGCCGGGTTCGACAACCTGAAGGGCCACAAGTCCGTGGGCGGTCTGCGGGCCTCCGTGTACAACGCCATGCCCATCGAAGGCGCACAGGCCCTGGTGGACTTTTTGACCAAGTTCGAGGCCGAGCACAAGTAAAAGACGCAAAATCTGCACCAGCCGGGGGACAGGGTTCTCCCCTGCCCCCCGAAATTCGACAACATTTCGTATTATGGAAGGAGATTATTACGATGCGTATTCTGGTTACTGACGGTATGGACAAGACCGCTATGGCGCAGCTGCGGGAGCAGGGCCACGAGGTGGTGGAGCAGTTCTATGAGCCCGATCAGCTGGGCGCTGCTCTGCGGGATTTCGACGTGGCCGTGGTCCGTTCCAAGACCAAGGTCCGCAAGGAGCACATTGACGCTGCCAAGGGCGGCAAGCTGAAGATGATCATCCGCGGCGGCGTGGGTGTGGACAACATCGACGTGAAGTATGCCGAGGAGAACGGCATCACCGTGAAGAACACCCCCCGCGCTTCCTCCCAGTCCGTGGCCGAGCTGGCCATGGGTCATATGTTTGCCTGCGCCCGGTATCTGTCCATCGCCGGTCACACCATGCGCGAGGGCAAGTGGGAGAAGAAGGCCTATGGCAAGGGCATCGAGCTGCAGGGCAAGACCCTGGGCATCGTGGGCTTCGGCCGCATCGGCCAGCACCTGGGCGTGATGGCCAAGGCCATCGGCATGAAGGTCGTGGCGTTCGACATCTTCCACATCCCCGGCATCGAGGAGCAGCTGGGCATCCCCTATGTGGAGATGGATGAGCTGCTGGCCATGTCCGACTTCGTATCCGTGCACGCCCCCGCTGTGGACGGCGGCGCTCTGATCTCCGCCGAGAACATCGCCAAGATGAAGGATGGCGTGGTGGTCATCAACACCTCCCGCGGCACCAACGTGGACGAGGCCGCCCTGCTGGCCGCTCTGGAGTCCGGCAAGGTCCGGGCCGCCGGTCTGGACGTGTACGCCGACGAGCCCGCCAGCAACGTGGCTCTGTACAGCCATCCCATGGTGTCCTGCACGCCTCATATCGGCGCCGCCACCGTGGAGGCTCAGAAGCGCATTGGCCAGGAGATCGTGGAGATCATCGCCGCTATGTAAGTTTTCCCAAGGAAAGCTTACCCATATCGAGTCCGGAACAGGGACGCCCTCGGGCGTCCCTGTTTTTCTGTAGGGCGGCGCTGTATTTTTGCAGAAAGCCTTGACAGGAGAGGTTGAATCTGTTAAACTCGTGTTAGAAGTTGAACGCGTTCAACCGGAAGGGAGGCGAAGTGCATGAGCGTACCCCAGATATTTGAAAGTGAGTACCGGTTCTGCCTGATCCTGTGGGAGCACGAGCCGGTGAACAGCACCCGGCTGGTGCACCTGTGCCAGGAGCAGCTGGGCTGGTCCAAGGCCACCACCTATACCGTGATCCGGCGGCTGAGCCAGCGGGGCGTGGTGAAAAATGAAAACGCCGTGGTGACCAGTCTGGTCACGAAGGAGCAGGTGCAGCAGAGCCAGATCGACCAGCTGGTGGACAAGACCTTTGAGGGCTCCCTGCCGGCCTTTGTGGCGGCCTTTGCCCGGGGGCGGCGGCTTTCAGAAAAGGAGGTCCGGCAGCTGCAGCAGCTTATTGACGACAGCGGAAAGGAGAACTGACCATGGAACAGCTTTTTCTGACCATTCTGAACCGGGCGGTTACCGCCGGGTGGCTGGTGCTGCTGGTGATGGTGCTGCGGGTGGTGCTGAAAAAAGCGCCCCGGGCAGTGCACTATGGCCTGTGGGCCATTGTGGCGGTGCGGCTGCTGTGGCCGGGGGACCTGCTGCCCCGGGCCGGCGTCAGCCTGGTGCCCACCACGGAGCCTATCTCCGGAGACGTGCTGACGGCGGCGGGAACAGCGGTATCCGGCGGGCTTCCCGCCGTCGGCAGTCCCGCCGGTGCGGCGGCAGCGGAGACGGCGGCCCGGACGGGGCAGAGCCTGGGCCACATCGCCGCGGTGGTGTGGCTTGTGGGCATGGCGGCCATGGCGCTGTATCTGGCAGGCAGCTATGTGCGGCTGCGGGTGCGGCTGCGGATGGCGGTGCGGCTGGAGGACGGCGTGTGGGAAAGCGAACTGGCCCCGTCTCCCTTTGTGCTGGGGTTTATCCGGCCCCGCATCTACCTGCCCTTCGGCCTGGACCGGGGAAGCCGGGACTATGTGCTGGCCCATGAGCGGACCCACATCCGGCACCGGGACCACTGGGTGAAGCCCCTGGCGTTTCTGCTGCTGGCGGTGTACTGGTTCAACCCACTGCTGTGGGCGGCGTATATCCTGCTGTGCCGGGATATGGAATACGCCTGTGACGAGGCGGTGCTGCGGGACCTGGAGGAGCCGGACAAGCGGGCGTATTCCCAGGCGCTTCTGAATTGCGCCGGACCCCGGCGGGCGGTGACGGCGTGTCCGGTGGCCTTCGGCGAGATCTGCGTCAAGGGGCGCATCCGCCGGGCTCTGCGGTATAAAAAGCCTGCCGTGTGGGTGACGGCGGCTGCTGTGGTGGTGTGCGCTGCGGCGGCGGTCTGCCTGCTGACCAACCCCAGGGACCGGACCCCCTATGGGTGGGCCAGCCGGGTGACGGCTGGGGGGCTGAACGTGACGTATCTGCGGGAAGGGAACTCTGCCCGGACACCGGCCGGAATGCCGGGGCTGACCTCCCGGCTGGCGGAGCAGCTCAACGGGCTGACGGAGGAGGACTTCCCTCTGCTGGAGAACTACGCATACAATATCTTTGACCAGGGGAGGGAGCCCTTCCGCCTGCAAATGGGGCGGAAGGCCGGAAAGCGGGAGCTTCTGTACGGCGGCGACAGCGGGTATCCGCTGATGCTGCTGTACCGGGGGAAGCTCTACGGCGTGAACAGCGAGGAGCTGCTGCAGACCATCCTGGAGTATACCCGGGGCGTGCAGGTGGTTCCGGCAGGGACGGAGCTGGCCCTGCGGATGGGGCTGCCCGGAGTGTACCGGATGATGACAAAGGAGAGCGCCGACGGGCCGGATGTGATACAGGGAGATGACTTTTCCTGGACCCCGGCGGCGTGGCAGGGCGGCATGGCATATGTGGACCTGATGCGGACGGAGGGAGATGCTTCCGGCTCCGTGGGCCGCATCTGGTGCGCCAGGGCCCGGTGGGGCGGCCAGGAGCGCTGGCTGGTATACGCCCGGGACGGGCAGATCGCCCTGCGGCCCACGGAAAGCGGCTCCACGAGACTGAGCGTCGTCGGGCGGGGACTGGCATTCCCGGAGGACGGGACGTATCTGACGGCGGAGTGCGTGTATCAGACGCCGGAGATGCCCAGCCCGTCTCCCCTGTCGGCGGAGCTGCTGCAATTCCGGGATGAAGCCGTGAAATACTGGGCCCGGTATCAGGAGAACGCCGACGGGCAGCTGACCACCGCACTGGACCCGGAGAAGTACAGTCAGTATCCCATCCAGGGCGGTCAGAGCGTCAGCCTGGAGGAATGGGACAGCCGGTTCCCGGAGGGGTTTAGCCCGGACATCAGCGGGTACCAGGAGCGGTGGCTGTTCCAGCTGGAGGATGGCTGTCAGCTGCTGCGGCTGGACGATCAGCTGTATTTGCTGCAGTATCACCAGGCTGACGGGGAAGTTTTCGAGATGCTGCGGCTGCGGCCGGTGCCGCTGGAGCCGGAGCGGGTGCTGGAGCTGGACCGCCTGCTGCTCAGCGTCAGCGGAGACGACAGCGTGGCGGCCATCAGCTTTCCCGGGGCCGTGGAGGCCGCTATGCGGCAGCTGCCGGATTACCGGCGGCTGCTGGACGGCGGGGCGGACACCCTGCGGTACTGCTTCACCATGCTGGAGTGCCGGTATAACGGCGGGCATGGGATGCAGGCGGCCATGATGGCGGTGTGCCAGGATCTGCTGGCGGACATGGGTGAGGATGTGACTCCCTATGCCGGGATCCTCTCCGCTCAGGCGTGGTACGATCAGGTCAAGACCCAGGCCTTCGCCGTGTCAGAGGACCTGGCGCACCATCCGGGTTACGCTGTGCTGCTGGGGCTGGGGGTGTCCCGGCCCGACGGAACGGCGGCGATAACCTATGTGGACATGGACGGCGACGGACTGGCGGAGCGGCTTACGGCAGAGAACGGAGGACTCCGGGTGCTGCGGTATGACGGCACGGAGGTGTGGTCCTCCGGCCCGGTGGGACAGAACGGGGATGAGGCCCTGTTCCTGCACCGGAACGGCGGGCAGTGGGAGCTTCTGCGCTATGGCCGGACGGCGGAGGAGCAGCTCTATGAGCTGCTGAGCCTGACCGGCGGCCGGGAGCGGCTGGTGCGGTCCCGGCATCTGGCCCACGGCGCGGCGGCAGAGAGCGTCCGGGTCTTTGCGGAGGATTTCCATACCCTGCTCTATGGCGTGGATGAGGCGGGGCTCTCCGACGGGTGCGAGATGCTGCTGCTATCCGTCATGAACGGCGAGACCCGGGTGGGGCCGCTGTACAACTTCAGCGGCTATGAGATCGGAGAGGGGAACGGATGAACGGAAGCGGCTATACCATTGTACAGGCCGGGGCGGAGGTGCCGGCGGAGGAATTCGTCAGGCGGTATGTGGACCTGAAGGACCCCGCCGCCGGGTGCCGCCCCTGCCTGGACTATGGGCGGTACTGGACGTGCCCGCCCTATGACGTTCCGGCGGCGGAATACTGGGGGCGGTATAGGACGGTGCTGCTGCGGGGGATGCAGTTCCACTTTACCCGGGAGCTGCTGGAGCGGCGGTTCACGCCGGAGGAGCTGGCGGAATATACCCGGCGGCTGACGGCGGAGCAGGCCCGGCAGATGGACCGGGCCCTGCGGCGGCAGTACCCCGGGGCGGCGGTGCTGACCACCGGAGGGTGCACCCTGTGTGAGGAATGCACCCGGCCCATGGGGCGGCCCTGTCGCCATCCGCAGGCGGTGGGGTACAGCCTGGAGTCCCTGGGCTGCGACGTGGGCGCCGCCGCCCGGAGGGAACTGGGCTGGGAGCTGCTGTGGCCCCGGCGGGACCGGCTGCCCCGATATCTGACGCTGCTGTGCGCCGTGCTGCGGTGACATACAAAATTTTTGCAAGTTTTTCAAAATTCGGGTTGATTTTTCAGTATTGTATGTGTATAATGAATTTATATTCAGAGTCACCTCCGAGACTCCTGAATCGAAGCAGGACCGCCAGGCGGTCTGCCTGACTTCGCTGATTTCCCCCTTCCCCCCCTATAGCAAAAGCGCCGGTATCGCACGATACCGGCGTTTTTGCCCGTATTTGCTGCCTTCCGGTCAGGAAAGCTCCTCCTGGCCGGTGCACAGCTGGTAATACTTGCCCTTCTGGGCCATCAGGGCGGCGTGGTCGCCCCGCTCGATGATCCGGCCCTGCTCCAGCACCAGAATGGCCTGGGCATTGCGGACGGTGGAGAGCCGGTGGGCGATGACGAACACCGTGCGCCCGGCCATCAGGGAGTCCATGCCCTTTTCGATGAGCTTTTCGGTGCGGGTGTCGATGGAGGAGGTGGCCTCGTCCAGGATCAGCACCGGGGGATCCGACACGGCGGCCCGGGCAATGGCCAGCAGCTGGCGCTCCCCCTGGCTCAGGCTGCCGCCGTCGCCGGTGATCTGGGTTTCATATCCCTGGGGCAGGTGCCGGATAAAGCCGTCGGCGTTGGCCAGCTTAGCCGCCGCCACGATCTGCTCATCGGTGGCGTCGGGCCGTCCGTAGCGGATATTCTCGGCCACGGTCCCGGTAAACAGGTGCGTGTCCTGCAGCACCATGCCCAGGGACCGGCGCAGAGAATTTTTCTCAATATTCCGCACATCAATGCCGTCATAGGTAATGGTTCCGGCGTCAATGTCGTAAAAGCGGTTAATAAGGTTCGTAACGGTGGTTTTTCCTGCGCCGGTGGAGCCCACAAAGGCGATCTTCTGCCCGGGCTTGGCGTACAGGCTCACATCGTGCAGCACGGTCTTTTCCTTGGTGTAGCCGAAGTCCACATGGTCAAACCGCACATCGCCCCGCAGCTCCGTCATGGTGCCGTCCGGGGCCTTCCAGGCCCAGCAGCCGGTGCGGTAGGGCACCTCCCGGAGCGTCCCGTCCTTCTTCTCCGCCCGGACCAGCACGGTCTTGCCCTCGTCCGTCTCGGGCTGCTCCTCCATCACGGCGAATACGCGCTCTGCGCCGGCCACGGCGGCCAGAATGGTATTCACCTGCTGGCTCATC
>OLXI01001152.1_pt1:5000-13374 | contig 13374 bp, 9 predicted proteins | sample 1674181 | NCBI WGS metagenome assembly OLXI01 (sample SAMEA103958148, study PRJEB25191) | human gut metagenome | reverse complement strand
CTGCTAGTCGGGGATGTAGCGGTTGATGGTGGCCGCGCCTTCTTCATGGGCACGGTAGTAGATGCGCAGCTCGCCTTTGTCGTCCAGCTCGAAGCGGGACTCCTGGACAAGGCCGTTGACCTCGGCCGTCATCAGCGCGGAAAGGATGTCTTTTTTATTGAGGGCCCGGAAGGAACCATAGGTGCCCTTGAGGGCCTCGATGATGTCTTCGGGACAGGCTTCGTCCACCGTGGTCAGATACTTGAGGATGGCAAAGTTCAGGGGTCTCATCCTACTGCTCCTTTCTGTGGAAGAGGGCCAGGGGGTTGGTGGCGATGGTGAAGATGCCCACGACCATCAGGACGGCGCCCACCCAGGCCACCGGCACCATGTTCCAGCCGTCCAGACCGAAGACGACGCCCAGGATGAGCCAGCAGAAGAAGGGCCCCCAGAAGGAATAGGCGCCGTTACAGGCCATGCCCAGGGCCGCACCGCACATGGCGTTGCCCCGGTACCAGCACATGAAGTTGAAGTAGCACAGGAAACCGGCCACCACGAACCACTTCATGGAATCCACGTCGGCAAGGGCCTTGCCCAGCATGGCAAAGCCGTCCGTCTGACCGATCCAGCCCAGGATGGGCACCAGGATGATGAGGTTGGAGATGCCGATGGTCACTTCACGGATGGTGATGCCCACTTCGGAATCGATGATGGACACCCCGTAACCGCACACACAGCCTTCGATGCCCCAGCCCAGAGCGGCCAGGAAGCCGAAGAACAGGCCCAGCATCATGTGGGGACGCGCCTCGATGCCGCCCATGCTGGAGAAGCCGATCAGGGCGCTGGCCGAAAGACAAATCAGGATGCCCAGCATCATGCGGGGCGTCAGGGGCTGCCGGAACAGGAAGCGGGCCAGGATGGCGCCGATGGCCGGGCACAGGGCGCTGATGGGCACGACGATGGAGCCGGCCATCTGCAGGCCCACCACATAACAGGTGGAGGCGAAGGGGCCGCCGAACAGGGCCGCCACCAGCATCATCATGCCGGGACGCGTCTTGAAGCTGCGCCCGAAGTCGCCCAGTTTGCCGCGCAGGGCCGCCATGATGAGCGCCCAGATGGCCGCACAGCCGTCAGTGAGGCCGGCGCCCAGGGCGCTCAGCAGAAAGAGGACCGCGAATTCCGACAGGCCGGAATTCTCGCCGTACCAGACGGCCCAGATGCCCATGGCCATGGCGTAGGTCATGAAGGCCGTGTACATGCCGTAGACCATACCGGACGAGACAGCCGTCAGGATGCCCCGCGTCTGGAAACTTTTTTTCATGGCCCGTCTGGCGGCCACGGCAGCCGCACTGGGAGCAGCACATTGTGTCATGACTCCTCCAAATGATCCCTTGGCGGGATCTCAGTAAGTTACAGTGCACATGGCGGCACCGGGCCTTCCCCGCCCAGGCGGGATACCGGCCCCGGTACCGGTAAGGACTGGCAGCGCCGGGAAGGGACGGCCCTCCCGGCATCCTTTCTTCCGCAAAACTAGGCCGTGACCACCGTGCCCAGCGGTTCGCCGTCCAGCAGATAACGGCGCAGGCTGGAGGGCTGGCGGCCATCCAGGATCAGGGCCCGGGAGCAACCTTCGTCCAGGGCATGCAGACAGGACTGCACCTTGGGGATCATGCCGCCGTTGATGACACCGGCCTCGATGAGCTCGGCGATGCGGGCGCGGTCCAGGGAGGGGACCAGCTTCTTGTCCGCATCCAGGACGCCGGGAACGTCGGAGATCAGCACGAAGTAGTCGGCATGCAGGGCCCCGGCCACGGCACCGGCCGCCGTGTCCGCATTGATGTTCAGGGCCTGGCCTTCAGGACCGGAGGCCACCGGCGCCACCACGGGCAAGAAGCCGCCGTCCAGCAGACAGGAAAGCACGGAGGCATCGACCTTTTCCACATCGCCCACCAGGCCCAGCACAGGGTCCTTCACCCGCGCCCGCAGCAGGCCCGCATCACGCCCGGAAAGGCCCGCGGCACGGGCGCCGTGCTGCAAGAAGCGGCTGACCACGGTCTTGTTGACCTGGCCGCACAGCACCATCTCCACGGCCTGCATGGTGTCGGCATCGGTCACGCGCAGGCCCTTCTCAAAACGGCTCTCGATGGCCAGGCGGTTCAGCAGGGCGTTGATCTGGGGCCCGCCGCCATGCACCACCACCAGGCGCATGCTCTGCTGCAGAAATGCCATGTCGTCGGCAAAGGCCGCGTTCAGTTCGTCCTTGTCCATGGCATGGCCGCCGTACTTGATGACAACAGTCTGGGTGCTCATATCTTCTCCTTGAGGCACAGGCATGAAAATGCGGTAAGACCGCCTCACCGCTGTAGCACCCCCGGCCGGGGAGGCGCAAGATGCCCGCCGCTCCCCATGTGCTGCCCGCCATTGCAAGGCAGGCGTATTGGGGTTATCCTGCCCTGCCTTACAGCCGCAGGGGCAAGGCTCAGCACGCCCCCTGCATACCGACCGCAAAATCACCTCGACGGCCTGCCGTCGATGAAGGACAGTACCATGAATAAAGTCGTTACCCGTTTCGCGCCCAGCCCCACGGGCCATCTGCACATCGGCGGCGCGCGTACCGCCATCTTCTGCTGGCTGCTGGCCCGCCACTTCGGCGGCGAGTTCCACCTGCGCATCGAGGACACCGACCTGCTGCGCTCCAAGCAGGAGTACACCGACTCCATCCTGGCTTCCATGCGCTGGCTGGGACTGGACTGGGACGGCCCCCTCAACTACCAGACCCAGCGCACCGAGCTGTACAACAGCTATGTGGACAAGCTGCTGGAGACCGGCCACGCCTACTGGTGCTCCTGCACCCCCGAGGAAGTGGAAGCCATGCGCGAAAAAGCCCGCGCCCAGGGCCTGAAGCCCCGCTACAACGGCTGCTGCCGTGAACGCAACCTGGGCCCCGGCGAAGGCCGCTGCGTGCGCCTCAAGGCCCCCCAGGCCGGCAAGGTCGTGTTCGATGACATGGTCAAGGGCCGCATCGCCGTGGACGTGAGCGAACTGGACGACATGGTCATCCGTCGCGCCGACGGCATGCCCACCTACAACATGGCCGTGGTGGTGGACGACTACGAAATGGGCATCACCCACGTCATCCGCGGTGACGACCACGTGTCCAATACCCCCCGCCAGATCCTCATCTACGAGGCCCTGGGCCTGCCCGTGCCCACCTTCGGCCATGTGCCCATGATCCTGGGCCCCGACCGCCAGAAGCTCTCCAAGCGTCACGGCGCCCGCGCCGTCATCGAATACCAGAACGACGGCCTGCTGCCCCAGGCTCTGGTCAACTATCTGGTGCGTCTGGGCTGGTCCCACGGCGACCAGGAGATCTTCACCCAGGAAGAGCTCATCAAATTCTTCGACGGTACCAGCCTCAACCCCGCTGCCGCCGCCTTCGACCCGGCCAAGCTGGAGTGGATCAACGCCCACTTCATGCGTGAGATGCCCCTGGACGAACTGGCCAAGCTGGTGCGTCCCTTCGTGGAAAAAGCCGGTCTGCCCGCCGATGTCGCCGACGACAAACTGGCCGCCCTGTGCCACATGTTCCGCGAGCGCGCCGGGGACCTCAAGGCCCTGGCCGAATCCTTCCGTCCCCTGCTGGTCAGCGCCGACGAGCTGGCCTATGACGAAAAGGCCTGCGCCAAGAACCTGACCGATGCCAGCAAGGCCCACCTCAATGCCGTGGCCGAACTCTTCGCCGCCTGCGATCCCTTCGACGCTCCCGGCCTCGAAGCCGCCCTGCACGGTTACATCGAAGGCAACGGCCTCAAGTTCAAGGACGTGGCCCCGGCCCTGCGCACGGCCCTCATGGGCTTCATGGGCGGCCCCCACCTGCCCGAGATCATGGCCTTCCTGGGCAAGGACGCCAGCCTGGCCCGCATCCGCCGCGCTGCGGGCATGTAAGCCTCTTTTGACAGCCCCCTGCGGGCACCCCTGAAAAATAAAAAAAGCTGCCTCACGCCATCGTGAGGCAGCTTTTTGTCATATATCGGGCCGATCCGCCAGGACAGGATTTATTGCCGTTCTGCCCTATTCGCCTGTCTGCGAACCCTGGGCATATGGAATCCGGGACGATCCGGGAAGGCTCAGGCCTCCCCTGTAAAAAAATCCCCCATCCTGCGCCATGGGCCGGTCCCTCTTTCGTACTACAGCCCCCAGCTTTCCTTGCGGGCCACATAGAGCAGGTGTTCCATATCCTGCCCGTAATAATGCTTGCTGAAGCGTCCGCACAGTTCCATGCCATTGCGCCGGGCCACCGCCAGAGAAGGCGTATTATCGTCTCTGATGCACGAAAAGACTTCCGGCACACCCAATACGTCAAAAGCGAATTCCATGCACGCACGGGCCGATTCTGTGGCATATCCGCGGTGCCAGTAGTTCTTTGCCAGCAGATAGCCAACTTCCGGGACCTGCAAGGTCCGGGGCGTGGCATCGATACGCTCGCTGAGCAACGCGGAAGGCCCCGCCTCTTCTCCGGCCGGAGCTTGTCCGCCCTCCTCTCCATCAGCCGCAGCGGTACAGGCCGTCACCCCCGCACAGTCCTGCAGGGTGATGCCGCACTGGCCGATCATTTCGCCCGTTTCCCGCAGCTCCACGGCCAGGGCACCGTATCCCGGCACCACATAGCGGGCCTGCTGGCGCCGCAGCCAGTCCCAGACTTCCCTGTCACTGAAGGCATGCCCGTAGGCATACATCACCCCGGGATCCTGCAGGTAACGGCACAGGGCCGGGAAATCCGCATCCGTCATGGGACGCAGGCAACAACGTTCCGTCATGATCTCCAGCATCGATCCAGCTCCATCAGTAATATCTTGCGGAGGGCAAAGTGCCCTGTTCTTGTCCGCTTGTCCACAAGGATTTCAGAAAATATTCCAACAGGGAGCCAAGGGCCCCAAAAAAATGGCTGCATTACTCCGGCAGCCCGCAACGCCACCTGCCTGGTTCGGTACGCCCCGCGATCCCTTGTCTGCCAGCCCTCACAACCAGCTCCATTGTGTTGCGTATGGCCTTACGGAATGCCGGTCATCCGGCCTCACCGCAGATTCTTCCATCCTCGCACAGGCCCAGCGGCAAAAGTTTTTGGAAGGGAGGGGCGCGGGGAGGGAGAACCTTTTTCCAAAAAGGTTTCCCTCCCCGCAAGCTGTTCTCTCTTCAAATCTCCAGGCACCTGCCTGCCGTCCCCAAAACAAAAAAATCCCCGGCGGAGCGGGGACAAAAAAAGACCCCCTCGCGCTGTGAGCTGCAAGGGGGTCTCGAACAATCTTTGGCAGCGGCCTACTTTCCCACATGACGTTATGCAGTATCATCGGCGATGGAGAGCTTAACTTCCGAGTTCGGAATGGGGTCGGGTGTACCCTCTCCTCTATGGCTACCAAAGAAATTTGGTAAATTTATTGAAATAGGGTGGAAGGATTTTTTCGAGAAACAAGACGCACGGGCTATTAGTACTGGTCAGCTCCACCCCTCACAGGGCTTCCACCTCCAGCCTATCAACGAGGTCGTCTACCTCGGCCCTTCAGGACTTGCGTCAGGGAGAACTTATCTTAAGGCAGGCTTCCCGCTTAGATGCTTTCAGCGGTTATCCCTTCCACACATAGCTACCCTGCTGTGCCGTTGGCACGACAACAGGTCCACCAGTGGTGTGTCCATCCCGGTCCTCTCGTACTAGGGACAGGCCCTTTCAATTCTCCTACGCCCACAGAAGATAGGGACCAAACTGTCTCACGACGTTTTAAACCCAGCTCGCGTACCACTTTAAACGGCGAACAGCCGTACCCTTGGGACCTGCTTCAGCCCCAGGATGTGATGAGCCGACATCGAGGTGCCAAACCGCATCGTCGATGTGAACTCTTGGATGCGATCAGCCTGTTATCCCCGGCGTACCTTTTATCCAATGAGCGATGACCCTTCCATTCGGGATCACCGGATCACTAACACCTACTTTCGTACCTGCTCGAGATGTCTCTCTTGCAGTCAAGCTCCCTTTTGCGTTTGCACTCGACGGCTGGTTTCCAATCAGCCTGAGGGAACCTTTGCATGCCTCCGTTACATTTTGGGAGGCGACCGCCCCAGTCAAACTACCCACCAGACACTGTCCTCTTACCGGATTACGGCGAAGAGTTAGGGACCTGAACAAACAAGGGTGGTATTTCAACGATGGCTCCCTCCATACTGGCGTACAGAGTTCACAGCCTCCCACCTATGCTACACATGCAGGCTCAAATCCCAATGTCAAGCTATAGTAAAGGTGCACAGGGTCTTTCCGTCTTTCTGCGGGTACACGGCATTTTCACCGCGACTTCAATTTCACCGAGTCTCTGGCCGAGACAGTGTGGAGATCGTTACGCCATTCGTGCAGGTCGGAACTTACCCGACAAGGAATTTCGCTACCTTAGGACCGTTATAGTTACGGCCGCCGTTTACTGGGGCTTCAATTCGGAGCTTCGCTTGCGCTGACTCCTCCTTTTAACCTTCCAGCACCGGGCAGGCGTCAGTCCGTATACGTCGTCTATACGACTTGGCACAGACCTATGTTTTTAGTAAACAGTCGCCACCACCATTTCTCTGCGGCTTTTCAGGGCTCGACAGAGTGAATCGCTTCACCCTAAAAAGCACCCCTTCTTCCGAAGGTACGGGGTTATTTTGCCGAGTTCCTTGGCCAGAGTTCTCTCGAGCGCCTTGGATTATTCATCCCACCCACCTGAGTTGGTTTCCGGTACGGTTTGCGTGTCCTATACTTAGAAGCTTTTCTAGGCAGCATAGACTCAACAACTTCAGACCTTTCGGTCACGGACTCGCGTCTCAGGATAGAGAGAAGCGGATTTGCCAACTTCTCATCCCTACACGCTTGCACCGGGACAACCAGCGCCCGGCTTGCCTATCTTCCTGCGTCCCTTCATCGCGCGAACACACAAGTACGTGAATATTAACACGTTTCCCATCAGCTACGCCTTTCAGCCTCGCCTTAGGGGCCGACTAACTCCGGGAAGATTACCTTTACCCGGAAAACCTTGGGTTTACGGCGAACGGGTTTTTCACCCGTTTTATCGTTACTCATGTCAGCATAATCACTTCTCCACAGTCCAGCATGCCTTACGACACACCTTCAGCCCGTGAAGAACGCTCCCCTACCAGACCGCATTCGCGGAATTCAAAGCTTCGGTACTATGCTTAGCCCCGTTACATTTTCGGCGCAACGTCATTAGACCAGTGAGCTATTACGCTTTCTTTAAACGATGGCTGCTTCTAAGCCAACGTCCTGGGTGTCTCTACAACGTCACCACCTTAACCACTGAGCATAGATTTGGAGACCTTAGCTGTTGATCTGGGCTCTTACCCTCTCGACGACGGACCTTAGCACCCGCCGTCTGACTCCCATGGTACATCTGACCGGCATTCTGAGTTTGATAGGGTTTGGTAATCTGGTAGGACCCCTAGCCCTGTCAGTGCTTTACCTCCGGTAGACAATCCATGAGGCTATACCTCAATATATTTCGGGGAGAACCAGCTATCACCGGGTTTGATTGGCCTTTCACCCCTATCCACAAGTCATCCAAACCGTTTTCAGCCGGTATTGGTTCGGTCCTCCACAAGGTTTTACCCTTGCTTCAACCTGCTCATGGATAGATCACCCGGTTTCGGGTCTAATCCGCACTACTCATCGCCCTTGTCAGACTCGGTTTCCCTACGGCTCCACTCACGCTTAACCTTGCAGTACAGATTAACTCGCTGACTCATTATGCAAAAGGCACGTGATCACGGAACAAGTCCGCTCTCACAGCTTGTAAGCACCAGGTTTCAGATTCTATTTCACTCCTCTAACAGAGGTTCTTTTCACCTTTCCCTCACGGTACTGGTACACTATCGGTCGTCGGTTAGTACTTAGCCTTGGAAGATGGTCCTCCCGGATTCCCACGAGGTTCCACGTGTCTCGCGGTACTCAGGTACCGGCTGTGTCGTTTTCGGTTTCAGGTACGGGGCTGTCACCCGCTCTGGCAGAGCTTTCCAGCTCATTTCCCCTGCCTACTCGTGAATCACATATGCCGGCCCTACAACCCCGGCTGAACGAATCCAGCCGGTTTGGGCTCATCCCATTTCGCTCGCCGCTACTTTGGGAGTCTCGTTTGATTTCTTTTCCTTCAGGTACTGAGATGTTTCACTTCCCTGAGTTGGCGCTGGACACTTTATGTATTCAAGTGCCCGCGACGGAGCATGACCTCCGCCGGGTTTCCCCATTCAGAAATCCCCGGATCATAGAATGTTTAGCTTCTCCCCGAGGCTTTTCGCAGCTTACCACGTCTTTCATCGCCTTCCGACGCCAAGGCATCCACCCGATGCTCTTGTCAACTTGTCT
>OLXI01001152.1_pt1:0-2500 | contig 13374 bp, 9 predicted proteins | sample 1674181 | NCBI WGS metagenome assembly OLXI01 (sample SAMEA103958148, study PRJEB25191) | human gut metagenome | reverse complement strand
ATCCTGCCGGTGTGGACAGCCGCCATGCCTGGATTGGCATATCCCTCTCATGCCCTGCCTGTGCATCCATGCTCTCGAAGCACTCCAGGACCACTGGAATATATGGATTTTTCTGACCATATCACAGTTTCCAGGAACCTCACGAAGCATATAAAAAAGGCGCCCTGCCTTGCAGCAGGGCGCCTTCATCAGTTCCTGGGGTGCAGGATTATTGCGCAGGGCTTTCATCCATGTCGATGACACGGCCCTGCAGCCAGACATAGGCATCCACTTCATCGCCTTCCTGGGGATCGTAATCCCGCAGGACCATCTTGCTGGCGTAGATGGGCAGCACCATGTCCGGACGCTGGTCGAAGGGGAAGCGCACGTACAGGACCTTGATGTCCATTTTTTCCAGCTTCACGTCGTCCACGCGCTCCACCTTGGTGCGCACCTGGTATTCGGCAAAGCGGCGGCCGGGCATGATGAGCTGACGGCCGGTCATGGAGATCTTCAGGGGCGGCACGTCCAGGCGGGTCTTGCCGGGGTTCTCGGCCAGCCACTGGGCGGCCCAGGCTTCGTACTGGGGGCCCTGGGTGATGTTCACGTCATCCAGCAGGGCCTTGCGCAGGGCGATGGCCAGACCGGACAGCAGGAAGGTCTGGGTGACGCCGGGGGTCAGGTCATCCTTGTCGCGCAGATACAGGGGATCATAGAACCACATGGGGTTCTTGCCCTCGATCATGCTCACGGCCACGTTGGCACCGCCCCCCTGGCTCCAGGGATGGATGTCTTCCACGGTCAGGTCATTGGGCAGGCCTTCCAGGAAAGGCACGGCGGACAGGGGCTTGAACTTTTCCCCTTCGTCAGCCTGCATGAGCACGGCAGCACGCGACGGCTGGTCCTTGGGCCAGGCCATGAGCACGTAATCCTTGCCGCTGCGCTTCCACTGCCAGGCGGGGCGGGTGCCGCCATCGTGCAGCACAGTGCCCACCACCTGCGGCATGACGGCCATGGGGTTCTGGCCCAGCAGCACGGCCCAGGCATCGCCCAGGGCCTCGTCATGCTGGCGGTTCTCGCCGCGCAGCATGGCCTTCAGCTCTTCTTCCGAGGGCTGACGGGCAGCGTCGGCGCCTTCCATCTGTTCCGCCTGTTCGGCAGCGGGAGCAGCGTCCTGCACTTTTTCTTCGACCTGTTCGGCCTTGCTCTTCTTGGTCATGGCTCGTGCCTCCGATTAACGACGGTCGCCCCTGCCGCCACGGTCGCCGCGTTCACGACGGCCGCCACGATCGCCACGGTCACCACGATTGCCGCGGTCACCGCGATCGCGCTGGGGACGGGCGGTCTCTTCGGGGTTCCAGGGATGGCCCTGTTCTTCCAGCAGCACAGCCTTGCGGCTGGCGCGGATGCGGTCACCGTTGATCTCGATGACCTTGACCACCATGTCTTCGCCCAGACGGGCCACATCGCCGGGCTGTTCCACGCGGTTCACGTCCAGCTGGGAGACATGCACCAGGGCTTCCACATTGGGCAGCACTTCGACGATGGCACCGATCTCCATGATCTTCTTGACCTTGGCGGTGTAGTTCTTGCCCAGTTCGGGACGCTGGTCATAGTAGGTGACCATCTCGCGGGCCTTTTCCAGGGCGTCGGCCGTGGGGGCGAAGATGGACACGCGGCCGGAATCTTCGATGTCCACGGAGGCGCCGGTGGCGGTGGTGATGGCCTTGATGTTCTTGCCGCCGGGGCCGATGATCAGACGGATGATGTCAGGATTGACGAAGATCTCGGCATGCTGGGGAGCGTAGCGCGACAGTTCCTTGCGCGGCTCGGGCAGGGCCTTGGCCATCTCGGCCAGGATGTGCAGGCGGCCTTCGTGGGCCTGCTGCATGGCCTGGCGCATGATGTCGGTGGTCAGGCCGGTGATCTTGATGTCCATCTGCACGCCGGTGACGCCTTCGGCGGTACCGGCGATCTTGAAGTCCATGTCGCCCAGGGCGTCTTCATCGCCCAGGATGTCGGTGAGCACGATGAACTTGTCGCCTTCCTTGATCAGGCCCATGGCCACACCGGCCACAGGGGCGCTGATGGGGATACCGGCATCCATGAGGGAGAGGCAGCCGCCGCACACGGCAGCCATGGAAGAGGAGCCGTTGGATTCCACGGTCTCGGAGACCACGCGCACGGTGAAGGGGAAGTCGGCGTCGGCCGGCATGACGGGACGCAGGGACTTCTCGGCCAGGGCGCCGTGGCCGATCTCGCGACGGGAGACGCGCACGGGCTTCACTTCGCCCACGCTGAAGGGCGGGAAGTTGTAATGCAGCATGAAGCGCTTGGTCACGTCGCCGCTCAGGCTGTCCATGCGCTGTTCATCGGTGGAGGAGCCCAGGGTGGTCACCACCAGGGACTTGGTCTCGCCGCGGCGGAAGATGGCAGAGCCGTGGGCGCGGGGCAGCACGCTGGTCTGGATCTGGATGGGGCGCACGGTCTTGGTGTCGCGGCCGTCGATGCGCACGCCTTC
>OLXI01001144.1_pt1 | contig 13405 bp, 8 predicted proteins | sample 1674181 | NCBI WGS metagenome assembly OLXI01 (sample SAMEA103958148, study PRJEB25191) | human gut metagenome | reverse complement strand
TCCCTGCGGCCGAGCGAATCGGCCAGCAGCGACAGGGCATGGTCGGCGATGTAGTATTCCAGCGCGTGCGACACGGAGTTGTCACCCGAAAGGTCGCGGGCGTAGAAGCCCAGCGGCACGTAGCCCTTTTCGACATAGGGATCGATGTCGGGGCGCATCCTGTTCTGCGCGCCGGGCGTCGTGGCCGACTTGCGCATCGCCTCGTAAGCGGCGTCCATGTCGAAATCGCGCAGGCCCTTCATCCACGTATCGACGATCACCGGGATGGCCGGGTCGCCCTCCATGGTGAAGGTTTCGCGACCGTAAAGCTCCCACTTCGGCAGCCAGCCCCACTCCTTGTACATGCCGATCATCGAACGCACCATTTCCAACTGGCGTTCGGGATAGACCAGCGTCATCAGCTGGTGCAGGTTGCGGTAGGTGTCCCAAAGCGAGAAAACCGTATAGCGGTTGCCCTCGGCGGTGCGGATTTCGGCGCTCTCCATCGCGGGGTATTCACCGTTGACGTCGCTCAGCACGTTGGGATGGATCAGCGCATGATAGAGTCCCGTATAGAAAACCTTCTTCTGCGCGTCGGTGCCGCCCTCGACACGGATGCGGCCCAGATCGTCGTTCCACGAGCGGCGCGCCGCGGCACGGATGTCGTCGAACGAACGCTCTTGCTGCTCGGCTTCGAGGTTCAGGCGCGCATTCTCGACCGACACGAACGAAACGCCCATGCGGACTTCGAGCTGCTCGCCCTCCGTCGTTTCGTAGCTGAACCACACGCCAACGTCGTCGCCCGCGAGTTCACGGTCGTAGTGCGTATAGAGCTTGTAATTGCCGGCATCCTTGTCCCACTCGGCTTCGACACCGTATTTGGGGGGCTGTTTCTTCCAGAATCCCGTGGCGGAGGGGCGTTTCGAGACGCGCATCACGAAATAGATCGGGAACACCGCCTGCGGGTTGTAGCAGAACGTGCCGAGCAGTTTCATGCCCTCGACCTCGGTGTCGCTCACGCGGCGCACCCAAGCTCCCGATTCGTTGGTAAGGCCCTCGCCCAGATTGAGCAGGATATGGCTCTCGCCCGCCGGGAAGGTGTAGCGTTCGGCCGAGCTGCGCGGCGTGGCCGTCACTTCGGCAAGGACGCCGTACTTCGAAAGCCGGTTCGAATAGTAGCCCGGAGAAGCGGTTTCACCGGTGTACTTGCTGCCGTAATTGCGGTAATCGACGTCGAGCGCGCCCGTGGTCGGCATCACCAGCAGCGATCCCAGTTCGGGGCACCCCACGCCGCTCAGCGTGACATGGGCGAAGCCCGTGAAGAACTTGTTGTGGAACTCATAGGGCGCGGACCACCAGCGGGCGTCCTTGTCGTAGACGTTCTCGTCGGAACCCATCACGTTGAAGGGAACCACGGACATCATGCCGTTGGGACACACCGCGCCGGGGTTGGTCGTGCCGAAGTTGGTCGTGCCGACGAAAGGATCGACCCAGTCGGCAGGTTCCTGCGCACGCAGCGGTGCGCAGAAAACGGCTGCGGCGAGCGCAGCAGTTAAGAGCGTTCGTCGCAGCATCGTCAGAGAATATTGTTTTCCTTGGTAAACTTGACGATTTCGGGGATATAACCGAAGGCAAGGCCCGTGACGGTGTCGGCGCATCCGTAATAGACGGCGATCCGGCCCGTTTCGGGGTCATGGAGCGACGCGCAGGGGAACGTGACGTTCGGAACGTCGCCCGTCAGCTCGTAAATCTCGCGCGGCGAAATCAGGTACGGGCCGCTGCGGGCGATCGTCTTCCACGGCTGGTCGAGGTCGAGCAGCGCCGAACCGAACGCATAGACATAACCGTTGCACGAGCGCAGCACGCCGTGATAGAGCAGCAGCCAGCCCTCGCTCGTCTCGATGGGCACGGGACCCGCACCGATCTTCATGCACTGCCATGCCGACACCTCGAAGGCCGCGGGCGACATCACATGACGGTGGCGGCCCCAGAACTCCATGTCGGGCGACTCCGAGTAGAAAATGTCGCCGAAAGCCGTATGGCCGTTGTCGCTCGGACGCGACAGCATGGCGAAACGGCCGTTGATCTTGCGGGGGAACAGCACGCCGTTGCGGTTGAAGGGGATAAAGGCGTTCTCCAGCTGGTGGAACGTCTCGAAGTCGTCGGTCCACGCGATGCCGATCGTCGGGCCGTGGTAGCCGTTGCACCACGTCACATAATACTTATCCTCGATCTTGGCTACGCGGGGATCGTAACCGTAAACCCACTCGGCGATTTCGGGATCGGCGCCCACGAGTTTGAAATCCTCCTCGCAAATATCCCACTTGATGCCGTCCACCGAGAAAGCGGCGTGGATGCGCATGCGGCGGTTGGTGTCGTCGCAGCGGAAAACGCCCGCATAATTATACTTGCCTTTCTTGAAGGGAATGACCGCCGAGTTGAAGATCGAATTCGACGTCGAAAGCGCATGACGCCCGATGATCGGGTTCTGCGTGTAACGCCACATCACCTCTTTGGAGCCGGCGGGACGATCCTCCCACGGCATATCCGGCATGGCCGGGCCTACGATTTTCAGGTTGTTGTCCATAGTTTTACGTTATCTGTTTATTCGTTGATCAATTCTTTGTCGATCTCCTCGGCCGTCACCTCTTCGGTATCGGGATGGGTGAAGGGAATGCGCGCGGCGAGCAGGAAGGCGGGAACCGTCGCCAGCAGCGCCCACATGAAGAAATAGTGATAGCCGCCCAAGCTGTCACAAAGCCAGCCGCTGATCATACCCGGAAGCATCACGCCGAGGTTGGCAAGCGACGACCCGAAAGCGTAGTGCGCCATCTGGTGCGGGCCGGGCGCCACCTGCTGCATGATGAAGAGCGTGAGTCCCACGAAGCCGAAGCCGTAACTGAAATATTCGAACACGATGGCCGCGCAGATCAGCACGGGACTCGAAGGCTGGAACCACGCCAGCAGCGCGTAGACCACGAACGGAACGTTGAAGATGCAGACCAGCGGGAACAAGGCGCGCCGCAGTTTGAGCCATGAAATGAAATAGCCGCCCAGAATGGACCCCACGACGAAGGCGATCACGCCGAACGTACCGTAATAGAGTCCGATCTGCTGTTCGGTAAGGCCCATGCCCTGCTGATCGAGCGGAGCGTTGAGGAACAGCGGCACGATCTTGATGACCAGACCTTCGGCGAAGCGGTAGAAGAGGATGAATGCGAAATAGATCCAGATGTATTTCTTCTTGAAGAACTCCAGAAAGATGCGCTTCGTTTCGCGCATGGCGCCGCCGAAACTGTCAGCATGGGCCGTCGCGGCGCCGCCCGAAGGCAGCATGCGGATGTGGTACAGCCCCAGCAGGAAGAGAATGCCGCCGCAAAGGCCCATCACGGTCATCCACGCCTGCACGATTCCGACATGGTCCTTGAGCGCGCCGGCCAGATAGACCAGTCCGCCCATGGCGAAGACCTTGGCGATGTTGTAAAAGGCGCCCTGCCAGCCGATGAACTTAGCCTGCAGGTCTTTGGAAAGTTCGGTGATATAGACGCCGTCGGTGGCGATGTCGTGCGTCGCGCCGCTGAAGGCCACGACAGCCATCAGGGCGATGGCATAGGGGAAAAAGTTGGGAAGCGGAAGCGACAGGGCGACCAACGCAAGTCCCAGACCCGAAACCAGCTGCGTGGCGACGACCCAGAATTTCTTGGTCCTGAACATCTCCATCAGGGGACTCCAGAAGGGTTTGAGCGACCACGGCAGGATAATCAGCGAGGTCCAGAGCGTAATGCGGGCATCGTCGATACCCAGCCCTCGGAACATCAGCGTCGCTACCATGTTTACGATGATGAACGGGAGCCCCATGGCAAAATAGACCGTGGGGACCCATGCCAGCGGCGATACTTTTCGGGAATTTGCAGACATCGGTTCTTTTCAGGTTAAGGTTAGAATTGATGCAAAGATAGTAAAACTTTTTGCAACCGCAGACGGTATTGCACCCTGTTCTGCGCCTTTGTTTCTATAAATTTGTTATTGTGAAATTCCGGAGTTCACGATCCTGACCGAGGACAAAAGCAGCAAAAAACCGCGATACGGCCAAACGCCTATTCGACCGGTTTGATCTCCGCCTCCCATCCCGTCAGCGTCGAAACGTAGGGGATCAGCAGCATCGCCATCTTGCGCTGGCCGGCGTAATTGGGATGGGCCGACGATCCGAGCTCGCTTCCGTCGTTGCAGTAGCCGGGCAGGATGGCCGCGAAATGGAGGTTCGGCACGACGGCGGACTGACACAGGTCGCGGATATAGGTGAAGGCCGGTTCGCTGACGCGCGGCGCCACGCAGAGGATCGGCATTTCGTCGCCGTAGGCGCCGCGCAGAGTCTGCAGGATGCGGGTGTAGGCGGCCGCAAACTCATCGCGCGAAGGGTGCGGCAGGGTCGAGAAGTCGTTCGACCCCAGATTGATGACGACCAGATCGGGACGGTACGGCGACGCCGCGAAGTCCCACGCCGGTTCCGCCGCCTCGTCGAACGTATTGGCGATGCGGTCGGCCATCGTATTCTGCGAAGTGGTGTTCTTATCGCCGTAATTGCGCGCCGCGCCGCGTCCCGAATGGGCGATCAGCGTATAGTCGGCGCCGAAATAACGGGCGATGATGCAGGCGTACGCCTTGTTGCAGTTCTCGGTCTGGGGTTTGAACGGCTCGTCCTTCGAAAGCCCCTCGGTCCCGTAACCGCAGGTCAGCGAGTTGCCGATAAATTCGATATGCCGTCCGGGCGCGGGCGCCGCAGGCAGCAGACGTCCTCCCCTGTCGAGCAGGAAGGCATGGATCGTCGTGCGCCCCTGCTCGCCCTCGGTGCGCTTCTGCATCCGCACGGTATGTTCGCCGCGGCCCAGCTTCTCAGCCAGCACCACGACCGAATCCGTCCCGAACGTCGTAACGACGCCGGCGTCGCGGCCGTCAACGGTCAGGTTGTAGTAGTTCTTTTTCGTATCCGAAACGCGCATGGCCAGCGAACCGCCCGTAAAACGGCACTCGAAGCTGGTTCCGCTCCAGTCGAAACTCACGTCGTCGCCGTTTGTCTGCGTACGTCCGACATAGCGCACCTCGGACGACGCGGCGGGCGCTTCCGTCCGCTTCTGGGCGGAAACGGCACCGGCGCACAACAGCGCCAGCACCGCAAAAATCAGCCGTCTGCTCATTGCTTCGCCTCCGCTTCATAGGCGCTGACGGCCCGCTGCAGCGGTCCCCACCAGTCGCGGTTGATGATATGCACGATGTCGAACACCATCAGTCCGTCCGATTCGCGGAGATTCATCTCCACGGCCCGCTTGAACTGGGTCGTATCGCGTTTGTAGTCCTCGACGTACATCCCGCCGAAGAAAGGTCTGCCGCCCAGCAGACGGCGCGAATAGCGGCACCCGCCCTCGACGCTGAGGTGGTCGCCCTTCGACATTTCGCTGTCGGTCTCGTTCTTGTGCAGGCCGTTGCTGCGACGGTACTCGTCGATGGTCACGTTCCAGTAATAATTGCCGTTGGTGAAGATGTCCAGCAGTTCGGCATATCCGTAATTCTTATAGCCGGGCGTGGCCCATGCGAAATCCTGCGAAGGATCGTACGTATTGCTGGCCCAATTGACGCCCACTTCGAAATAGGACGGGTACCACGCACCCGTATAAGCGCCGAATTTCAGGCCGGGCTTCACGGCTTTCAGCTCCTCTTTGGTGCGTTTGAAGAAGTCGTAGATCACCGACGCGCGCCACTCGATCCACTGCTTGAAATAAGGGCCGTCGATGCGTTTCCAGCCGCCGTCGCCGTCCTCCTCCCACGTATAGATATCCTCCGGGAAACGATCCAGCTTTTTCCCGATATAAGCCTCGAATTTCCCGCGCGAGAAATCCGAGAAGTCGGACTGGATATTGTCGTAGCGGCCGCGGTCGAGCAGCAGACCGTCGAAATCGTACTTCTGCGCCACCTCCTTGAAAATGGCGATTTCGTGATCCTGAACGGCCGGGAGCGCGGGATTGGCGAACAGCACCTTCTTCTCCGGAATCTCCAGCTGGGGCACCAGTCCCCTGCCGGGGACATAGTTCACGGCCTGCCATTCGGGATGCCCGTCGTAGATCAGTCCGCGGCGGAATACGCCGTTGCCTTCGGCAAAGGTGTTGAACGAACCGTAAATCTCCAGTCCGGCATCGTGCGCAGCTTCGACGAAAGTACCCACGAAATCGAAATCGGGGCGGGCAAACCCTTTCCACTCCCGGACTTGGGGCGCATGCTCGCTGGGATATACCACTTCGCTCGAAGTGCCCTTGACGTCGAGCACCAGCGCCGTCATGCCGGCCTCCCGGCACTTGTTCACATAATAACGGATCGAATCGGGGTAACTGAAACGCACCCAGTTGGCCGAACAGTCGAGCCACATCAGTTTGGGTTTCACCCCCTCGGCGGCACTCCGGCAGCCGGTCGCACCTGCCGCGGCAAAGGCCAGCAGGCATACAGTCAGCAGTTTTTTCATGAAAAATTAAAAGCTATTTTCGTTTGTAGTTTCCGTAAATATCGACTTCGGCCGCATGGAAAGGATCGGCCACCGCGTCGATCAGCAGCGCGCATTCGAGCCGCGTGAGCGGACGCGCCGGATCGTAACCGGACAGTAGTCCGGCGGCGGCATGCTCCGTCCGCGCCGCAACATCCCCGGCCGGCTTGCCGAGCGCTTCGGCCAGCATCGCCGTCAGGAGCGCCCCATCGACCGGCGTTTCCAGAACGGAGGGCCGGACCGACGGATATACTTCGCGCAGCCCTTCGCGCAGTTCGGATTCCGCGATCGTCCGATCGGCGTCGAACCATGTCTGGTTCTCCCAGCCGACATTGGCTCCGCGCCCCTTGAGGATTCCGGTCACGCCGATCCGCTGCATCGCCCCGAAGCGCGGATCGTCGGCCGGCAGATCGAGGTACGGCAGCAGGTAGCCGCCCGCATCGAGCACCGCCTCCTGCACCCTGCGCACCGCGACTTCGGACGGATCGACGCCCGCCGCCGCAGCCAACGCCGCCAAGGCTCCCGTTGCCTGCCCGATCTGCAACACGACGGGTTGCAGGCGCGTGGAGCCGTTGACGAGGTTGGTTACCGAGACCGATTTTTCGGCTACGAGCAACCCCGGAAATCCTGCGGGGATCACGATGCCCAGCGGAAAACCGTACGAGGGGATGGGATGAAAATAGAGGTCGGGCAGTTCGTCCCAGCCCGAATAGCGGGTATGGTGCTGATCGACCGGATAATCGCCCACGCCGACCGCCGTACGGTAAAGCGTTCCTGCGTAGGGGTCGGTGATGTCGTTGAGCGTAAAACGCACAGCCCCGTGAATGCGCCGCGATTCGCGGTGATAGGGAATGAACGGCAGCCGGTCCTCCGTAGGGAACTCGTCGTCGGCCAATCCCAACGTATTGAATCCCAACTCATGCTGGAGGAAATAGACGAATGACAGCGTATGATTCTTGGCCCTGCGGACGGCGTCGGCCCGCTCTTCGGGCGTCATGTCGATCATGTCCACGTAGTAATCGTTGCCCTCGATCGGCCAGTTGATCATGTATTTGCCGTCGGGCAGTTTTCCGTAGGTAATCATCATCTCGCGGGACCACATGCGATGCGGTTCCTTCGGAGCGATGCAGAGGTCGTTCACGCAGCAGCAGGCGAAAAGCGACGGATCGTACCCGTCGGGCCGCGGAATCGTGACGTCGCGGCCGTAATCCTTCAGTACGGCGACGTAGGTCAGGTCCTGCACGATGCCGTTGGCTTCGGCCGGGGCGATATCCTCGTGCGTGACGTCCGACGAATCCATGCCGACGTCATAGGGGACGCCCGCCATCCGGGCGACGTCGCCCAGCTCCGTCGCATCGACGAGCACGTCGGCTTCGACCGGCCGGAGCCGGCCGTCACGCCGGACACCCAGCCGCCACACATCCTTCCCGCGTTCGGCCGTCTCGGCCGCTGAACGGTACCACACGGTGAGGTTCGGTTCGCGGGCGACGAGCCGTTTGAAAATACTGTCGCCCACCGAAGGTTCGAACATCACGTTGCTGACCCACCCCGTTATCAGGGCCGAATCGCAGCCGTAATGCCGGGCCAGCTCCGTCCGGAACTCGTCCCAGATGCCGCCGCGCAGGCGGTAATTGCCGTCGGTGGCGCTCACGCCCGCCGAGGTGAGCATGCCGCCGAGCCAGTCGAACTCCTCGACGATCAAGGTTCGCGCCCCCATGCGGGCCGCCTGCAGTCCGGCCGCCGTTCCGCTCGCTCCCCCGCCGACGATCACCACGTCGTAACGCTCGGCGGAACCGCATGCAAACAGCCCCAAGCACGCCAGCAGCTGCAAATATTTCAGTCCGGTAAATCTCATATTCGGTCGTTTATTTCAAATCGACTGCGGCCCGGCTGATCCGCCCGAAGCGGTCCGTAGCCGACACCTCGACGCGCTTCGCCCCTTCGGGCAGCGCAACGCGGTAATAGTGGTCCGAAATCGAAGGGTAAATCCATTTGTGGTCCATCTGACTGGTGTCGGAGTACATCTGTTTCGCGGCGGGATCGTAAGCCTGAAACCGCTCGGCGGGACCGCACGGCACGCCGTCGATCGTAAACTGGACCTCCCACACCGGGTCGCTGGCCCAGATGTTGGCCACGGCGTACCCTTCGAACTGGGGATATTCGCGGCCGCTGTAAATTTTCATCTGGTAGTCGGCCGGATAACCCGTCGATTTGTAATACCAGTCGATCCGGTCGCCGTTCACCTCATAGACGCCGTACCCGGCGGGCGTGCCGTCGGTGCAGAGCGGCCCCTGCCACCATGCGCCACTCAGGGCGGGTGTCACATGCTCGTAGAGGCCGGGCGCGATCGGCTGGTTGAAGGTCGTATGGGTATGGCCCGAAATGATATGCGCCCGGTAGGGTTTCAGAATTTCGTAAAGCCCCCTGTGGTTGGTCATCGTCGATCCGGCGCGGTCGTAGCGGAACTGCTTGCGGTCCTGCTCCTCGCAGGTCGAAGGGATATGCAGGCAGACGACCACCGTCGAACCGGGCTGCACGCGGGCAAGGTCCTTTTCGAGCCAGCGCATCTGCCGCTCTTCGAGATAGCCGATGTAAAAATAGTCGCGCCCGATGAAGAAGTTGTCGTCGAGCACCACATAGTGGATGCGTCCGACGTCGAACGAATAGTAGACCGGACCGTACATCTGCTCGAACTTCGAGAAGGAGGTTTCGTAAGAGCGTCCGTAGACCTCCATGTCGTGGTTGCCCATCGCGTTGCGGAACGTGATTCCCGTACGCTCCATCACTTCGTTGTACCGGCCGTAAAGCGAATGGTCGTGCGACACGATGTCGCCGCAGCAGATGCCGTGGAAAGGCATGCCGCCGTAACTGCGGACCGTGGCGGCGATGTCGTCGGCCGCCGCCGCGAGTTTCGCAAACTCCTTCGGCGCCCATATCTGCGGATCGGCAATGGCGATGAACCCGTAACGCGAATCGTCGTCCGCACGGCGGAGCAGCGTAAAATCGCAGGATTTGCCGTCGGCGGGCAGCGGGTGGAAATAGCGCACCACGCCCTTTTCCACCGGAGCGTCGTAGCCCGCAGGCACGCAAACGAAGACGAAGCGGTTGTCGGCACCGGCCTGCAGTCTGTAATTTCCTCTTTTGTCGGTGCACGCGAACTCTTCGCCGTCGGAGACCCAGACGCCTTCCACGCCCCGGCCGCCGCAAAGGACGCGTCCCTTGACCGTGACGCTGCCCGCGGCCCATGCGCAGGCGCACCACAACGACAACAGAATTGTCAGTAAATATCTTTTCATCGTTCCGTATTTTAGTTCTATTTGCATTGTTCGAGAATCTGCCAGCACTGGAACAGTCCGCGCGGCACATGGAAACATCCCTTCCACTTCCCGCCCTTGAGCGGCAGCAGCACCTCGCCGCGGCGGTTCAGGTAACCGAACCATTCGGGATGCTCCGTGTCCTTGAAATGCGCCCACGTATATTCGTGCAGTTTCCCGAACCACTCCAGACACTCCTTCGATCCGGTCAGCTGATAGCCCTTGATCATCGCGATCGTCGATTCGATATGCACCCACCAGAGCTTCTGGTCCCATTCCAGCTCCACGCGGGGCGCGCCCTTGCGGTCCAGAAAATAGAAAATGCCGCCGTACTCCTTGTCCCAACCGTATTCGGCGGTATTGAGCGCGATTTTCACCGCTTTGTCGATCAGCGCACGGTCGTCGAGACGCACGCCGAGGTTCATGATAAACCACATCGCTTCGAGCGAATGTCCGGGATTCATCTGACGGCCCTCGAACGTATCGGAAAGCCGTCCGTCCTCCGTGACGTTCTCGACGATCAGCCCCAGCTCTTCCCGGTAAAACACCTCCATCACTTCGTGCAGGCACTCCCCGATGGTGTCGGCCAACAATTGTTTGTCGATCATCGGCTCGATCTCCAGCGCCATGTTGCAGAGGATCATCGGCAGGGCGAAGCTCTTGAGCGAACGCGTTCCGGGATAAGCCTTGCACCACTCGCCCTTGGGATTGGCGCGTTTCTCCAGAATCCGGTCGAAAGTCCGCTTGGCGATCATGGCGTACTCGTCGCTGCCCGTCGCAACGGCGACCTGCGCAAAAGCCATCGCCGCGAACGTATAGGAGAAAATATTGTAGGGCTGCACCAGCGGGCGGCCTTCGCGCGTCAGCGCAAAATACCAGTTGTAGTTGCCGTCGTGGCCGTATTTGCGCAGGAACTCAGCCCCCTGCACGGCGCATTCGAGCCATTCGGGGCGACGCTCCACCTTGTTATAAAGCATGGCGAACATCCACACTTCGCGGCCCTGCAGCCAGATGAATTTGTCGGTATCGTAGACGCTGCCGTCACGATCGAGACACGTAAAATAGCCGCCGAATTCCCTATCTTGCGATTTTTCGAGCCAGAAAGGCAGTACGCCATCCAGCAACTCGGTTTTGTACTGTTCCGCTAATCTTTTGAAGTCCATAATCTTATCTGATTTTATATTGTTATCTTGTCCAGTATCGTTCGATCTCTTCGAGCGTGCGGCCCGACGTTTCCGGCACCGCCTTCCATATCAGCAGCATATAGGGCACGCACATCGCGGCGAAGAGGAAAAAAGTCCCCGCCGGCGTCAGATTCGCGAGCATCCACGGCGTAAGCTGCCCGACCAGATAGGTCCCCGCCCAAAGCGAGAACCCCGCGATCGACATCGCCGCGCCGCGCACGCGAATCGGATACATCTCCGACAAAAGCACCCAGACCACGGCGCAGACGGAGATGGCGCAGCAGAAAACATAGCACAGGAACGCCGCCAGCAGCACGCCGTCCGGCAGTCCGAGCCGCTCCCCGGTCAGGAAACAGGTCCCGATAAGCAGCAGCGACAGCACCATGCCCGACACGCCCCAGTAAACCAGCTTCTTGCGCCCTACGCGGTCAATGATCGCCAGCGCCAGCACCGTCGTAAGCATATTGACCGCTCCGACCAGTATCTGGGCGAACAGCGAGTCGCTCCCCGACCATCCGGCCCGCTCGAAAATCGACGGCCCGTAGTAAAGCACGGCATTGACGCCCATGAACTGTCCGAGAATGGCGATCGCCGCACCGACGAGCACCGCCGTCCGGATGCCTTTGGACAGCAGGAGCCGCCACTGCGGGGCCTGACCGCCGCCGACGGCCGTTTCGATGGCCGCAAGCTCCGCGGCGGCTTCCGCCCGGTCGCCGTCGATGCGGCCGAGCACACGCAGGGCGCGGTCCGTATGTCCGCGCAGCACCAGCCAGCGCGGGCTTTCGGGAATAAAGAAGATGATGACGAAGAAAACCAGCGCCGGAAGGGTTTCGGCCCCCAGCATGCCCCGCCACACTTCATCGACGAAGATCCGCCGCATCCACGCCGTTTCGAAACCGGCGGTCTGTCCCATGCGGAGCAGCAGGTAATTGACCGTATAGGCCGCCAGAAATCCCATCGTGACGGCCAGCTGGTAAAACGAGACCAGCATGCCCCGGCGGCGCGCCGCCGACACCTCGGAGATGTAAAGCGGCGAGACGACCGAAACGACGCCGATGCCCAGCCCGCCCACGATCCGGTAGACGACCAGCTGCGTGAAATCGGCGCAAAGGGCGCACCCCGCGGCCGACACCGTGAACAGCACGGCCGAGACGAGCATCGTCCGCCTGCGGCCCAGCCGGTCGCTCAGCACGCCCGCACAGAGTACGCCGGCGATCGAGCCGGCCAGTGCACACCCCACATACCACCCCTGTTGCAGGCTGTCCAGCCCGAAGCGGGCCGTCACTAGCTCGACGGTGCCCGAAATCACGGCCGTGTCGTACCCGAACAGGAGTCCGCCCACGGCCGCCGTGACCGCAAGAAAAAGCATGTAGGATATGTTGCCGCGCCGTTTCATGGAGTATATTTACCGTTTCCGGTAAGGGTTGTCGATTTCAAAATAATCGCAGTAGCGATCGTAAAGATGTCCCGCCTGCGGATAGGCCGAATTGGGACTCATGAAGTGCGAGAACTCGAACGTGATGACGTTCCGCATCCCGGCCCGCCGTGCGGCGTCCAGCTTCAGCAGCAGCTTCTCCCACTTGATCGGCAGGAAACGGATCGGCATGTCGCGGTCGAACGACTCGATGTTGGTCCAGCACTCCATGCCGTACTTGTCGGCCAGCGCCTTGTTCACCACCAGATAGTCGTACAGCTCGTGATAATCGACCTGCCCGTCCTGAAACGCGAGGATGTCCACCGCTCCGGCGACATTGCCCAGTATCTCGTTCCACTCGCGGCGGTGCTCTTCGACCGAAAGGGCCTTGTCGCCCGCCATCACCTGATCGGTCTTGACGCCGTGGATGTAGGGTGAGATCATCGTTTTCAGACCGCCCGAAACCGCCTTGGCGTGGCGGCCCACTTCCGCATAGATGCGCGACATGTTCTTGGTCCGGCGGCTGATCTCCTGCGACAGATACCACCCCTGAAACGACTCGTGGTGGCCGTATCTGGCCCACACCTCGTCGATCAGTTTCAGGTTCAGGTCTATCTCGCGCTGGAAGAGTCCCTCCTGCCAGTATTTGCCCGAATCGTACATGCCGAAATAGAACGCCATACCGTATTTGTCGGCCAGCGTAAGGAACATCTCCACCAGATCGACCGGGGGATAGTACACCTCCTCGCTTTCGAGCAGACACTCGAACGGCGCGGCGATCCACCGCCCCAGCCCGGCACGGATCAGCACCACGGTGTTGATCCCCATGTTTTTCATCGCCCGGAAATCGGCGTCCCACTCCCTGACGCCCCAGTTCTGGTGGGGAATGTCCCAGCTCACCTCGTCGAGAAACGTCGCGCGGACAGGAATCGCTTCGAGGATGCCTTCGGTCCTGAAATCCGCGTCCGACAGGCCGCAAGCCGCG
>OLXI01001136.1_pt1 | contig 13465 bp, 8 predicted proteins | sample 1674181 | NCBI WGS metagenome assembly OLXI01 (sample SAMEA103958148, study PRJEB25191) | human gut metagenome | reverse complement strand
GTTGCGCCAGCAGGAGTCGAACCTACGATGGGGGAGTCAAAGTCCCCTGCCTTACCGCTTGGCGATGGCGCATCATGCAAAACAGTATAGCATATTTTCCGCTGTTCCACAAGAGGTGCGCCGCATTTTTGCAGCTTTTTCTGTGCGCTGTCTGCCGCACTTGCGGCGGTTTGGGTCGGTTTTTGGGCTTTGCGGCCGGGGCCCTGCGTTTTCCATATCCTTCCATGTTTTTACGAAAGGCAAGTTTTGCGGGATGCGTTTTTCAAAAAACACAGTCCGCAGGGGGCACAAGATTCATATTGCAAAGGTGAAATTTATTTTTTTCCTGATTTTTCTTATTATTTTCTCAAAAGACTGTATTTTTTGTTGCGGTTCTGGTACACTGGATGTGATAAAAATAAGTTGAAGAAACTACGCCGATGTCCGGGCTGTCTCCGGGCGGGGCAGTGTCTCCATCTTTGTGAAGGAAAGCGAGGGATCTCATGAAAAAATTCCTGAAAACGCTGGTGGTCGGGCTTTGCCTGTTCACGCTGCTGTGCTGCGCACTGCCGGCTGCATTTGCCGCCGACAAAACTTCAGGGAGCAAAAAGGAAGAGAACGTGTACGCCATTGGTATGGATGCCCAAGGCGGCATCTGCTCCACCGTGGTAACCTACACGAACCTGTCCGGCAAACTGGAGAGCACGCCCGAGCAGCCTACCATGACGGGCTACACCTTTGATGGCTGGTACACCGAGCCGGTGGGCGGCAGCAAGGTGACCACCTCCACCGTGTTCACCTCCGACGCCACCATCTACGCCCACTGGACTGCCAAGGCCGGTACTTCTACCGTGCCGCAGCCCACCACCCAGCCTGCCGCCACCCAGTGGCAAAAGTATGTAGGCCCTGCCCTTGTGGCCGGTGCCCTGCTTACCACCCTGCTGGTCGCCACCATGTTCTGAACACTGCTGTAAACACAATGACACCATTGAAGAAAGGGATCTTACCATGACTACTTCTACCATGAAAATGCCCGCCAGCTATTCCGCTATCGAAGCCGAGGAGATGACCTATCTGGACGGCGGCGCCAGCAACGCTTATCAGTCCTTCCTGGACATCGGCAAGGTGTTCAACTACATTGCCCGCATCTTCTCCGGTGCAAGCTCCATCATCAACAACGTTAACGTCATCTACCAGTCCTTTGTATCGCTGAACAGCCTGCTGGGCAGCTTCGGCAAGTAAAAGCATCACCCCAAAGTTCAGATCCGGGAGCCGCGCTTTTTTCGAAAAGTGCGGCTCCCGTTTTTCGTACACGCTGTAATTCAGTGCATTACTGCGCAGAACTTCGCGTTCCAGAATTGTGAACAGCCTTTTTAAGTTTTTTGGGGGTCAGTGGCCGTTTTTTGGGCTTTTTCTATATAAAAAGCAAAAAATGCGATATTTTTTGGGCTTTATCTCTTGATTTTGTGTCTGATTTGTTATATTGTTGTTACATGGAATGTGCTAAAATAAGATAGTTTATAAAAGGTCTCTCCAGCTGCGCAAGTTGCGTGGCAACAAGTGAGTTTTCAGGCATTTTCTTTAAGTTTTTTCGGTATTTTCGAAAAAAATTTCGTTATCTTTACATTCGGGAGTTTGTACGCAAATGGCAGATCGTGAACTGCGGCGGATGCACCGCGCTGAACTGATAGAGATCATCTATGCGCTGAAGCAGAGCGAGGACCAGCTCAAGGCGCAGAACGCCGCGCTTACCGCGCAGCTGCAGGACCGGCAGCTGCGGCTGGAAAGCGCCGGTTCCATCGCGCAGGCCGCGCTGGAGCTGAACAACGTGTTCGCCGCCGCGCAGGCCGCCGCCGATGACTATCTGCACTCGGTGCAGGCCAGTCTTGCGGACACCAACGCCACCGCCGCCAATACCCTTTCGCAGGCGCGCAGCGAGGCCAAGCGCATTCTGGAGCAGGCACAGGCAGACGCCGACAGCCTGAAAGCGCAGGCACAGCAGGAATGCGACGCCATGACCGCGGCCGCCGCGCAAAAGCGCACCCAGACCGAGGCCGACTGCAAGGCCATGGTAGAGCGCGCCGAGCAGGAGGTGCAGCAGCGCTGGCAGGCATTTGACCACAAGGCCAACGAGCTGCTGGACCAGTATCGCAGCACAGACGGCCTGCCTTCGGAGGAAACATGAAAAAACGCGATATCCGGTTCGCTTCCATCCCTTCCACCGAGGAAGTGGCCGCAGAACGTGAGCGTCTTGCGTACCAGAGCCGCTACCAGCGGGTGCTGCGCAGTACGATCTATATTCTGGTGGTGGTAGCCGCAGTAGCTGTGCTGCTGGCTACGCTGTTTCTGCCGGTGCTTCAGGTCTCCGGCGACAGCATGTACCCTACATTAAATGATAAAGACATTATCCTGCTGGTAAAATCCAACCACATTGAAAACGGCGAGCTGTGCGGGTTTTACTGGCAGAACAAGCTGCTGCTCAAACGCATCATCGGGCAGCCCGGTGATGTGATCGATATGGACGTGAACGGCGTGGTCTCGGTAAACGGCGTGGCGCTGGACGAACCCTATGTGGACGCGCTGACCGTGGGCGAATGCGACATCCGGTTCCCCTATCAGGTGCCGGAAAACCGCTACTTCGTGCTGGGCGACCACCGTGCCACCTCCATCGACAGCCGCAGCAGCGTGATAGGCTGCGTTGAAAAAAGCCAGATCGTGGGCAGGGTTTTCCTGCGGATATGGCCCTTGTCCAGTTTCTCGTTGATCCATTGACCCCGGGAGGAGGTATTTCGTTATGAACGACATTCTTAAAACGTACATGGAGCGGTTCCGTGAGAACCGGCACACCCTGCGGCGCTACACCGCATTTGTGCTGGCACTTGCCATGATCACCACCCTGTTCGTCAACTGGCAGCTGCATGGCGTGGGCATCTCGATGACCGCGCAGTACCAGTGCGGCGAGGAGGAGCACACCCACACCGCAGATTGCTACACCAAGGTGCTCACCTGCGGTTACGAGGAAGGCGAGCTTGAAAATGCGGACGAGGTGGCCGCCGCTGCTGCCACCAGCCAGCCCACCGTTGAGGCTGAGCCCGCGCCGCTGTCGCTGGAGCCGCAGATCGAGTTTGTGCCCCACGAGCACACCGAGGACTGCTACACCGAGGTGCAGACTCTGACCTGCATGGAAGAAGAGCACGTCCACGGTGACGACTGCTTCGACCCTGAGGATGGCAGCCTGATCTGCGATAAATTTGAGCATACCCACGATGAAAGCTGCTATACCACCGAGTACGAGCTGACCTGTGGACTGGAAGAGGGCGAGCTTGTGGAGCAGGTGGTGGAGCCCACCCAGAGCGCCGAGCTGGCGGCTATGGCTGTGGCCGAGCCTGTGGCACTGGAGCCGGCGGTGGACACCGTGGAGCCCATCTACCACCACCACACTGACGCCTGCTACGAGGAAGTGCTTACCTGCCCCCTGCCGGAGCATCACCACACTGTAGCCTGCCTGAGCGACACCTCCGCCGACGTTGAGACCCCCGAAGAGTGGCAGGCCGCCAACGCCGAGGCCGTGATGACCGGCAACTGGGACGAGGACCTGCTCAGCGTGGCAAAGACCCAGCTGGGCTACGAGCAGAGCGAGAAAAACTTCGAGATCGACCCCGCAGACGGCGTGACCCTGCGCTACTACTCCCGCTACGGCCAGTCTTACGGCAACCCCTACGGCGAGTGGGACGTGATGTTCCTCTCCTACTGCCTGAAGTACGCCGGTATCCCCCAGAGCGCCATCCCGCAGGAGGCCAGCGTGCTTGCCCTGCGCAGCTCCATGAGCGACATGGATTGGCTGCTGGACGGCGAGGACGGCAGCGCCGCCAATGTGGGCGACATCGTTATTTATAATAAGTACGTCACCCGCACCGTGGCTGTGGACAGCAGCGCCGATGGTGCAGCGGACGATCTGGACGACCAGTTCAGCATGGACACCGATTTCGAGAACGGCGCAGAGCTTGAAACTTCCGGCGCTGCTGCGCTGGATACCGCCCCTGCCGCTGAGGACGCCCCCGCTGCCGACAGCGTGATCACCCCCGACCTCCCCGGCACCGCCAACCCGGAGCAGCCCGCCGCAAAGCCGGTGGACAGCACCGGCACCTCTGCATCCGGCGCGGACACCCTTATCCCCAGCGTGGATTCCCCCGCTGCCGAGCCGCAGACCACTACCGTGACTGACGCTCAGCCCGTGGAGACCGTGGGCATCGTGAGCGAGGCGGACGACGACACGCTTACCGTTATTTCCGGCGATGTGGACGGCAAGGTGGCTGAAGTTACCCTTTCCAGCGCCGAGGTTCTGGCCGTGGTGGATGTTGCCGCCGCCCAGTACGCAGACGAGATGCTCTCCTCTGCCGTTGACGGCGCACTGAAAGCCCCCGATATGCTTACGCTGGCGGGTGAGCCCATGACTGCAAGCACCACGGCCACGTTGAACGATAACTGGATCACCGGCACTACGATCACGCTCAACGGCAACACTTATACAGTCAAGGGCACTCCCACCACCGATGCCCCTACACTGCCCGAGGGTGTTTCCGTTACCGTCAATGACAATGTATCCTTGCATTATGGCTTTGACATTCCCGATGGGAGCGCCAAGGGTGTAAGCACCCTGACCTACAAGCTCCCCAGCCATCTTATTCCGCTTAAAAACACTGCAAGCGGATATCTGACTAACGGTCAAAACGAAACCATTGGTACTATTACCGTAGACACAAACGGTCTTGCTACCCTCACCTTTAACAAACCGCTGAGCGGACAGACCAGCGGCACATTTTACGTTGATTGCCGCGTAAGCGAAACATCGACCTCAACTGAAAATCAGATCAGATTCCCCGGAACCAACCATACTGTTGAGATCAAAAAGCAGACGGACGTTAAAGTTAAAAAAGAGATCGTAAAGAACGCCAGCGGCTCTGAGTATACGCTGCAATCTGACGGTACCTATAAGGTGCACTACAAAGTTACCGTAAGCACGAAAAACGGCAGCGGCGAGACGATCGATTTGGTAGATAAGATCACCGAGATCAATAATATTTCGGATGTCAAGTATCAGGATGTCAAGCTGTACAAGAACGGTAGCACTGATCCGTACAACGATTGCAAAGTGACTCCGTTTGAAGAATACGGTCGTCCTGCAATCAAGATCACAACAAAAAACGACGGCGAACTGCCCGCACTGAACGCCGGTGAGTATTATACACTGGACTATTATCTTGAGTTCAAGAAAACCAAGCAGGACTGGGGTAATATTAAAAATACCGCTTTTGCCAATGGCGAGAGCAACGGTAAAGAAATCAGTTTCCAAAACGAGCTGCAAAAATATGGCAGCTATGACCCAAAAACAAGAGAAATCACTTGGACGATCGAGATTTACCCCAACGGCAACACGCTGGCCGGGCTTGAATTGAATGATACCCTGCCTACCGGAACTGAAATGACCGGCAAATTCATCATCAAGGACAAGGACGGCAAAAAGCTTGTTAACAAAACTGATTTTGAAATTGGTAAAAACAAATTCACCTACACCTTCCCGACTGATTCTCCCTTCAACGACCCGAATGCAAATTCCAAGTATACAGTAACCTATACCACAACTGCCCCGGCTGACTTTGCAACGAACCCCACTGTAAGCAACACTGCAACGATCAAACTCAATGGGGGCAAGAAGTGGGAAGGCACGGGCTCTGCCGGCTACAACAAAGGCAGCGAGGTCGTCAGCAAAACAACTAAATCTGGTAATAATGAATCCACCCTGACCACTTCCGATCTGGATACCACAACCGGGCTCTTTACGCTGCCTTGGAAGTTGGAAGTTCAGCTGCCCGATAATGAAGGCGCAAACAAGGTCGAGATTCAGGATACCATCAAAAAGCCCGAAAACGGCGACCATTATGCCGTCAAGAGCGAGTTGGAAGCAGACATCAAGGCTAACTTGCTGGTGTTTGTGGGAGAAAATTCCTACGGCTACAATGATCTGTTGGCTGCCGGTCTTAAACTTACTATCCATTATTACGCGGGAAAAGATTGTAAGGATGAGTACACTTCCCCGAACGATAACGACACAGTTCGCTCTTTCAAGCTGACGTTTGAAAAGACCGGTACGTTCGATCTGGATGAGGTCGTGATCTCCGAGTACTCTACCAAGGCATCGTATGATAAAACTGCGCTGAAGCCCGGTGACAAGATTGAATTCCAGAATAAGGGCAAAGGCAAGACCGCCACGTACTATTTTACCGTGCCCGCCGATAACAGCATGGGGCTTGTTAAAACGTCCTCTAATACGGCCGGCGGTACGAATAGTGAAGGCTCTTATAGCGCCAACGATGTCACTGTAGAAAAAGGCAACGGCTATACAGATTTTAATGGCGTCAAGCACGAGGGCACCTATATCTACTACCAGTTGGAGCTTACTCCCGGCGACCTGACAAAATGGACAGCCACCACCGTCACCGATACCCTGCAGGACGGCCTGACCTATGTTAAAGACTCTGCCTATGTAGTAGTGCGCCGTGGTGCTGAAGATATGTACACCACTGGCAATACATGGCGGCAATACATGTCCGATGCACAATGGTATAAAAATGGCGATGAACAGCCCCAGATTCAAGGAAACCTTTCAACCGCTGACTTCTTCAGCGTCCAGCAGAACGGCCAGAAGTTGACATTTGGTCTTACTGGTAATTTCAAGTATCTGAAATACCCCGACCCGCAGCTTGTCGACCGCATCCTGATCCGTTTTGCTGCAAAAGTGGATGATAGCATCTGGGATCCTACCCAGCAGGTGCAGACCGTATATTTCAGCAACTCTGCAAAATGGGGAGAGTATAGCTCTACCACCAAAACTGAGGTCAAGCATGAATCCCAGATCATAAGCAAGAAAGGACAGTATGATAATTCTACCGGCTATGTACGGTACTCTGTTGTCATCAACCCCGACAAGCTGAAGCTTGGCACCCACAAGATGATCGAGCTGGTAGACGATATGCACCCCGATGGCAACGAATCAAATACCGCCGCGCTGGTACGCTCTACGGTCAAGTTGTACAGCTATGACCCAACCGCTCCCGATAAGAAGGGCGCAGAGATCGCCGATGGTGTATATACTGTGGACTATAAGGAGACCCAAAAAAATCAGCGCAACCATTATATCCTTACCGTCAGCGTCCCGAACGGTTATGCCTATGTTCTGGAGTATGCTTACAGGAACACTTCTAAAACCGAGTACCGCATGAAAAACACCGCCGAGCTTTGTGGTAAAACGCTCGAGGAGATTTCCACAAAGACGCAGGCTACAAGCGCCGGAGGTACCGCTGATTCTGCCGGACTGCATCTGTATAAGGTTGATAGTCGCGATGCCCGAAAGCTGCTGCCCGGTGCAACGTTCAAGCTGCAATGGTTTAACATCGGCAGCGGTGAGTACGAGGACGTCCAGACTGTAACAACTGACGAGAGCGGTAAGATCGACCTGACCTTCTCCGAAGCTGCCGGTTTAAAGCCAGGTGAGGACGCAACCGGTGCTGTGTACCGCCCCCACAATTACCTTTACAAGCTGACCGAAAAACAGGCACCGGATGGCTACCGCACGGATACAGATTGGGCGCATTACTTCATCTGGACATCTGATTCCACCTCGGATGACGTTGCCTACAAAACCGCTGTCGGCAGTTACGGTGAATCTAACACCGGCGTAGCCCAAGGTAACGTCAATGTCTACAAGGGTAGCGCTTCCATTGATCTGGAAGTGACCAACGAAAGCAACCGTCTTACCTTTGTAAAACAGTGGATCGACAAAGACGGCAAAGCCATTCCCAAAGACGCTAGCAGCCTGCCGGATAACATCCAGCTGGAACTCTGGTGCACCCCGACCAAGGGCGATCCCACCAACGCTGAAAAGGCTGACACCATCACGCTGGAAAAGGCGAAGAGCTGGACTTACAACTACCCGATCCCTGAAGCCCATAAAAACTGGTACTTCTACGTAAAGGAAGTTGCCACCAACAAAAATTACACGGTAAGCTACATTGGCAATGATGGTGTGCAGCATGGTACTATTACCATCATCAACACCGAGACGGATTCCTCCGGCTACGAGCTCCCCTCTACCGGCGGCACCGGTACACTCCCGTACACAGCCGTGGGCGGCACAATGATGCTGTCTGCGCTGGCATATAGTTTTATCCACCGCAAGCGCAGACGCGAAGGGAGGGCAGACGACTAAGCTGCACTTCCCCCAGCTGGACGCCCGAGGCTGAGCCCCCGCCCGCCCGGCGCAAAGTTTACGCGATAGACCGAACAAAAACGACACCCCTACCCCCCCCCTGTGCAAAATGCAGGGGGCGGCAAGGGGCAGAAAAGAAAGGGGCTTTTTCCATGAAAAAAGCAATGAAAAAACTCATGGCTGCACTGCTGGCAGTTGCTATGGTTTGCGCCATGGCCATTCCGGCGTGGGCTGCTGAGGGTGCTACCCACAGCAGCAGCGAGGATGGTAAAATTACCATTCAAAACGCTGTTGCCAATCAGACCTATAAGATCTACCGTATTCTGGATTGTCAGTACAATGACACTGCTAAGTCCTTCCGCTATGTAAAAAATGATAAGTGGGGAGCTTTTGTTGAGGGTCAGACGACCTATTTATCTGTTGATTCCAAGACCGGTGTTGTTACTTGGGCAAACTCTGATAACGCAGATAATGGCACTGCTATCAAGGCACTTGCAGTAGCTGCCGGTCAGCATGTTAAGGATACTCCTTCCCTCACTGCTGACGGCTCTGTAAAAGCAAGCTCGAGCACTGTAATCTTTGATAACCTGCCCCTCGGCTGGTATCTGGTGGTTTCTGACCTGACCACTGATGCGATTTGCTCCATTGATACCACTGCAAAACAAGTGACCATCAAGGAGAAGAACGGTGCTCCCACTGTGGAAAAGGAAGTTGAGTACGCTTCCGACTCTTGGGGTCAGGGCAACGACGGCAACGTTGGCGATACCGTAAACTTCCATACCACCATCTACGTGACCGATGGTAACCCCACCAACTACGTTCTGCACGATAAGATGTCCAATGGTCTGTCCTTTAAGGAGAATTCCATTGCCGTAAAGGTAAATGACACTCTCATTACTAACTACACGGTAAAGTACACCAATACCGATAAGTGCACTTTTGAGATTTCTTTCCCCAATGGTACTCTGCAAACCAACGATAAGGTGGTTGTAACCTACTCCGCTATCATTAATAGCGATGCTGTGGTTGGTACTGACGGCAACGACAACAAAACTTGGCTGAAGTACGGCGAAACGGGCGAGACCACCCACAGCAATACCAAGACCTATACTTGGAAATTCGATATCCTCAAGTACTTCACCGATAGTAACAATGAAAAGCAGTATCTGGCTAATGTTGAGTTCGTGCTGTACCGCAAGAATGCCGACGATAAGGCTGAGTACGCAAAGTTCGATTCCAACAACAAACTGACCGGCTGGACTGAAAATGAGAGTGAAGCCGGTAAGCTTACGACTAATGCAAGCTCTAATGTTACCGTTAAAGGTCTGGACAAAGGCACCTACTTCCTGAAGGAAACCGCAACTCCCGTCGGCTTCAACGGCCTGACCTCTGATGTGGAAGTTCAGATTGACAGTAGCTGCAACACCCTCAGTGGCGCTACTTACACGGTCAAGTATAAGATGGCCAATGCCAATGATGAAGATTTTACGGATACCGATGATGAAAAGGTTGTTCCCATTGAGAACAACCGCGGCACTACCCTGCCCGGCACCGGCGGCATCGGCACCACCATCTTCTACGTGGTTGGCGGCGGCCTGATGGTTGCAGCAGCTATCCTGCTCATTACCAAAAAGCGCATGGAGAACCGCTAAGCTCTCCTTTTCCCCTGCACAGAGCGGGGCTGCAAAGCCCCCTGCTCTGATCCTGAAACTATAACGTTAGGGAGTAGCCCATGAAAAAGAACAAAAGCACCATTATACTGATCCTCGTCTTTTTCGTGGGTCTATCCGTGATGTTATACCCCACCATCAGCGATTACGTCAACCAGCGCAACCAGTCCCGCGCGGTGGCAAACTACGCGCAGGACGTGGACAACATGACCGATGCGGATTACAGCGCCTACTTTGACGCTGCCGATGCCTTTAACGCACAGGTGGCTGCCAACGAAAACGCCCTTTACCGCCCGGATCAGCTTACCGGCTACAACGACACGCTGGATATTACCGGCACCGGCATTATGGGTTACATCACCATTTCCAAAATCGGTGTGGAGCTGCCCATCTACCACGGCACCAGCGATGGCGTGCTGCAGATCGCCGCAGGCCACTTGGAGGGCACCAGCCTGCCGGTGGGCGGCGAGAGCACCCACGCGGTCATCTCGGCGCACCGGGGCCTGCCCAGCGCCAAGCTGTTCACCAATCTGGACCAGCTGGAAGTGGGCGACACCTTTACCATCACCGTGCTGGACCGGGTGCTCACCTACGAGGTGGACAAAATTTCCATCGTGCTGCCCACCGAGACCGATGAGCTGAAGATCGCCGAAGGCAAGGACTACGTCACCCTGATGACCTGCACCCCCTACGGCATCAACACCCACCGCCTGCTGGTGCGCGGCCGCCGCGTAGAGACCCCGGATCAGTACAAGCACCTCCGCGTTACCGCCGAAGCGCTTAAAATTGAACCCATTATTGTTGCGCCCATTATGGCGCTGCCCATGCTGCTGATCTTGCTGATCGGTATGCTGCTTTCTACACGCAAACCCAAGAAAACGAGAGGTGAAGAACATGAAAAGCATTGATCTGCGTCATCGTCTGGCGGCTGTGCTGCTGGCTGTGTGCCTTGTGGTATGCTGCGCCCTGCCGGCCTTTGCCACCAGTGCCAACATTGTACTGGGGCGTCTGGGCTCGCTCCATGTCCGTCTGTACGACACCCACAACGATGTGCCCCTGCGCGGCGGCGAGCTTACCCTGTATCAGGTGGCCTCCGTCAAACGCACCAACGGCAACCTGTACTTTGACTATACCGGCGATTTTACGGGCTGCGGTGTCGTGCTGGGCGATCTTTCCGACAGCACGCTGGCAGACCAGCTGGTAAAGTATCTGCCCGCTGTGCCCGCCATTGCCGCCCAGCAGGACGTGAACGAAGAGGGCTATGCCAACATTACCAAGCTGCCGCAGGGTCTGTACTTGGTCGTGCAGACCGAGGCATCCCACGGCTACGAGGCCATCAAACCCTTCCTTGTGTCCATTCCCATGCCCGATGGCGACAACTGGATCTACGATGTGGACGCCACCCCCAAGGTAGGCGCTACCATCCCGGAAACGCCGGACACCCCCGACACCCCGGATGTGCCGGATACGCCCGACACCCCGGACACCCCCGATCTCCCGGAGCAGCCGGATAACCCGGATACGCCGGTGAGCCCCGGCACACCGGATAACCCGGTAAGTCCCGGCACCCCGGACAACCCCGTAAGCCCCGAAAATCCGGATAACCCGGTCTCCCCTTCCACCCCCGATAAGCCTGTTCTGCCCCAGACCGGCCAGTTGAACTGGCCCGTGCCGGTGCTGGCCTGCAGCGGCGTGCTGCTGTTTGCCGCAGGCTGGGTGCTGAACCGTCAGGGCAAAAAGGAAAACTGACTTTGCGCTCCTTTCTTTTCGGCACAGCGTGGCGTTGTGTACCGAATTTGCTCCCCCGCAAGGGGGAGCATTTTTTGTGCCCTTCCCCTGCCGGGCGCAGCACGATTTTGAATGCGCTCCGCGTTGCTCTGCGCATAATCAGCGGAAAATATATTTTTTAATTTGCAATTCTGGAAAATCTGCGGATTTTCCAGAATTGCCTTTTCACGGGTGGGGTTTAGGCACGAAGCCTCTCAGGCATCTCGCTTTGCTCGATGCCAGCTCCCCCGAAGGGGGAGCTTTTTGGGTGGAGCTGGCGAACGCAGTGAGCCTGAGGGGGTACACGCAAAAGAGCCGCCGTACAAAAAGTACAGCGGCTCTTATTTTATGCAATCTGTATTAGGTTTTTACTGCTGCTGGGCGGCCCTTTTGGCTTCCAGAGCCAGAATGGCGTCGCGGCGGCTCAGGTTGATGCGGCCCTGCTGGTCGATGTCGGTCACCTTGACCACGATGGCATCGCCCACGGCAACCACGTCCTCTACCCGCTCCACGCGCTTGGTGTCCAGCTTGGAGATATGCACAAGGCCTTCCTTGCCCGGGGCGATCTCCACAAAGGCACCAAAGTTCATCAGGCGGGTCACCTTGCCCTTGTAGATGGCACCGATCTCGGGGTCCTCCACAATGGTCTTGATGGTAAAGATGGCGCGCTTTGCGTCCTCCTGATCCACGGCGGAGACGAACACATGGCCGTCCTCCTGCACATCGATCTTGCAGTTGCAGGTGGCGCAGATGTCCTGAATGACCTTACCGCCCTTACCGATCACGTCCTTGATCTTGTCGGTGGGGATCATCATGCTGAACATCTTGGGTGCCCAGCGGCTCAGCTCCTGACGGGGCTCGGCGATCACGGGCTTGATGATCTCGTCCAGAATATACAGGCGGCCCTTGCGGCACTTCTCGAAGGCCTCGGCAATGATGTCGTAGGTCAGGCCGTCGATCTTGATATCCATCTGGATGGCGGTGATGCCCTTGCGGGTGCCGCCAACCTTAAAGTCCATATCGCCGTGGAAGTCCTCCACGCCCTGAATGTCCAGCATGGTCATCCAGCGCTCGCCCTCGGTGATCAGGCCGCAGGAGATACCGGCAACCGGAGCCTTGATGGGCACGCCAGCGTCCATCAGTGCCAGTGTAGAGCCGCAGATGGAAGCCTGAGAGGTGGAGCCGTTAGAGCTGAGCACCTCGGACACGCAGCGGATGGTGTAGGGGAACTCCTCCAAGGAGGGCAGCACCGGCACCAGAGCACGCTCGGCCAGTGCGCCGTGGCCGATCTCGCGGCGGCCGGGGCTGCGCGGTGCGCGTGCCTCGCCCACAGAGTACGGCGGGAAGTTGTAGTGGTGGATATAGCGCTTGGTCTGCTCGTCGGTCAGGTCATCCATCAACTGGTTGTCCTTGGTGCCGCCCAGCGTGCAGGTGGTAAGCACCTGCGTCTGGCCACGGGTGAACATACCGGAGCCGTGCACGCGGGGCAGAATGCCCACCTCTGCGGCCAGCGGGCGGATCTCGTTGATGCCGCGGCCGTCCACGCGCTTGCCTTCATCCAGCAGCCAGCGGCGCACCACGAACTTCTGCATCTTGTAGCTTACCAGATCCAGATCGGCGGCGGACAGGTCGGGGTATTCCTCGGCGATCTTGTCCATGATGGGCAGCAGGGCTGCGTCACGCACGTTCTTGTCGTCGGTGTCCATAGCAGCCTTGAAATCGTCCAGGTACTTGTTCTGGATGGCGTGGAACACGTCCATATCCAGACCCACCACCTGGAAGT
>OLXI01001113.1_pt1 | contig 13610 bp, 10 predicted proteins | sample 1674181 | NCBI WGS metagenome assembly OLXI01 (sample SAMEA103958148, study PRJEB25191) | human gut metagenome | reverse complement strand
AGGTCATAGCAGTAGTCGCCCCAGGTGCCGACAGCGGCCTGGTTGCCCACGACGAACAGCGTCGGGGGAGCGGACTTGTCCATCTCGGCGGTCAGGGTCTCGTTGTAGGTGCCGGAAGCGGCGGTCACGACGGTGACGGGCACGCCGGTCTTCTCGGTGTACATGGCGGCGACCTTCTGCAGGGTCCCGTCGGCTTCGGGCTTGAAGTTCAGCCAGTAGACGCGGCCGGAGGCGGTATCGCCGTCGCTGTTGTCAGTGGAGTCATCCTTCTTATCGCCGCAGGCGACGAGAGAAAGCGCCATGACAAGAGCAAGGATCATTGCAAGATACTTTTTCATTTCATCAATACTCCTTTTTAAATTTATTTTCACGCGGTTCCCGCGGGAAAATCAGTGCTTGAGCTGCCGCACGGACGCGCCCTCGCGCAGCGCGGTCGGCAGAGTGACGTGGCGATGAACGCCGCGCCCCTTGATGATGTCGAGCAGGATCTCGACGCTCGCCTCTCCCATGGCGGTCATGGGCTGGCAGAGGGTGGTGAGCATGGGATGAATGTATTCCGAGACGCTGATGCCGTCGATGGCGATGACGGAGCAGTCCTCGGGGATGGAGCGGCCGCTTTCGCGCAGGGCGCGCATCGCGCCAATGGCCATGTCGTCCGCAATGGCGAAGACAGCCGTAAAATCGGCGGGGGAGCGCAGACGCTTTTGCATGGCGGCATAGGCGTTGGCAATGGTGAAATCTTCGGCGCAGATCAGGTCTTCCGGATGCTCTGTTAAGCCGAAGTCGCGCAGCGCGCGCTGATAGCCAAGGTAACGGAGCTGGGAGATCGAACTGTCGTCGGGGGCGGCGGTCAGCACGGCGATGCGGCGGTGACCGTTTTTGTAAAGCTCGCTGACCGCGCGGTAGGCCTCCTGCTCGTCGGCGATGGAGACGGAGGAGTACGACTCCGGCGGAAGCATACCGTAGGAGTTGGTGTAGGAGCAACAGACATAGGGCACGCCGAGAAGCGAAACCTCTTCGGGCGAATAATCGCTGCGCCCGCCGAGGAAGATAATGCCGCGCAGGCGCTTTTCCTTTTCCATCACCGCACCGCACTGAATCTCGTCGTCGCCGGACGGGATCTGGCGCATGACCATCGTGTAGCCCGAAGCGTCGAGCTTCTGCTCGATGGCGTGGATGATGTCGGTGTAGAAAGGGTTCTGCACACCGCGCACCACGAGGCCGACCGCGTCGGAGCGGATCTTGACGAGGTCGCGCGCGCTGTTGTTCGGCACATACCGGTGCGCCTCGATGACGGCGCGGACCCGTCTGCGGGAATCCTCACTCACGTCCGGACGGTCGTTGAGCACGCGGGAGACGGTGCTGACGCTCACGTCTGCAAGCTTTGCAATATCCTTGATGGTCATGCCGACGCGCCCCCTGCGATGATTCCGGAAACCTTACCGGTAACGTTTCCAATCCTTGCTTACAGCATAGCCCCCACAGCGGGCAAAGTCAAATGAAACTTGCCGTTTGTGGTAAAAATGGGGGAAACACACAAGAAATGTGCACCGATTTTTGACAAAACAGCCAAAGGATCAGAGAATAGCTCTCTTAACGTTCAGCTTACGACGTGCCTGTACCACTTTATGAGCGGCTTATAGCAAAATGCGGGCCAAAATCGGCGTTTCTGTGCAGAAACGAAAAAATTCCCCGTTTTCCGCCGCTATGCGGCAGAAAACGGGGAACGATCTGTGGCTAAAAAAGCCTTACTTGAGCAGCAGCTCCGCGATCTGGATGGTGTTGGTGGCAGCGCCCTTGCGGACCTGGTCGCCGCAGCACCAGAGGTTCAGGCCGCGCTCGTCGGTCAGGTCCTCACGAATGCGGCCGACATAGACGATGTCCTGATCGGACGTGTCGAGCGGCATGGGGTAGACCTTGTTCTTGAGGTCGTCGACGAGCTTGCAGCCCGGGGCGTTTGCGATGAGCTCCTTGGCACGCTCGACGCTGATCTTCTCCTTCGTGCGCAGCACGACGGATACGCTGTGGCTGCGGATGACGGGCACGCGCGCGCAGGTGCAGCTGACCTTCATCTCGGGCAGGTGGAGGATCTTGCGGCCCTCGTTCTGCATCTTCATCTCCTCGCTGGTGTAGCCCTCGAAGGCCTCGCCGCCGATCTGGGGGATGATGTTGTACGCGATCTGATACTGGAAGACCTTGGGCTCAAGGTGTTTGCCCTCGGAAAGGGCCTTGACCTCATTGTTGAGTTCGTCGATGCCGCCCTTGCCCGCGCCGCTGACGGCCTGGTAGGAAGAGGCGATGATCGTCTCGATGGGGCTCTCCTTGGCGAGCGCGTTGATGGCGACGAGGGTCACGATGGTGGTGCAGTTGGGGTTCGAGATGATGCCCTTGTGCCACTTCACGTCCTCGGGGTTGATCTCGGGGATGACAAGGGGGACGTTGGGGTCGAGGCGGAACGCGCTCGAATTGTCGACGAACACCGCGCCCGCCTTGACGATCGAGGGGGCAAAACGCTCGGCGATGTCGTTCTCGGCCGCGCCGAGGACGATATCAAGGCCCTCAAACGCGTCGTCAGACGCCTCGACGATGGTGCACTCCTGACCGCGGAACATGATTTTGCTGCCCGCGCTTCTGGCGCTTGCGATGGGACGAAGGGACGCAACGGGGAAGTTGCGCTCTTCGAGAATTTTGATCATTTCCTGACCGACGGCGCCGGTGGCGCCGAGAATACCGACATTGACCTGTTTCATACTACATTCTCCTTCACGAAACTATTGTACAGGACACGGATGGCCTGTTCGAAATCTTTTTCTTCCACGCCCACGATGATGTTGAGCTCTTCGGGGCCCTGCGTGATCATGCGGATGTTCACGCCGTTCTCACCGAGCTTGGCAAAGATCTTGCCGGAAACGCCGGGGCGGTACGCCATCTTCCGGCCGACCGCCGCGACGACCGCGATGTGCTCCGTCACCGTTATCTTATTCGGCTGCACCTCTTTTTGCAGCTCGCCCAGCATTTCATAGAGCGAGCGGGACACCTTGTCGGACGAGACGACGAGCGAGACGTTGTCGATGCCGGACGGGAGGTACTCGACGTTGACCTCGTGCTTGGCGAGCACGTTGAGAATTTTCAGGAGAGAGCCCGGTTCGCTCGACATGCCAGTCTTGGCGATGGTGATGATGGAAAAGCCCTTCTTGCCGGCGATGCCGGTGATGAAGCCGCCCTCTTCCATCTCGTCGCCGATGGACTCCAAGATCATCGTACCGGGATGGTCGGGCGCGTTGGTATTGCGGATGTTGAGCGGGATGTTTTTCTCGCGCACGGGGAAGATCGTGCCCTCGTGCAGGACCTGCGCGCCGATGTAGCTCAGCTCGCGCAGCTCGCTGTAGGTCACGCGGCGGATGGGCTCGGGATCGTCGACGATGCGCGGGTCGGCCATCAGGATGCCGGAGACGTCCGTCCAGTTCTCATACACGTCCGCGCCGAGCGCCGCTGCCGCGAGCGCGCCGGTGATGTCGCTGCCGCCGCGGGAGAACGTGCGGATGTGCCCGTCGGGCATCACGCCATAGAAACCGGGGATGACGACCTTGCGGTCCTCGGCGATGGAGCGCAGCGCCGCGTAGGATGCGTCCTGATCGACGGTGCCGTCGAACTTGAACTTGATCCAGCGGGCCGCGTCGACGAACTCATAGCCGAGGTATTCGGCCATCAGCCGTGCGGAGAAGTATTCGCCGCGCGAGGCGAGCTCATCCTGGCTGATGCCATTTTTCATCTTGTCCCACAGCGCGTCGAACTCTTTGTCGAGGCTGATGTGCAGGCCACATTCGGCGATGATCTCGTTGTAGCGGTCACGGATCATGGCGAAGATGTCCTCGCACGAAACGCCGTATTTGATGTGCGCGGCGCAGAGATAGAGAAGATCAGTGATCTTATGGTCGCCGGAGAAGCGCTTGCCCGGCGCGGAGACGATGACCACGCGGCGGGCGGGGTCGGCTTCCACGATGGACTTGACCTTGGCGAACTGGCGGGCGTCGGCGAGCGACGAACCGCCGAATTTCAAAACTTTGAGCATGGAGTTTATTCCTCTTCGGCCGCGTAGCGCGCAAGCAGCGCGTGCGGGTCGTCCTTTCGGTAAGATTCATAGGCGTCGAACGCCGCGCGGGCGCTGCACTCGCGGGTAAAGTATTCGCCCATGCAGCGGAACAGCCACTTGCACTGCGTGCCGGATAGGTTCACCGAGCAGGGGGTGAAAGAGTCAGCATAGAAGCTGCGGCAGCCGTCGGCGACGTCGAGACAGTCGCGCAGCACGTTCGAGCCGGTCGGGTAGCCGCCTGCGCCCGCGCCGGAAAAGCTCTGCTTGCCAAAACGCGATGCGAACAGCGTGACGAGGTTGCCGGTGCCGTCGGTGTGCGCCTCGGGCGCGGAGGAGGGGAAAAGCGTCGGGCAGACGAACGCGGCCACGGCACGGCCGTTTTTCTCCGCTCGGGCAATGAGCTTGTAGGTCAGGCCCTCGTCCTTCGCCTTGGCGATGTCGCCCGCGGTGATGGACGAGATACCGACACAGGGGATGTCCTCTTCCCTGATGTTCACGCCGAAGGCAAGGTCGGCGGAGAGGACGATCTTGCGGCGCGCGTCCAGACCCTCGACGTCCGCGGTGGGGTCGGCCTCGGCGTAGCCGAGCTCCTGCGCCTTGCGGAGCGCGGGCGCGTAATCCGCGCCGGAATTCGTCATGGCGGAAAGCATGTAATTCGTTGTGCCGTTCAGAATGCCCTCGACAGCCTTGATCTCATCAAGCTCAGACGCGCGGGAGAGAGAGGTGAGCCAGGGAATGCCGCCGCCCGCGGCGGCAGTGCAGCGCAGCGCCACGCCTTTTTCTTTTGCAAGGGAGGTGAGCTCTTCAAAGTGGGCGCACATGAGCTGCTTGTTCGCGGTGACGACGTGCTTGCCCGCACGCATGGCCGCGCAGAGGTAGCTGTACGCCGGCTCGATGCCGCCCATGACTTCCACCACAATATCAATCGAGGGATCGCGCACGATCTCGTCGTAATCGGCGGTCACGGTGCATGTGAGCTCCGGGCGGGGACGGCGGGAGAGAACAGCTGCAACATGCAGATCGGTTCGCCCCTCGCACAGCTTATAAAAATGGGAACCGACGGTGCCGAAGCCCAGCAGCGCAATATTCACGGGGAATGACCTTCTTTCTTTTTTGGATACTCCGTCAAGTGCGGACGAATTTGTGACTTACGCCGAAACTGTCCGCGGAAGAAAAACACTTGACTTTTTGATGGAAACAATATAACATAGCGTTTGTGAAAATACAATAGGGAAAACAAAAAAACTTTTCCCGTGAGATACAGGAGGAAACATCCATGCAGTATCAGAGCACCCGTGACAAAAATTTAAAGGCCAGCAGCGCGCAGGCCATCTTAAACGGCCTTGCCCCCGACGGCGGCCTTTACACGATGCCGTCGTTTGACGAGGTCAAGTTCGACTATACTACTGTATTAAATATGGACACGATGTCCATGTCGACGAAGATCTTATCCAAGCTCCTGCCCGACTTTTCAGAAGCGGAGATGGCAAAACTCGTCCACGACGGCTATACCGGCAAGTTTGAGACCGACCACCTGACCCCGACCGTCCCCGTCGGTGAGGACTTCATCCTCGAGCTTTTCCGCGGGCCGACGAGCGCTTTTAAGGATGTGGCGCTCTCGATGCTGCCGCGCCTGATGACCGCGTCGAAAGAAAAGCTCGGTGTGGACGACGAGATCATGATCCTGACCGCCACGTCCGGCGACACCGGCAAGGCGGCGATGGAGGGCTTCTGCGATGTGCCGGGCACGAAGATCATTGTCTTCTACCCCCACGGCGGCGTGAGCGCCGTGCAGCAGGCGCAGATGGCGACGCAGGCGGGCGAAAACGTCTGCGTGTGCGCGGTGCGCGGCAACTTCGACGATGCGCAGACCGGCGTGAAGAAAATCTTCTCCGCCGTCAGCAAGGATCAGCTGCTCGAGGGTAAGGGCGTTCGCCTGTCCTCGGCCAACTCCATCAACATCGGCCGCCTCGCCCCGCAGGTCGTCTATTATTATAGAGCGTACGCCGACCTCGTGCAGGCGGGCCGCATCCAGCCGGGCGACAAGGTCGACTACGTCGTGCCGACCGGCAACTTCGGCGATATCCTCGCGGGCTACTTTGCCAAGGAGATGGGCCTTCCCGTCGGCAAGCTCGTGTGCGCGTCCAACGCCAACAACGTGCTGACCGACTTCCTGCGCACGGGCCGCTATGACCGCCGCCGCCCCTTCTACAAGACAGTGTCCCCCTCGATGGACATTCTCGTCTCCAGTAACTTGGAGCGCCTGCTCTATCTCCTCTCCGGCGACGACAAGCTCATCGCGGATTTAATGAAGCAGCTCAGCGAAAACGGTGAGTACGAGGTGCCCGCGGACATGCTCGAAAAGCTGCACGAGCTCTTCTGGGCAGGCTTCTGCGACGACGAGGGTGCGAAAACCGCCATCGGCAAGGTCTGGAAGGACGACCATTACCTCTGCGACACGCACACGGCGGTCGCCTGGGACGTGGCGCAGCAGTACAAGCAGGCAAACCACGAGCACAACGCCGTCGTCGTGCTCTCCACTGCCTCTCCTTATAAATTCCCCGCCGCCGTGCTCGAGGGCATCGGCGAAAAGGCCGAGGGCGACGAGTTCGACGTGATGGAGCAGCTCCACAAGGTCACGGGCGTGCCCGTGCCGAAGAATCTTGCCGACCTACGCTCCCGCGCAGTGCGTCACCGCGACGTGATCGACCGCGGCGAGATGCTCGACTACGTGCTCGGCAAGGCCGCGGCGGAAAAGTGATAAAGGAGAATAAACATGTATATTACCTGCCTTGATATGGAGGGCGTGCTCGTCCCCGAAATTTGGATCGAATTTGCCCGCGAGAGCGGCATTCCCGAGCTGACGCGCACCACGCGCGACGAGCCGGACTACGACAAGCTGATGAAATGGCGCCTGGGCGTGCTCCGCGAGCACGGCCTGGGACTCAAGGAAATTCAGGAGACTATCGCGCGCATCGACCCGCTGCCGGGGGCGAAAGAATTCCTCGACAAGCTGAGATCTGAGACGCAGGCCATCATTTTGAGCGACACCTTTGAGGAATTTGCACAACCGCTGATGAAAAAACTCGGCTGGCCGACCATTTTCTGCAACTCTCTCGAGGTGGACGCCGACGGATTCATCAGCGGCATCAAGATGAGATGCGAGCATTCCAAGCTTACGACCGTGCGCGGCCTTCAGTCCATCGGCTTTGAGACCATCGCCAGCGGCGACAGCTACAACGACCTCGAAATGATCGAAGCGTCCAAGGCGGGCTTCCTGTTCCGCACGACGGAAAAGATCAAGCACGACTACCCGCATCTGCCCGCTTTTGAGGGCTACGACGAGCTTTTAGCGGCCATCGAGCAGGTCATCCGCGCATAAGGGAAAAACAAATATCCAGCTTGAATGAAATAATATTCATTTAAAATTTGTTCATTTTGACGATTGACTTTTTTCTCCAAAAAATTATTATAATCAGGCGAAACGCAGGGGAAATTCTCCTGCAAGGCAAACATTTGTAATAAAATAGGAGGAGAAAAATGTTTAGCTTTCTGATCTGCCTCGCATTGCTGATCGGCGGCTACTTCGTTTACGGTGGCATCGTCGAAAAGACCTTCGGCCCTGACGACCGTGAAACGCCGGCTGTCAAGATCAACGATGGCGTGGACTATGTGGTTCTGCCGCAGTGGAAGCTGTTTATGATCCAGCTTCTGAACATCGCGGGCCTCGGCCCCATCTTCGGTGCCCTGCAGGGTGCTCTGTGGGGTCCCATCGTGTTCCTGTGGATCACCTTTGGTACGATTTTTGCCGGTGCGGTTCACGACTATTTCTCCGGTATGATGAGCGAGCGTAACGAAGGCGCTTCCATCTCCGAGATCGCCGGTATCTATCTGGGCGGCGCAATGAAGAACGTCATGCGCGTGTTCAGCGTGGTGCTGCTGATCATGGTGGGCACCGTGTTCGCCGTGGGTCCTGCCGGCCTGATCGTCACCCTCTTCAAGAACGGCGGCTCCACCGGCATTGTCACCACCACTCTGTTCTGGCTGATCATCGTCCTGGTGTATTATTTCATCGCCACCTTTATTTCCATTGACAAGATCATCGGTAAGATTTATCCTATCTTTGGTATCTGCCTGATCGTCATGGCCGTGGGCGTGGCCGTGGGCATCTTTGTCAAGCCTGAGTACACCATTCCTGAGATCTGGGATCACTTCGGTTCCATGCATCCCAAGGGAACTCCCGTGTGGAGCTTCATGTTCATCACCGTGGCCTGCGGCGCTATCTCCGGCTTCCACTCCACCCAGAGTCCCCTGATGGCCCGCTGCATGAAGAGCGAGAAGCAGGGCCGCTTCGTGTTCTACGGCGCCATGGTTTCCGAGGGCGTCATCGCCCTGGTGTGGGCCGCTGCCGGCTGCGCTCTGTATGAGGTCACCGGTGGCCTGAACACCGGCCTGGCCGAGATCCTGGCCAATGGTCAGTCTGCCGCCATCTATGATGTCTGCGTCAAGACCATGGGCAAGGTGGGCGTGGCCCTGGCCATGCTGGGCGTCATTGCCTGCCCCATCACCTCCGGCGACACCGCCTTCCGCAGCGCCCGTCTGGTGCTGTCCGACTGGTTCAAGATTGACCAGAAGAAGTGGAAGAACCGTCTGCTGCTGTGCGTGCCCGTTCTGGGCGTGGGCGCTGTCCTGGGCGTGGGCAATGCCCTGGGCTTCATCGACTACACCGTTATCTGGCGTTACTTCAGCTGGACCAACCAGACTCTGGCCATGATCGTCCTGTGGGCCGCTTCCATGTACCTGTACTACGAGAAGAAGAACTATTGGATCACCGCCGTGCCTGCCACCTTTATGAGCGCCGTTTCCGCCACCTACTTCCTGCTGGGCAACGAGTGCCTGGGCCAGTTCATCAACCACAAGACCGCCGAGGGCGTCACCGTGTACAACACCGCCGTGGCTTACCCCATCGGCATCGCCGTGGCCGTCCTGTTCCTGGGTATCTTCCTGTACACCATCAAGAAGCGCCATACCCAGCCTCACTACGAGACGCTGGGCAAGTAATTCGCCCCTTTTTCAAAACTTCGCAAAGCGGCAGGCCCCTCCTGCCGCTTTGCCCCTATGGGAGGAACTGCTATGATCTTTGCACCTGCACGCCTTGGCAGCGTCACGCTGGATAACGAGACCCTGGCGGCGGATAAGAAAGGCTGCCGCCGCTTCGGCCCCTGCGGCGTGGGCGAAAAGGCCCTGTATCTCAACAGCTTTTTCATCGACCGGCACTATTATGTGGCGCTGTCCTCGGTGCGCCGCGTGTTCAAGCGTGTGGCCATGAGCAAGGGCGGCTTCACCGGCAAGGGGGCCTTCGGCTCCATCCCTTACCTGGTGGTGGAGTACGACGGCGGCGAAAAGCAGTGCAATTTCAAGCACGAGGAGGATGTGGACAACCTGCTGGCCTGCCTCTCCAAGCTCTGCCCGGACCTGCCGCTGCAAAGCCGCAAGGTGGAGCAGCACATGGCCCAGCAGCGGGCCGAGAACGCCCGCCGCTATCTCAAGGAGCTGACGCCCCAGGCCCAGGCCGAAAGGGAGCGCCTGGAGCAGGCCCGCACCTTCCTGGAGGATCACACCAACCTGACCCGCCGCCTGTCCCAGGCGGCCAAGGCCAAGCGGGTCAACGACCGCTCCAACCCCAGCTATAAGTGGGTGGCCCTGGCCATCGTTATCGCTGGGCTTATTGCCCTGGTATACGGCGTGGTGTCCATGATCCGGGGCACCAACAGCGTGGGCATCTACTTTGCCCTGTTCGGCCTGGCGGCGGTGTTCCTGTTCTCCGGGGCCCATGTGCTGCCTACCGCCCGCAACAACAAAACGGCCCTGACCCGGGAATGGGAGCAGGCCCAGGCGGACCTGGCGGCGGTGCTGCCGAAGGATTTCCCCCTGCCTGCCCGCTATGCCCACCCGGTGGTGCTGACCCGGATGATCCGCGTTCTGCGGGAGGGCCGGGCCCAGACTGCCGATCAGGCCCTGGACGTGGTGAAGCGGGACCTGAAGGCCCTGACCGCCGATGTCCAGGTGGAGCAGTGGGAGTATGACGAGGTGGTGGCCGTGAAGCCCATGTTCCTGCTGTCGGACTATCAATAACACAAAAATCTCCCCGCCCGGGGAGATTTTTTGCGCTTGACAAATACCCAGGAGGGGTATATAACTATAGATACCCCCACGGGGTATCATGAAACAAAGCGAGGCGGGGAAACTATGGAAGAACACAACTGCTGCCGCTGCTCCCAGCGGAAAAAGGAGCGCTCGCCGGAGGAATACAAGCGCCTGATCCACCGGCTCAACCGCATCGAGGGCCAGATCCGGGGCATCCGGGGCATGGTGGAGGCCGGGGCCTACTGTCCCGACATCCTGGTCCAGGCGGCGGCGGTGAACGCGGCCATCAACGCCTTCAACAAGGAGCTGCTGGCCAGCCACATCCGCACCTGCGTGGCCCAGGACATCCGGGACGGCAAGGATCAGGTCATCGACGAGCTGGTGACCACCCTGCAAAAGCTGATGAAATAGGAGTGGACCCAATGAAGCAATACAATGTCACGGGCATGAGCTGCGCCGCCTGCTCGGCCCGGGTGGAAAAGGCGGTGGGGAAGGTCCCTGGGGTCACGGCGTGCTCTGTGAGCCTGCTGACCAACTCCATGGGCGTAGAGGGCACGGCGGAGCCCTCCGCCGTCATCGCCGCCGTGGAGGAGGCAGGCTACGGCGCGTCGGAAAAGGGCGCGGCCCAGTCGTCTCCCAGTGCCGATGAGCAGCAGCTGGAGGACCACGAGACGCCCCGGATCCGGCGGCGGCTCCTGTGGTCCGTGGGCTTTCTGCTGGTGCTGATGTACTTTTCCATGGGCCACATGATGTGGGGCTGGCCCCTGCCGCCGTTTTACGACGACAACCATGTGGCCATGGGCCTGACCCAGCTGCTGCTGACGGGGATCATCATGGTCATCAACCAGAAGTTCTTCATCAGCGGCTATAAGGCCCTGTGGCACCGGGCCCCCAATATGGACACCCTGGTGGCCCTGGGGGCCACGGCGGCCTTCGGCTACAGCACCTATGCCCTGTTCGCCATGACGGCGGCCCAGGTCCGGGGCGACGAAGCCGCCGTCATGACCTATATGATGGACTTCTATTTTGAGTCCGCCGCCATGATCCTGACCCTGATCACCGTGGGCAAGATGCTGGAGGCCCGGTCCAAGGGCAAAACCACCGACGCCCTGAAAAGCCTCATGAGCCTGGCTCCCAGAACCGCCTCTGTGCTCCGGGACGGCCGGGAGGTGGAGGTGCCGGTGGAGCAGGTGCAGCAGGGGGACGAGTTCGCCGTCCGGCCCGGGGAGAGCATCCCTGTGGACGGCGTGGTGCTGGAGGGCTCCAGCGCCGTCAATGAGTCCGCCCTGACCGGCGAGAGCATCCCCGTGGACAAGGCCCCCGGCGACGGCGTGTCCGCCGCCACGGTGAACCAGTCCGGCTATCTCCGCTGCCGGGCTACCCGGGTGGGCCAGGATACCACCCTGTCCCAGATCATCCGCATGGTCAGCGACGCCGCCGCCACCAAGGCCCCCATCGCCAAGATCGCCGATAAGGTCTCCGGCGTGTTCGTCCCGGCGGTGATCTCCATCGCCGCCGTGACCACGGCGGTGTGGCTGCTGCTGGGCCACCCGGTAGGCTATGCCCTGGCCCGGGGCATCTCCGTGCTGGTGATCAGCTGCCCCTGTGCCCTGGGCCTGGCCACTCCTGTGGCCATTATGGTAGGCAGCGGCCTAGGGGCCAAAAACGGCATCCTGTTCAAAACCGCCGCCTCCCTGGAGGAGACGGGCCGGGTGCAGATCGTGGCCCTGGACAAAACCGGCACCATCACCAGCGGCCAGCCCCGGGTGACGGACATCCTCCCGGCGGAGGGCGTCACGGAGCAGGAGCTGCTGACCCATGCCCTGGCCCTGGAGCAGAAAAGTGAGCACCCCCTGGCCCGGGCTGTGCTGGACCGGGCGGCGGGGCTTACGGCTCCGGAGGTGTCGGACTTTCAGGCCCTGCCCGGCAACGGCCTGACGGCTGTGCTGGAGGGCCGGACCCTGTGGGGCGGCAGCGCCGCCTTTACAGAGAAGCGCGCCGCCGTATCTCCGGACCTGCAGGCTAAGACCGAGGAGCTGTCCCGGCAGGGGAAAACGCCCCTGTTCTTCGGGGCGGAGGACCGGCTTCTGGGCGTCATTGCCGTGGCGGACGTCATCAAGGAGGACAGCCCCCGGGCGGTCCGGGAGCTGCGGAACATGGGCATCCGCGTGGTGATGCTCACCGGCGACAACCAGCGCACCGCTCAGGCCATCGGGGCCCAGGCGGGGGTGGATCAGGTCATCGCCGGGGTGCTGCCGGAGGGTAAGGAGGCCGCCATCCGCCGGCTGATGCAGCGGGGCAAGGTGGCCATGGTAGGCGACGGCATCAACGACGCCCCGGCCCTGACCCGGGCCGACACCGGCATCGCCATCGGCGCGGGAGCCGACGTGGCCATCGACGCGGCGGACGTGGTGCTGATGAACAGCAGTCTGCTGGACGTGCCCGCCGCCATCCGGCTCAGCCGGGCCACCCTGCGGAACATCCACGAAAACCTGTTCTGGGCGTTTTTCTACAACGCCATCGGCATTCCTCTGGCCGCCGGGGTGTTCATCCCTCTGGGCCTGACCCTGAACCCCATGTTCGGCGCCGCCGCCATGAGCCTATCCAGCTTCTGCGTGGTGTCCAACGCCCTGCGGCTGAATCTGTTCAAGCTCCGGGATAACCGGCACGATCATAAACGAACCAATCACTTAAACGACATCAAGGAGGAACAAACTATGGAAAAGACACTGGAGATCAAGGGCATGATGTGCCCCCACTGCGAGGCCACCGTCCGCACCACCCTGGAGGCCATGCCCCAGGTGCAGGCCGCTCAGGTCAGCCACGAAAGCGGCACCGCCGTGGTGACCCTCACTGCCCCGGTGGAGGACGACACCCTTCGCCGCACCGTGGAGGACAAGGGCTACACCGTCACCGCCATCCGCTGACCCTACACAAACAACGAGAAAAGCACGGCGCAAGCCGTGCTTTTCTCGTATAAATCTTCGGCTGAAAGAGGGTCCCAACAGCCGGATTCATCTTCAGGCTCTCTCCATGGCCTCCCGGAAGTCTCTCTGGTCGGTGAAGATCTCCTGCTTGTAGGGGTTCTTCTTCTGTGCCTTGGCCCGCTTGATGATGCTGGCCAGGATCACCACGTTCACCACCAGTGCCACAATGGAGACCACGCCTTGGGCGGTGGGATTGGCGGCGGTGGGCCGGACGGCGGGGTTCATAAAGCCGTCGGCATAGACGGAGGTGATGGTGCTGAACACGCTGTTGTCCTGGAACAGGGGGAACACCTGGGCAAACATGCACCACAGAGCCAGGGTGTTGGCCCGGTTCTGGATCCAGCCGCCCTTGTTCCAGAAGTGGTTGGCAAAGGTGGGGGCCA
>OLXI01001105.1_pt1 | contig 13685 bp, 9 predicted proteins | sample 1674181 | NCBI WGS metagenome assembly OLXI01 (sample SAMEA103958148, study PRJEB25191) | human gut metagenome | reverse complement strand
GAAATTCGCGAACTGGTGGAAAAACTGTCCGAAAAGCGTTCCGATTCCGTTGTGGGCTATGATGCAGACAGTGCCGTCCTGCTGGAAAAATCCCAGGGCAATACCGCACAAAGTAAAAACAGTGAAAATACCGCACAAAAACGCCTCCTGCACCCAACCGTGCAGAAGGCGTTTCCTTGTATCGTTTTACTTCGAGAACCGTCCGTCCTCGTCCTTGATCTTGCTCCACATATACCGCAGCATCCAGCCGTCGAAGTCGGTGATCTTCATGGCAGAGCCTGCCATCATCAGAGAATTTTCTCCGCCGGGGAAACCGCCGGGCGGGAAGCCATTGGATTCGCCTTCGCCGCCGTAGAAGTCTGTCATGCCGAAGCCGTGACCGATCTCATGTTCCAGCACGTGAATGCCTGTGCCGTCCAGCATGTTGAGGTACGCTGTATCCGAAAGCCGCTGTCCCCAGTCACCGCCGCAGCCGCCGATGTTCGGGAAGCCCTGTGTGCCCCACAGGTACATATCAAAGCGGCTGTCCAGCCCGTTGGGGTAGACATAGCTGCTGTCTGCAAAGTGGTCAAAACGGGAGATTTCCGACGGGGCACTGGGCAGCTTATCCGGAATGGTATCCACACCGTTGGAGGTGTCATAGGTGCTGTCATAGTCGGAGATCAGGTTGTCATAGACAACTTCGTCCGGCTGCAGGTCTTGCAGAACAGATTTGTCCAGCACTGCCCAGCCTACAATTTTTACGTCCACGTGGTCATACTTCCAGCCGTCCCAGCCCTTGAGCCAGTCGTTCCAGCCGTTGATGCTGTCGCTGACCAGCTTTTCAAACTGCTGCCGCTGTTCCAGTGTCAGCGTCCGGTAGGACTGCCACCGTACCACATAGTTGATCGTACCGTTTCCGGCATCGATCTGGTCAAAAATGGTGTTTCGCCGTTCCGTGGACTTTTCCGCAGTAATGCGGTTGTTCCAGATCCAGTCTGCCGCATAGGTGTAATCTGACGGGAAATCCGCCATAGTCAGCTCCTGACGGGGTGCTTCTGTGGTGGTAGTCACTGTCGTTTCCGTCGTTGTCGTTGTAGTCGTAGATTCCTCTGTAGTCGTGGTGACAACCGGTTCTGTCGTCACCGGTTCCGTCGGCTCTGGTGCCGGCGGCACAATCGTACATGCCGGCACGGAAACCGGTGCAAGCGAAACCGATTCTCCCAGCAGATACTGCTGGAGCAGTTTCACATCAGCAGCATCTAAAACACCGTCTCCGTTGGCATCGCCCACAGCCTGCTGCATAAAGCTGACCTGTGGCTGTTCCACTGCCTGCCGCAGCTGCACCAGATCGGTGCCGTCCACAACACCATCATCGTTCCAGTCGCCCATGTGCAGATCGGTCACTGCCTGCGGTGTCACCTGTGCATAGACCGGCGACTGCACACCGCTGCGGAATCCCCGCAGATAGCCGTCCTCTCCGAATTCAAACTGCCCCGCATTTGTGGAGATCTCCAGCCTGTTTTTCTTTGTGTTTTCTGTCAGATAGTATTCGCCTTGGGACAGTGCAGATTTGATCGTAACGCCCAAGTTGGTTTCCGTGAAATACCACGTGTTGTAAGGTGCTGCACCGTCTGCCTCATAAAAGCCGACCTGTACACCCTCGCCCTCGGTGCCGCCCAGCACACTCAGATAGCGGCCGGTGCTGTCCTGTAGCATGTATCCCGTCCAGGTGTTGTACGATTCCGATGATACTGCGATCACCGGAACGGACACTGCCCCCAGAACTGCCGCAGTCAGGGCAGCCGCACAGCGTCGCAGCGTTTGTTTTTTCTTCATACTCAAATTCCTCCCGAACCGAAACGCCTTTCGGTTCTGCTCTCGGAGCGATCGCAGCACTGCACACGCTCCCATCTCTGATTTCCAATAGGTCTATTATAGCACATCGAAATTATAAAAGCAACAATTATTTCCTGTCATGAGGAATATTTTTATTAAAAAAAGCATATCTGCAACAAATCTGACAACATGCCCCTTTTCAATCGCCCTTGGCAATTTCACCGGAAATCCGCATGAAATCTCGTACAAATTGCGGATTGCACCCATGCAGTATTTCATGTTATAATAATAGTATATATAAAGCGGCACTGTATCAGACGAAATTTGCGTCATGCTGTTGTGAGCTTGTGTAAGACAGGAGAACGTTTATGAAGAAAAGTGCAAGAATCGCCCTGCACTGTCTGCTGGCAATGGTACTCACCGTACCGCTGGCGGCATGCGGTTCGGATACCAAAGATACCACCCCGAAAAAAGATATGTCCACCAACACGCGGGAACAGCTGGCAGAATTGTCCAAGTCGGACGAACGGCTCACCGGTGAGCTGGAAAACAAGACGATCAAGTGGATGTCAGACTGGGACATCAACTCCGACGATACCGGAAAGACCACGCCCATCGAACTGGCAGTGTTTCAGGAACGCTACGGCGGACAGATTGAGTTCCACCAGACTACCTATGGTGCACGGTATGACAACCTCGCCAACGCCATTAACAGCGATGAGGGCATCGACTTTTTCTACGGCGGCAACTGGGACGCATTCCCCAAGGGTGCTGTCCGCGGCATGTTTGTCCCCTATGATGATTACATTGATCTGGACTCCGACCTGTGGAAAGACGTAAAGGCTGCCAATGATGCCATGGTCTGGAACGACAAGCACTACATGGCAATCGTAGAAGTTACCGGCGACCAGTGTGCCATTATCTACAACCGCAAGACTATGGACGAAAACGGTCTGGACGATCCCGCAGAACTGTTTGAAAAGGGCAAGTGGGACTGGGACGCTTTCGAGGATATGCTCTCGGAATTCGTAGACACCTCTGACGAACGCTACGGCATCGACAGCTGGTATTTCGAATCCGGTCTGTCTGCCTCCACCGGTGTTCCCTATATCGGACTGGAAAACGGCAAGCTGGTGAACAACCTGCGGAACGAATCCATTGAAGATTACCAGAACTGGATGTACGGGCTGTGGCAGTCGGACTATATCGCTCTGGGTGTCGGTGACTACGGCTGGACCTCGCGGGACTACTACATCGGCGAGGGCAAGCTGCTGTTCTACCCCTGCGGGCTGTGGGCACTGGGCACTGAAAAATCCCAGTGGTCCAAGACGTTCGGCGAGGACGTGTTCTTTGTACCGGTGCCGAAGTACGACAAGGCAGACGAATACTATATCCCCACCAGTGTCAACGCCTACTGCTTCGTCAAGGGCGGACACAATCCGGAGGGCGTGGGCAAGTTCCTCGACTGCTTCCGGTTCAGCAAGATCAGCGACGGTGCACAGGAGATCAGCGATGAACAGTTCGTCAAGGACTACGAGTGGACTGACGAAATGATCGAGATGAAAAACAAGATGAACGAAATGGCTCTGGCGAATCCGATATTCGACTACTACAACGGCATTTCCTCCGATGTCACCGACATTCTGGACAGTAGCGTCAACGGCATTCGTGCCACTTCCCGCGGAATTCCGTGGAACGAATCTGTCAACGCGATTTATGACCAGACACAGAATTTCATTGATGAGGTCAACGAAAAGAACGCTGCTGAATAATCCCCTAGTAAACCATAACAACTCTGAAATATTGCAAACAACCGCCGACAGAAGATTTCCTCTGCCGGCGGTTGTTTTTCCGCAAAAAAGCCGGAACACAGGCGAACCCATGTTCCGGCTTTCTGTATGCGATAAAATTGTCAGAGAAGTTCTCTCACGGTTTTCCTTAATACATACCGCCCATGCCGCCTGCTGCCGGAGCTGCTGCTGCCGGTTCCTCCTTCGGAATGTTTGCAACGGCACTCTCGGTAGTCAGAACCATAGAAGCGATCGATGCAGCGTTCTGCAGAGCACTTCTGGTGACCTTGGTCGGGTCTACGATACCATTGCTCATCATATCGCAATAGGTTTCGTTGTATGCATCGAAGCCATAGCCAACCTTGCGGCTGCGGCGAATCTTATCCACGATGATGCTGCCTTCCAGACCAGCATTTGCAGCGATCTGACGAAGCGGAGCTTCCAGTGCACGGAGTACGATCTTTGCACCGGTCTTTTCATCGCCGTCCAAAGACGGAACCAGCTTTTCTACTGCCGGAATTGCATTGATCAGTGCAGTACCGCCGCCGGCAACGATGCCTTCTTCTACAGCTGCCTTGGTTGCAGACAGAGCGTCTTCGATCCGCAGCTTCTTTTCCTTCATTTCAACTTCTGTTGCAGCACCGACCTTGATGACTGCTACACCGCCGGACAGCTTACCGATACGTTCCTGCATCTTTTCCTTGTCGAAATCAGAAGTGGAAACAGCGATCTGGTTCTTGATCTCTGCGATTCTCTCCTCGATTGCTTCCGAAGTGCCTGCACCGCCGACCAGAATGGTGTTTTCCTTGTCGATCACTGCCTGACTAACCTTACCCAGCATCTCAACGTTTGCATCAGCCAGTTCCATGCCCAGATCAGAAGACAGAACAGTACCGCCGGTCAGGATTGCAATATCCTGCAGCATTTCCTTTCTTCTGTCGCCGAAGCCCGGAGCCTTGACAGCTGCACACTTAAAGGTACCGCGGAGGTTGTTCAGGATAATGGTGGTCAGAGCCTCACCCTCAATGTCCTCTGCGATGATCAGCAGCTTCTTGCCCATCTTGACGATCTGTTCCAGCATCGGCAGAATGTCCTGAATGTTGCTGATGGTCTTATCGGTAATGAATACCAGAGCATCATCATAAACGACCTTCTTCTCACGGTCGGTAATCATGTACGGGGACATGTAACCGCGGTCGAACTGCATGCCTTCTACGACTTCGCTGTAGGTTTCCGCAGTCTTGCCTTCTTCAATGGTGATAACGCCGTCGGTAGAAACCTTTTCCATTGCCTCTGCGATCAGCTTGCCGACATTTTCATCTGCGGAAGAAATGGTAGCAACTCTTGCAATATCCTCTGTGCCGTTAACGACCTTGGAATTTTCCTGAATGACCTTTACCGCAGTGTTCACTGCCTTTGCGATACCCTTGCGGAGCACCATGGGGTTTGCACCGGCAGCGATGTTCTTTGCACCCTCGTGAATGATTGCCTGTGCCAGAACGGTTGCGGTTGTGGTGCCGTCACCAGCAGCATCATTGGTCTTGGTAGCAACTTCGCGAACCAGCTGTGCACCCATGTTTTCAAACGGGTCTTCCAGTTCGATGTCCTTTGCGATCGTCACGCCGTCATTGGTTACCAGCGGAGCACCGAATTCGCGGTCCAGAACCACGTTTCTGCCCTTCGGTCCCAGTGTGATCTTTACGGTGTCTGCCAGCTTGTCGATACCGGCAATCAGTCCGTTTCTTGCGTCTGCATTGTACTTAATATCCTTTGCCATAGGTCAAAACTCCTTTTCTCTGTTGTGGAATCGTTCTTGTGGGATCACTTATTCTGTGATGCCCAGAATCTCGCTCTCATATACCAGTGTCAGTTCCTCGCCGTCCAGCTTGACGGTCTGACCTGCACTGTGGCTAATCAGAACGGTATCGCCAACCTTGACTTCCATGGGAACGCGTGTGCCATTCGGGGAGAACTTGCCTTCGCCGCATGCAACGACCTTGCCCTTTGCGGGAACGCCTGCCGGATTCTTGGTCGCCAGTACCAGACCGCCTACGGTCTTTTCTTCTTCTTTTTCTACTTTAATCAGTACTCTGTCTGCCAACGGTTTCATTGTCATGATCCATTCCTCCTGCAACATAACATTATCACTTGTTTTCGAAATGTGTTAGCACTCAATATTCCCGAGTGCTAATATCTATTTTACCAACTTTTCAGAAAAAATCAAGGGCTTTTGTGCGATTTTCCGGAAATTCAGACATTTTCACAAAAAAGAAATTTTTCCACGCTAAAATAACAGCAACATTCACAAATACCCTGCCATGAAATCTTGAAAAAACAGCTGTAAATCTGTTTCCATGCAAAAATAAACTAACAAATACACGTGTAGAAATCACTATCTTCACATTTTACAATTTAAACATAATTGAGAAATAAAATATACACCTATCAATCACAGTGCTATAGTATAATAATATTGCAAGAATGTGACAGCGACCGACGGAATTTCTGCGGTCCTGCCGGAAGCAGCTCTGCTTCTCTTTTGTATAACCCCCAATATTCGTACAAAAAAAGAAGCGAAAAAACAAATCTATTCTGAATTATGAGGAAGGCGTGAAAAATCATGGCATTGGAAAAAGTTCTTGTTGTTGATGATGACCCGAATATTTGTGACGTACTGCGGATGTATCTGGAAAATGAAGGATACAGTGTAATTCTGGCATACGATGGTGAAGAGGCTCTGGTAAAGTTTAATGCACTGAAGCCGGACATCATTCTGCTGGACGTAATGCTGCCCACTCTGGACGGCTGGCAGGTTTGCCGCGAAGTCCGCAAGAAGTCCAGCGTGCCGATCATCATGATTACCGCAAAGGGCGACATCTTTGATAAGGTACTGGGTCTGGAACTGGGTGCAGACGACTATATCGTAAAGCCGTTCGACACCAAGGAAGTTATCGCACGTATCAAGGCAATTGCAAGACGTGTGGGCAATTCTCCGGAGGAATCCGAGGTCAAGGAAGTTCGCTATGACAAGCTGTCCGTAAACATGACCCGTTATGAACTGCGTGTAGACGGCAAGGTCGTAGACACCCCGCCGAAAGAACTGGAACTGCTGTTCTATCTGGCATCGAACCCGAACCGCGTATACACCCGTGACCAGCTGCTGGACGAAGTATGGGGCTTTGAGTACTATGGTGACTCCCGTACCATCGATGTCCACATCAAGCGTCTGCGTGAAAAGCTGGAAGGCGTTTCCGACAAGTGGTCTTTGAAGACCGTCTGGGGTGTCGGCTATAAGTTTGAGTCTGAAGAAGAAGACTAAGTCCCGTGGAAAAAGCAGAACAAAGTCGAAAAAAAAGCCACCACTGGCTTCGCATCTGGAGAGCCTTCTTGATCCGGCTGCTGCTGGTCGCTGTAGTTCTCATTATTACGGTAACTGCACTGTCCGGTTATGCGATCTCCAAGTACAAGCAGGATTATTACAGCAATTCCATGCGTGTCTGCAATATTATGGCGAAGGATTTCACCGAATACAACGCCCAGAACCCACAGCTGGATCTCTGGCAGGAGTATATTCCGAAAAGTGTGGATAAAGTTGCCGAGCAGATGCACGTTTTTCTGTACGTGTTCAATGCAGACGGCAGCTGCCGGATCGCAAGCAGCAACAGCAGCATCGCGGCAGCAGACCTGACCCTGAACAACGAAATGCTGGCGGGCATACGGAAAGGCGGCGAATACCTGACGGACAAAGCCTCCGGCAAGATCGATCATTCGATCGTAGAGCCGATGCTCACCCGCGGATTCACATTCACCCTGACGGAAAACGGCGTAGAAGCCACTTATTATCTGTTTGGTGCATCATACACCAAGCCTTTGAATCTGTATACCACACATCTCTTTTTGTTTATGGCGATCCTGTCATTTACACTGCTGCTGATTGCGGGCGTTCTGATCTTTTATCAGGTATGGCGAGGCAATTCGCAGCTGGAACAGCTGGAAGCTGCATTGCAGCGTTATGCACAGGGCAACTACAGCCAGCCCATTCCTGTGGAGCAGTATACCAGTTCCAATCTGGAACTGATCGCCGCACTCAGTGCACAGATCGGCAGTCAGTCCGGACGGGCAGAAGAATCCAGCCGCCAGTTTGTGTCCAACGTTTCTCACGAACTGCGTACTCCGATGACCATTATCAGCGGGTTCGTAGAGGGCATTCTGGACGGCACTGTTCCCAAGAACAAACGCATGGAATATCTCTCTATTGTGTCGCAGGAAGTCCAGCGGCTGAAAATGCTGGTCACTTCCATGCTGAATCTGACAAAGTTTGATGCCGGCACCATTCAGCTGAATTACCGTATGTTTATCCTGAACGACACCGCATTCCGGACGATTCTGATGTTTGAAAACCGACTGGAAAAGCGGCATATTTCCGTAGAGGGACTGGACGGCGAGCCGGTTCGCGTCTGTGCTGATCCGGATCTGATCGGACAGGTGGTCTACAATCTGGTGGAGAACGCCGTGAAGTTCGTCAACGACGGCGGCACGATCTCGTTCACCTTTGCAGACGAGGAAGACTGCTGGGTATTTGCAGTACGCAATACCGGAAATGGTATTTCCAAAGAAGAACTGCCGAAAATCTTTGAACGATTCTACAAGTCCGATGCCTCCCGCAGTCAGGACAAAACCGGACTGGGGCTGGGGCTGGATATTACGAAAAAAATCATTCACCTGCACCACGCACAGATCAGTGTCCGCAGTGAGGAACATGCCTATACGGAGTTCGAAGTGCGTTTGCCGCACGTAGAGCCGCCGGAACAGGAACACGAATGATATAAGGCAATAAAAACGGACAGTGGCAAAGCGACAATCGCGGACACTGTCCGTTTTTTTGAAAGGAGCATTTTTGATGCAGGAGCCGTTCCCGAATTTTCCCACTGAGCCGCCGCAGAAGCCTGCCGGCGAACCGCTTCCCCCACAGGAAGAAACACCGGCACCGCCCACAGAACAGCCGGTTCCACCAGTGCAAAATCCATTACCGCCGGTACAGAACAACCCCGTTCCGCCAGTGCAAAATCCATTACCGCCGGTACAGGGCATGCCGCAGAATAATCCGGTTCCGCCAGTGCAGAATCCATTACCGCCGGTACAGGACATGCCGCAGAACAACCCCGTTCCGCCAGTGCAGAATCCATTACCGCCGGTACAGGACATGCCACAGAATAATCCGATCCCGCCTATGCAAAACCCAATCCCCAACTGGTACCAGAACCAGCAGCCCACCATGGGAAACTGGCAGATTCCGCCGCAGGTACCGCCTGCACCGCCGCAAAAACAGCCTCTGACACCGGAACAGAAAGACCGCCGCACAGCGTTCTGGCTGAAAATCGTAGCGGCTCTGCTGGCAGCCCTGCTGCTGTACTGTATCGGCAGCGATGTGGTTTCCTACCGCCGCGGCGGTGCTGCACCGGCTGCTGCCACAGCTTCGGACACTGACAGGGACGAAACCGCCGGCAGCAAGGTAATCATTCAGCAGCAGGATAAACCCGAACTGGACAAGAACGCAGAAAACACCGATGCAGATGGTGCCTACACCGTAGAGGGCGTTGCTTCTGTGGTGTGTCCCTCCATTGTGGAAATCGAAACCTACGGCGATGCCAAAGGCGAACAGCTTAGCGGCACCGGCTCCGGCATCATCTCCAGCGAGGACGGCTACATCATCACCAACGCCCACGTCCTGACTAACGGGAAGTCTTTCCGTGTCATCATGTCCGACGAAACGGAGTACCCTGCCACCGTCATCGGCAAGGACAACAAAACTGACCTTGCCGTTATCAAGATCGAGGGCAGCGACTTCCCTGCCGCCGTCATGGGCAATTCCGACGAGGTCGTTCTGGGCGAATCCGTTGTGGCGATCGGCAACCCCGCAGGGCTTTCCGGCTCTGTCACCAATGGCATTGTGTCCGGTTTGAACCGACAGATCCGCTCTGATGCCACCGGATTCGACATGAACTGTATCCAGACCAACGCCGCGATCAGTCCGGGCAACTCCGGCGGTGCACTGGTCAACATGTACGGGCAGGTCATTGGCATCACCTCCTCCAAATACGTCAGCTCCAGCTATGAGGGGCTGGGATTTGCCATTACCATTAACGAGGTGCTGCCCATTGTGCAGGATCTGATCGACAACGGCTATGTTGCCGACCGTGTGCGGGTAGGCATTACCTTTATTTCCCTGATCCCCGAAGAAGTCCGGCAGGGCTTTGCCGACGAGATCGGCATGAAAACCGTACCGGACAACCTGTCCGGCGTGTGGATCACGGAAATTGCAGACGACTGCGACATTGCCAGCACTGACCTGCAAGTGAATGATGTTATCGTATCGGTACAGGGCGAAGCCGTAGACGACTACGACTCCCTGAATGCCGCCATTGCCGGACTGAAAGGCGGTGACACCATAGAGGCACGCTGCCGCCGGTACCAGCCGGACGGAAACTTTGAGGAGTTCTCCATTCAGTGCAAGCTAATGGCAGACACCTCCGGAAACTATTAAGGCAACGCAATTTTATGTAAAAAAAGCGTTCAGAGCAGATGAATGAACCTGCTCTGAACGCTTTTTGCGTCTGATTCAGCCTTTGGCGAAATTCTTTGCCAACACTTTCATTATCGGCAGACACAGCACATGTGCTCTGCCATTCTCACTGTCCGCGTTTCTGTGCCTTGTTCAGGAAACGTTCCGCATCGACCAGAAACCGCTTGTGCACGCCGGAACCGATCACGCCTACGCCGTCCTCTGCGGTAACGTGATAGGAGATCTCCCGCCCGTTGACACCGGTAATTTCTGCGGTAGCAGTTACCGTCAGCCCCACCGGCGTTGCCGCATCGTGGCTGATGTCCAGCTTGGTGCCTACGGTGGTTTCGCCCTCGCTGAGGAACGGAGCCACTGCATTGCAGGCTGCCTCCTCCATGAGGGCTGCCATCATCGGGGTGGCAAATACCGGCAGCGAGCCGCTTCCTACAGCAACTGCCAGATTAGTTTCGTCCACCTGTACTGAGGCGGTTCCCTTGCTTCCAATTGTAATCGGTTCCATACATATTCTCCTTTAGTCCGAAGTCGTTTCCGTGGTTTCTTCTGTAGGATCCGGCAGCACATCTAAGGCACTGGGGGAAACGATGTCCCCAAGGATCCGGTCATAAGTCAGCGTATCCAGCTTTTTGTCTGCCTCCTGCATGGGCATGTAGTTGGTGGAGTACACCGGCTCAGTTTCCATTTCGTTCATCATAGTCTGGGTGAAGCTGTCACGGGGTGCATCGATCAGCTGCATCACCAGATACGGGGCATAGTATGTGGAAACCGCTTCCGACGGCAGCAAACTGGTGTTCAGTCCGTAGTTGTTCCACAGGATATATCGCTGTTCGTACAGGGTGCTGCAATTTTCGCTGGTGATGTTCAGCTGGCTGTAGATGCCGTCGTCCCCGCGGAGGGACGGGAAATGGTCACCCACAAACAGTACAATAGTCGGCTCGTCGATCTGGGAGAGCCGTTCCAGAAAGTCTGCCAGACCGTCTGCCGAATGCTGAATCCGGCTCAGGTAGTTGATAAATTCATCATCGCTGTCCCCGTCAGAATAGGGCTGATGGTTCTGCATGGTAGTGGCATGCACATACAGCGGCTCATCAGTAGATGCGATCAGAGATTCGATCTGGTTGTACACCACATTGTCGTCGATATATTCCCCGTAGGTCGTTACCGGAACGGTGAAGTCATCTTCAAAAATCATCTGGTCAAAGTTGAACTGTCCATAGATACGTTTCCGGCTGTAGAAGCTGCTCTGGAACGGGTGCACATAGGCAGTGGAATAGCCCCAGCTTTTATAATATGCAGGCACTGTGGGCTGCTGCCGTTCCAGCATCATTCTCTGCGGCATGTTGGGGTCATTCAGGGACTTCACCGGCAGCCCGAACAGCAGTTCAAACTCTGTCCGTACCGTATAGCTGGCGTAAGTCGGCACGATCAGTGTCCCCTCTGTTCCCATAGAAGCGGCTTTGTCCAGTCCGGCATAATAGGGATCCAGATTCGTATAGCCCAGTTCCGACAGCTTATCGGAAAAGGCACGGAAATCCGCAAACGATTCCGACATGATCTCCACCACGTTGGGCTTCACGCCGTCATCGAAGTCCAGATCCGGCACTTCTGTTGCCAGATACTGCTTCACGGTGTCGCTGCTGTCCTCTTTATAATCCTCCGGCTCCTCCAGCTGGTTGGAGAGGTTCTCCGAACCCGTCTGCATAAAGAACGCCAGAAAACCGTTGTTGTCGAACTTTTCGTTCAGGATAAAGGTATTGTCTGCCTCTTTGGTGTCCAGCCGGAACAGAGCGTAAACCGGCTGGGAAATTGCCGGCACGGTAACGACCATGACGCAGGCGATCAGGCAAGCCAGACCGGGGGCAAGCCGTTTCCGCAGCTTCAGCCGCATTTTCAGTCTTGGGTTGAACCAGAATGCCAGCAGGATAAACGCGGCACAAATGGCAATGTACAAGACCAGCCTTGGCGTGATTTTGATATAGGCGAATGAAGTCAGACTTTTCAGACTGCGGAACAGCTTCATGTCTGTCATGATCAGGTGGTTGCCGTTGGTGTTGTACTTGAATAGTTCCGTAATACTGAGAGCCATATACAGGATACTTTCCAGCAGCATAGAGAACCAGCCCGACTTGAACAGGAGCAGTGCCCCGATAAAAATCAGTGCCGCGATCAGCACGTTAAACAGCATGATCGTGGGGTGGTTGGTGATGAACAGCACCAACTTACTGGGATATTTGTCCTGATTCAGTTCCGCCATACACACGATGAAAATGGGATACAGCATCATCAGCAGCCGGTTGGTCATGGGATAACGCAGCGTATTGTAAGAACGTTTCTCATGCACGGAACAGAACCATGCACGCAGGGAAGAAAAGCGTGCATACCATGTCAATTGTTCTTTCATGTTTGTGAGATCACCTTTGTTTCAAAAAAGAATTGCAGAAGTCAGAATTTCCCTGATTTCTGCGGGATTGTCGTAACAATACTATAGCACAAACCCGCGGTTTTCGCAAGTATTCTCGCCAAAAACTCATGCAGTTTTCACGGAATTTGTGGATTTTATCGAAAAAGTCATGCCCCGAAAAAAGGTTTTGTGCAAGTTGCAGAGGGCAAATTTCCCGTATTTGGGTGGAAATCGACACTTCTCCTGCCGTCTGTCAGCCGCACCAGAAACCGCCGTTTACAGGAATATCCTGTCCGGTGATATACGCCGCCTGTTCGGACACCAGAAACCGCACGACATCTGCCACATCTTCCGGTTTCCCCAGCCGTCCCAGCGGTGTTTCCTCTGCCAGTTCGTCCAGTGTTTCCTGCGGCAGGTGGGACACCATATCCGTAGCGATCGTCCCCGGCGAAACGGCATTAACGCGAATGCCGGAGGGACCGACTTCCTTCGCCAGTGCACGGGTAAACGCCAGAATCGCCCCCTTGGTCACGGAGTAATCCACTTCACAGGAAGCTCCGGTTTCGCCCCACATGGAGGAGATATTGACGATACAGCCGGCATGGCGGGAGAGCATCGACGGCAGCAGCAGGCGGCTAAGTTCCACCGGAGCCGTCAGGTTCACCGCATAGAGCCGCCGCACCTGTTCCGGCGGCAGGCACTGGAACAGATTGATATACGAGCATGCGGCATTATTGACCAACACGTCCACATGTCCCAGATGTTCCAGCACGGTTTCCGCCAGTTCGGGCAGGGCATCGGTCTGTGACAGGTCGGCGGCAATGGGGATCACGCCGCAGGCGGCAGCCAGTTCTTCCATGGCATCGCGGCTATGGCAGTACACGCCAGCCACCTGATACCCGTCTGCTGCCAGACCCTTTGCCACAGCCGCCCCGATCCCGCGGGACGCACCAGTGACCAATGCTGTTTTCAGCATATGCAGCACCTCCGTTCCAAAAGTCTATTTTCCAGAAAAATTATAGCATGCACAAGAAAAAAAGTCAAGCGGCGGGCGGCGGGTCGCCGCTGACCTTACGCCCCAATTTCAACTGTAAAA
>OLXI01001097.1_pt1 | contig 13767 bp, 10 predicted proteins | sample 1674181 | NCBI WGS metagenome assembly OLXI01 (sample SAMEA103958148, study PRJEB25191) | human gut metagenome | reverse complement strand
AACACCACCTGCAGATTGCTGAAGTAGCTGCCGTCGTTCAGCTCGATGAAGCCAAGGGCCTTGCTGGAGCGCAGGGTGCGCACCCAGCCGCAGACGGTGACCGGTTCCGCGGTGTAGCGCTCCGGCTCCGCAAACAGTGCTTTGATCTCTACTCGTTTCATGGGTCTTATCCTTCCTTTTTTCCGAAAGTGATTTATAATATTATAGTACGCCAAAGGGCCGGGCGCAATCCTTTCTTTGCCCGTAATGCGAAAAAATGTCTTTTAGGGCAACTTTTTTGCAAAAAGGGGGTTGCTTTTATGCCGGTAATACGGTATAATAAATTCTCGTCAGGACTTTTACTTGACCCATCCTGATAACGACATGGAGATGTCGCCTAGTTGGTCGAGGGCGCACGACTGGAAATCGTGTAACCGTCAAAAGCGGTTCGAGAGTTCGAATCTCTCCATCTCCGCCAAAGAAAAACCCGCAGAAATGCGGGTTTTTCTTTTGTTCATGCGGGTTTTCAGCATTTTTAGCCTTTGCAAATATTGCTGTTTCTTGCGGTCTTTTTGCATATAGGCTACACAGAAACTACACAGTAAAATACCCCCTCCAGTTACGGAGGGGGTATCTCTTTACCACACCTTCTCTGACACTCCGAGTGCCTCGTACAAAAGGTGCTTTTGCTTTGTGCTTGCGCCTGGAACGGCCTTGTCGATAGCTTCTTTCTTTTTGCGGCTTGCAGAGTTGGCAATCGTCTTGCCGTTCTCGCCCTTGTCACCTACGATACCACGGGCTGCAAAGTATGCCGCATAGTACTGGTCGTAGGTAACGCCCTGTGCGACATACTCGGCTGCCTTTTCTTCGACATCCTTGTTGTATGTCTTTAGTGCGTAGTCCTTAAAGATCGTCTCGAACATATCCTGCGCGTAGGCGATCTCTTCCTTGCTTTCGTCCTGAATATGGCACATGCCGGCTTTGATAAGCGTTGGCTTGAGTTTGCAGAATGCAAAAATATCTTTCCTGCAGATATTTTGCTACCAGCTCACTGCTTTCTCCCGTTACGCCCATGGCGTGGAAAAACAGTACCGCCGGATTTTTTCTTTCGCCAAGTGCTGCAAACCGCATGATCGTTCCCCTCCGTTCTCTGTTATAGCGGTTAGCTTTTGCTAACTTCAATTCCTTGGAAAAGCCACCCTCCGGCAGCATTTTATCCGCCCCGTCTCACCAACAGCCGACATCAAGCCGACCATCTTTACAATGTTGCAGGAATATTTTTACAGTCACATTGTAGCACCCGGCTTTTCTTTTTGCATGATGGTATCGTATCTAAAAAAACATTTATAATAAACCGATACAAAGCAGAAAAACGGTTCTAAAATGACACTATATATAAAAGTGCTCCGTCCGCTTTGCAGGCAGGCCTTTATGTTGAATCATCAGGAGGCAAAACAATATGAAACGCATCATCTGCACATTTCTTGCTGTTTTTCTATTGGTACTGGGCTGTGCCGGGTGCCAGCCTACCGGTGGAAATGACCCCACCCCAGAACCAACCCCAACGCCAACACCGATACCCGATGATCCGAAACCAGACGACGAGCCCACGGTGCAAAGCCCGGAACAGCTGCTGGCGGCCATGACGCTGGAGGAAAAAATTGGGCAGCTGTTTATTGTCAGGCCGGAATCGCTGGACCCCACACTGACTCCGGAGCAGGTACACAGCACCCGGGACTACGGCGTGCAGGCCCTGACCGAGGAGATGGCGGCCCAGCTGTCTAAATACCCCGCCGGGGGGATTGTTTTCTTTGGAAAGAACATCGCCGGGCCGGAACAACTGGAAGCCTTCCTCTCCGGCCTGAAGCAGGCGAGTGACCTGCCGCTGATGATCTGCACTGATGAAGAAGGCGGCAGTGTTTCCCGTATTGCCAATGCGGCGGGCTTCCAGGTGCAGAAATTTGATGGAGCAGAGGCCATTGGCGCTACTGGCGACCCCCATGAGGCCTATCACATGGGGCAAGTCATCGGAGCATATCTGAACCGGTATGGCTTTAATCTAGACTTTGCCCCGGTGGCGGATATTAATTCCGATCCGGAGCATATCATCATCGGTCCCCGGGCCTTTGGCAGCGATGCGCAAACCGTTTCCTCCATGGTGAACGCCATGATAGATGGCCTGCACGCTGGCGGCGTAATGGCCTGTATTAAGCACTTTCCCGGGCACGGCGCCGCCAGCGGTGACAGCCACGATGGCTATGTGGAGCTGGATAAAAGCTGGGAAGAACTGCTGCAATGCGAGCTCATACCCTTTATTGGCGCGCTGGAGAAAACTGACCTGGTAATGGCCGCGCATATCGCCACCCCAAATGTGACTAATGACGGCCTGCCCACTTCCCTTTCCTACTCCATGCTGACCGAAAAGCTGCGGGGTGAGTTGGGCTATGATGGGGTTATTATCACCGATGCCCTGGCCATGGGCGCCATCATACAGAACTATTCTTCGGCAGAAAGCGCCGTGCTGGCCCTGCAGGCCGGAGCCGATATTCTGCTGATGCCGTATGATTACATTGCCGCCTACCAGGGGGTGCTGGCAGCTGTGGAGGATGGAACCATCCCGGAGGAGCGCATTGATGAAAGCGTACTGCGCATCCTGCGGCTGAAAGCGGCCTATGGGGCAGAAAATTGACAGCTAAAAACAAGTTTTTCTCGCCAATTGTCTATTATCTGTTGCATTTTGTCCACGCGAATCGTTATATAGGGTGAAAGCGCTCCATAGTTACGCATTTTACCGGAGCTGACCGGCATTTCCTACAAATGGAGGGAGACTTTTTCTGCGGAATGCTCATATCCTTTTCCGGGGAAATTTTGGTATAATGGAGCTGCAGAAAACATTTTTACAAGGAGGAAAATGAGATGAAGAAAACACTGTGCCTACTGCTGGCCGCTCTGCTGGTGCTCTCGCTGGCCGCCTGCGGCAAGCAGCCCGCCACCCCCACGCCTGAACCTACCCCTGATCCCGCCCCAAATGAAGCGCCCAAGCTGGTGGAAGCCCTCATCCCGGCCGAAGAATATCCGGATATCGTATGGGAAAATGCCGGCGGCGGGCCCTGCTGGAATGAAAACTACATTGTGACAGTGGGAGATGATTCAAGTAACTCCAAGACCATCTTCTATTCCACCAACCGCCAAACCGGTGAGACCCGTTCCACCGAGCTGGACGGACTGTGGCTCTCCGATAGTCTGGCCCTATATGGGGATAGCTTTTATTGGCTGACTATTGAGGCCAACAAAGAAACTGGCGAGCGTGAGCTGCTCCTGCTGAAATATGACTGCGCCACCCTGGAAAAAACCACCGTATTTACTGAACCATGCGAATACTGGGCCGATAATAGCCAGCTGGCCATCGATGATGAGTGGGCCATCTATGTACTTACTCTCTCGGATTCCGAATATGAGATCCGCGGGTACTCCTTTGCCGATGGAAAGAACCACACCCTGATGAAGCTGGAAAGCAGCATCTTCCCCCGGCTGGTCCAGATGACCGATGGGTGCTACTCCGTTGCCCTGCAGGAGCCGGACGGCTGGGTGACCCGGATCATCCGGCTGGACGATGACGAAACGGTTTGGGAAAACCGTTCCGAAAGCACCAGGGTCCCCACCCGGCTTGCTTTTAATGAAAGCTGGATCGTGCTGCGGGAAGAATCCCAGGCGGATCCCAATTTTGGCAGTCTGCGGGTATGGAACCGCACCACTGGCGAAGAGCTTAATGTAGATGGTCTGAAAGGGATGCTGTACCCCAGCAGTGAGTTGTATCTCATCGGCGACTGGCTGTACAGCACCCGGTTGGTCACCAACGAGGACGGCAGTCAGCGGCAGGCACTCATTCGCATCCATCTGCCGGGCGACCAGGCCGAACTGATTTATGATGGGGATGTATTCCGCTTCCGGGTCGACCCCATGACCGGTGAGATTGCCGTATGGCAAATCTATGATGAACCAAGCCAAAATCACAGCACCACCCGCAAGCTCATCCTGCTGAAGGCCAGCTAACCCCGGTAACCAAAGCCGATAAAAGTGCTCCCCTTCCCTACCGCACGGCAGGAGGGGGAGTTGTTCTTTTTTCCGGCAGGGAAAAGCAGTAAAAAAGTATTAAAAAAACCGTTAAAATTATTTGGATTCAAGGCTGCGTTGTGCTAGAATGGGGATAGATGATCGGCCGCAGGAGGCATAACCATGGAGAGAAAAAAGCTATTGATCGCCGATGATTCCGAAATGAACCGGGCGATCCTTGCCAATATACTGGATCAGGATTACGAGATCATCGAGGCAGCCGATGGGCGGGAGGCCATTGCCGCTTTGCAGGTCTATCACGGGGAGATCTCCGCGCTGCTTCTGGATATCATCATGCCAGAAATGGATGGCTTTGCGGTGCTGGAAGAAATGCGCGCCCATGGCTGGCTGGAGGAAGTCCCTGTCATAATGATCTCGACCGAAACCGGCACCGCCACCATTGACCACGCCTTTGCGCTGGGGGCCTCGGATTACATCAGCCGTCCCTTCGCCACCCGCATCATCCGCCGGCGCATCATCAATACCATCTTGCTGAACGCCGAAAAGCACCAGCTGATGGACATAGTGGCCGAGCGCTTTTTGCGGGAGAAACGCAACAGCGATATCCTGGCGGCCATCCTAGGCTATGCGCTGGAGGCGCGCTGCGGCGAGGGCGGCACCCATATGAATGGGGTGGGGCACCTTACTAAGCTTCTACTGCTGGAGCTGTGCAAAAGGACCGACCGCTACGCACTGGAGCCGGATGATATCGAACTGATCAGCACGGCAGCCGGACTGCATGATATCGGCAAAGTTCTCATTCCGGAAAGCATTCTGAAAAAGCCCGGCAAGCTGACCGCCGCGGAGTTTGAGCTGGTCAAGCAGCACACCACCTTAGGCGCGCGGCTGGTGGCGGAGATGCCGGCCTACCAAAACGAAGCACTGGTTAAATATATAATTGAGATCTGCCTTCGACATCACGAGCGTTGGAACGGTGAGGGCTATCCTGATGGACTGCGGGGGGATGAGTGCCCCATTGCGGCGCAGGTCACCGCCCTGGCCGATGTATACGATGCCCTGACCACCCGCCGCAGCTACAAGGAAGCCTACTCCCACGAAAAAGCGCTGGCTATGATCCACGCCGGGGAATGCGGCAGCTTCAATCCCCTGCTGCTGGAGTGCCTGGACGCCCTTTCTGATACCATCCGGAGGGAGGATACCGCCCGGGAGGACAGCTTATCCCAGGAAAAGCCCATCTTTACCGAGGAACTATACCGGAACCGGGATATGGCCGCTGCCCGCATGACCCATCAGCTGGAGGATGCGCGTGCCCGGCAGGATTTCTTTACCAGGATGAGCCGGGAAATGTGGTTTGAATACACGGTGCAGCCCTCCTCGCTGCAGCTTTCCCTGGGGGCCATGCAGCAAACCGGTCTGCCCGCTGTGATGGTAGACCCGCTGCAAAACCGAGACTTTTTGACGCTCATCGGCGGGGAAACCGCGGAAACGGTGCGGCAGCAGCTAACCGCTATGACTCCGGATGAATCCTATGCCGAGGTTCCGGTAAAGCTGCTGCTGAATGGGCAGCTGCGCCGCTGCCGTTTGGCCATGTTTCTCTCCTGGTCGGCAGTGGAAAAGAACCGCTTCCGGAGTCTGTTCGGTAAGGTGATCAATGTAGAGGAAAACTACACCCGGTTGGAGGATCACGCTCGCGCAGGCATCCCACAGATGAAGCAGCAGGTGCTGCTGCCGCTCACCGCGGCGGATGGCGTCCTGCGTATTTCCGGGCAGGAGCTGGCACCCATCCTGCAGGCCTACCGGCAGATGTTCCAAATCGTGCGGCTGGTGGATCCGGGCATCTGCATGCAGGTGATCGCCGCAGATGACGGCCACGCCATGGAAAAAGTGGGGCGCTGCTACTCCATCTGGGATAAGACCCAGCGCTGCCGGCACTGTGTTTCCCAGGAGGTGGTACGCACCCGCCGCACCCTGAATAAAGTGGAAGCAATCGGCAGCGACCTTTATTATATCCTGGCCATGTGCGTAGAGGTGGATGGCTTTCCCTATTCGCTGGAATGCGTCAATCCTATTTACTCGGATGATGTGCTTTCCGATGAGAATGAGAATCTGCTGAACCAACTGCTGATGCGCAACCGGCAGGTGTATGCCGATTCCCTCACCAAGGTTTTTAACCGGCGCTACTGCGATGACCGGCTGCGGCGCCTTTCCGGCGAGTATGCCCTGGCCATGATCGATATAGATAACCTCAAGCAGATCAACGATCGCTTTGGCCACCCGGCTGGGGATACCGCCATATATCACACCGCCCAGGCCATCCGGGCCATCCTGCGCAGCCAGGATGAACTGGTACGCTACGGCGGAGACGAGTTCCTGCTGCTGTTCCACAGTCTGCCGCAGAATATCCTGCGGCGCAAGCTAGAGGATATCTGCCGGGCGGTGCGGGCGCTGCGGGTCGCGGATTTGCCGGAGCTGCGCATCACTGTCAGCATCGGCGGTGTTTATGCCGCGGGGCAGATCAGTGAGCTGGTGGAAAAGGCCGATCTGGCTCTGTACCGTGCCAAGGCTCAGAAGGATAGTGCCGTGCTGTATGAGGAGGACTTCCATGACTCTGAATGAATTTTATACCACCGTGGGCGGCAATTACGAGGATGTCATTGCCCGCCTGCACAGTGAAGCCTTTACAGAGAAATTCCTGCGGATGATTCCGCAGGATAACAGCCTGCCGCTGCTGAAAGAAGCAGCGGCAGCGGGCGATGTCCCAACGGCCTTCCGGGCGGTGCATACCCTAAAGGGCATTGCCCTCAATTTGGGGCTTACCGGGCTGGCCGCCGCCTGCGGCACCATGACCGAAGCCCTGCGCAGCCGGGATACCCTCCCGGAACAGACCGATGTTCTGCTCCGGGCAGTGGACCGGGAATACCAAAAAGTGTGTGATACACTAGCCCGGCTGAATCCCCACACAGAACCGAGGAAAACAACATGATGATAAAAAGCGGATACCAGGAGGGGCTACATTACCAAAGTGGCTCCCCTGCCCCACCGATGCGCTGGAGGAACAACTACACGGCCAAATGAATTTTCCAGTGGGGAGGGCACCGGGACGGCATTCCATGTCACACTGCCCTTTGCCATCGATCCCACCCCGACCGCCGTGGCTGATAACACAGCCGACTCCATTGATCTGACCGGTATGCAGATCCTGCTGGCGGAGGATAACGAACTCAATATGGAGATCAAGCAATTTTTCATTGAACAGCACGGCGGCACCGTCCTCCCGGTACAGGATGGCCAAGAAGTCGTCAAGCATTTTGCCGCCTCCGCCCCTGGCGAGATCGACCTCATTCTAATGGATGTAATGATGCCGGTCATGAATGTCTACAAAGCCACCCGGGTCATCCGGCAGATGTCGCGTCCCGATGCAAAGACTATCCCTATCCTAGCCATGAGCGCCAATGCCTTCCAGGATGATGTACAAAAAAGCCGGGCCGTCGGTATGAATGCCCACCTACCCAAACCCCTAAGCACTGAAAACCTGCTGGGGGCCATCGCGCGCTACATCACCCAAAAATGATTTTATTCTATGTCCCCGGTAAAGGAGTCCATTCCCTTATGCACGCCAAGAAAGTTTTGATTCCGTTTCTCCTGCTGCTGGCACTGGTCCCGCTGTGCGCCTGCACCGCTACAGTGCCCACCCCTGGCGTCCCCCTGCCCCAGTTGGTGATCGGCAGTGATAATTACCCTCCCTACAATTACACCGATGAAAACGGCTTCCCGGCCGGCGTGGATGTAGCACTGGCCCGGGAGGCCTGCCGCCGCATTGGCTACGAGCCCGTCTTTCGGCTCATTGATTGGGACCAAAAGGATGAATTTCTGCAAAATGGTGAGGTTGATTGCCTGTGGGGCTGCTTTTCCATGAATAACCGGGAGGAAAGTTACCTATGGGCCGGGCCCTACGCCTGCAGCCGCCAAGTGGTGGCCGTCCGGCAAGATAGCGATATTCAGTCCCTGGGAGATCTCGCCGGCCATCGCGTCGCGGTACAGATCAGCTCCAAGCCGGAAGAGATCTTCTCCGCCGGCACCGATCCTCGTCTGCCCACTGTCAGCAATATCTACTGTCTGTTAAGGATGGAGGATGTGGTTTCTGCCCTGCGCAAAGACTATGTAGATGCCTGCGCCGGCCACGCTGCCGCCCTTACCGCGCAGCTGCAGTACACCAATACCCCCTACCGTCTGCTGGAGGAATCCCTGCTGCGTTCCGAGGTCGGGGTCGCCTTTGCCCTGGAGGGCGATACCACCCTGCGGGACCGCCTGCACACCGCCCTGGTGGAAATGTTCGCCGATGGCACCATTGAGAAAATCCTGGCCGAATACGGTTTGGACCCGGCCGATGCTCTAGGAGGAACGGCCGGTGAATAAACAACAGAATAAACGGATCTGGGACTGGAACCCCAAGCCTCGCTCCGTCATTATTGTAGGGATCCTGCTGTTTTTGCTGGTGGTGCTGGTACACGGTCACGCGGAATATCAGATCACCACCTCCCTGGCGTGGGATACCGCCAACACCCTGCGGCAGCAGTGCATCAGCTTTTATAAGCTAGCCAGCGGCGACCGTGTTAAAAGCCTGTTCCGGCTTTCGGATAACCTGCTGGAGCTGAGCTATCACCTGCGGGATGATCCTGAACTCATTAACGATGAATACCTGGAGCAAAGCGTAGACCGTCTGCGCCTGACCGGCGTGGCCCTGCTGGATGGCGATCTAAGCCTAGAGGCCTCCGGTTATACCCGTCCCATGCAGGGCTCCCCCTGGCAGAATACCACCGAAGGCAGCCTGTTCTACGGGGTGGCCGGCACCAATAAGATCTATGCCGAACGGGTGCAGTACGATGGCCGCTACTATGATGTCTCTGCCGTTCCCCGGATGGATGCCCCCGGCCTCCTCATTGGATTTTACGAACAGCCCGCTGGACTGATTCTGGATGTCGAGGAGGATATGACCACCCTTCTCAATGGTATTTACATCAATCGCGGCGGCACCTACATCATCACAGCCGGAAACACCATATTGGCCGGCAGCGATGATGCCCTTCAGGGCGAGAAAACCGACTCGCTCCCCATTCTGCAGGCGCTGAACCAGCTCCCTCACGATGACCAGCTCCACCTCTTCCACAGTGAAGGCGGCATCTACCTGGGCTGCCGCACCGCCTGCGAAGGCTGTCAGCTCTACATTTATTTCCCGGCGCTTTCTACCTTTGCCGCTACAGCGGCGGTATCCGCCGTGTTCGTGGCGCTGTATACCGCCTTTTGGTATATTCTCTCCATTGCTCGCAGCCGCGCCTTGTACCAAAGCAGCCAAAAGCTGCAGGAGAGCAACCTTCACCTGCAAAAGACTGTCAATATGCTGCGCTCGCTGCAGAACATCTATTTTGCTTCCTTCTACATCGATCTGACCCAGAATTCCTGCGAAAGCATTTTCCTGCCGCAGTGGCTGGCCCATTACCTGCCGCAGAATAGCTCCTACACCGATATGAAGGACGCCCTGACGCAGAATCTTGTCCTGGAGGAATACCGGCCGATGCTGGATGAGCAGCTCAGTCCCGAGGCTATCCGGGAGACCCTGCGACAGGAAAACCTCACCGATGTACGCCATAGCTTTTATATCGATTACCGGGCCTGGTGGGATGATACCCTAAACTGGAGCCGTGTCACCATCACTGTTGTGGATTTTGATGCGGTCGGTAAGCCCCACCATGTTTTGGCCGTGCTGCAGGATGTCGGCCCGGAAAAAGAACGGGAAGCCCGATACCAGGCACAGATTATTGCTGAAGCAGAGGAAGCACGGCTGGCCAGCATTGCCAAATCTGAATTCCTGCGCCGCATCAGCCACGATCTGCGCACCCCCATCAATGGCATCCAGGGCTACATCAATATGGCCGCACACCATCCCGATGATCTTGCCCTCCAGATAAGCTGCCGGGATAAAGCTGCCATTGCCCTGCACACCCTGCTGGATATCGTCAACAATGTACTGGATATGAGCAAACTGGAAAGCAGCGCCATCGATCTCGAGCAGCGTTCCTTCTCCCTCTCTGCCACCCTGCAGGAGGTCAGCGCTGTCATCGAACCGCAGGCCGCTGAATTCGGCATCCGGTACGAAGCCCCCACCGAAGCCCCCCTGTCAAATGTCCGTCTCATCGGCAGCCCCAATCATTTGCAGCGCATCCTGTGCAACCTGGCCGGCAATGCCGTAAAATATGGCCGCAGCGGCGGCTATGTCCGGCTGGGCAGCCGGGTCCTTTCCCACAGCGAAGGCTGTGTAACGGTCGAATTCACCTGCGAGGATAACGGTATCGGCATGAGTGAGGAATTCCAGCAGCATCTGTTTGAACCTTTCGCGCAGGAGGCCGATGACGCCCGCACCCAGTACCAAGGCACTGGTCTGGGTCTTTCCATCGTTGAAAAGCTGGTATCCGCCATGCACGGCACCATCACCTTCAATTCCCAAAAGGGTGTTGGCACCTCCTTTCGGGTCGTGCTGCCTTTCGGCATCGATCGCACCGCTCCCACCGCTCCGGTTCCACTGCCCACAGCCGATTTCACCGGTATTCATATCCTGCTGGCGGAGGATAACGACCTCAATATGGAGATCGCGGAATTCCTGCTGCAGGAACATGGCGCCACCGTGTCCCGCGCCTGGAACGGCCGGGAAGCCCTGGAGCTCTTTTCGGCCAGTGCGCCCGGCTACTATGATCTCATCCTGATGGACATTATGATGCCGGTAATGGATGGCACAGCGGCGGCCCGGGCCATCCGCGCACTGCCCCGCCCCGATGCTAAAGCCATCCCCATCCTGGCCATGAGCGCCAATGCCTTCAGCGATGATATCCGCCAAAGCCTGGCCGCCGGCATGAATGAGCACCTCTCCAAGCCCATAGAGGAAGGAAAACTGCTGGCCGCCATGGCCCGCCTGCTGGGCAAGGATGAAAAAGCTGTCCGCTAAATCCAGGTAATATGCCCAAAACCAGCCGTTCCATTTTTGCAACATGTTTCGTTTTTGCATCAATAGATTCTGTTAATAAAATTTATACGCTTTCCGTAATACTGCGTAATCAAGCCAAAAATTAAGCATTCGCAAAAAAGTGCGGGATGATATGTTGCATATTTGCATCATATTATCCCGTTCTTTTTCGATTTCCGCTCCTTTTTCTCGCGGTTTCCCCTTTCCCTGCGTTTTTTCTCCATGAAAAAGTATCCAAAGAAATCCTCCCCCATCCCACGCACCTGCCAAACTTTTATCAACCCCATTTACAAGCCCTCTCCCCCTCGCTATAATCATCTCGAAAGCGGGCTTTCCCCTGCATTTTTTCACCCCCTGCCGCCGCTTTGCGGGGGGATTCGTACAGGAACTGAGAGGTTTAATAAGATGGAACAGAATTTAAGCAAAACCCCGATCAAGTGGCGGGCTTCCGCCATTGTGCTGGCTATCTGCCTGGTACTCATGGTCGTCACCTCGGTCATCGGCCATAATATTCAAACCAGCGGCGGCACCGTCCGCACCGAAGATCTGACCTTCACCACCGATGTGGGCGCCACCAGCCATGCCAAGCTCTATATCCCCGAAACAGCCACGGCCGAAACCCCTGCACCTGCGATCCTGCTGTGCCACGGCTACACTGCCAGCCTGGATGCCATGGAATCCAACGCCATTGAACTGAGCCGCCGCGGATATGTGGTCATGGCGCTGGATATGTACGGCCACGGAGAAAGCACCCTGCCCCCTGACGGATACAAGCAGGCGGAAATGGGCAATGTGGAAAATTACGCTCCCGATCTCGGCAGCTACTCCGCCCTGCAGCAGTTCAAAAATTACGACTTTATCGATCTGACCAAGATCGGTATGCTGGGCCACTCCATGGGCACCGCTGCCATTCAGGAGGGCGCTTATCTTGCCTATTCCAAATGGCAGGCAGCCTATACTGCAGCCTATGCTGAAGCGCTTGCGGCAGGCTCCGATGAAACAACCGCTGCTTACACAGCCTACGGCGCAGCGATGAACTCCGGGATTGTACTGCCCGGATCTATGGTACTCACCGGTTATAATTACAATGTCCGCAATATCAATGACTTGACCTACAATGGCGTTACTGCCGAAAACGGCGTTTTTCCGCTGTATGCCGCACCGATCAATATCTGCACCATTCAGGGCACCTACGATGAATTCTCCGGTCTTCTGTGGGGCGTAGAGGATTCCAGCCAGTACACCACCAGCTTTAAGTTCGCCTACGGCACCGGCGGCGCCACCAATGTTCCCTCCGGCACCTACTTTATGTATGGCGATGCCAGCGCCACACCCCTCACCCGTGAGGAAGCTGTGGCCGCCGCGGCCAGCGCTGCCGTTACCATGAAGCCTATTAGGGCCGCTTACAGCTTCAATGGCACCCACTCCGATACCTACTATGATGAAACCGCCATCGGCTATGGCATCGATTTCTTCGATATCACTCTGCGCGGCGGCGTTGCCACCATCGCTCCCACCGAGCAGGTCTGGCACGGCCGTGCCGCCTGCGGCCTCATCGGCCTTATCGCCACCCTGGTCGCCTTTGTAGCGCTGGCGCTCACCCTGCTGCGGGTCCCCTTCTTCTCCACCATCGTGCGTCCGGCCGCTCCCTCCATCAGCACCGTCCACGGTGCCAAGGGTGTTATCGGGTATATTATTCCCTATATCATCTTCCTGCTGCCCGCGCCCCTGCTGTACTACTGGCTGATCGGCTATCCCTACTACATGCAGCCCCAGTGGTTCAAATTCCTCACCAAGTTCATGCCCAATAGCTTCTTCAATATGGCTCCCATGAACTCCCTCATGCTCTTTAATGGCGTCGTGGGCGGCGTATTCCTGGTGCTGTATCTGCTGGTATTCTTCCTTATCGGCCGTAAGAAAGGCGCCAACCTGGAAACCACCGGTCTCAAGCTCCCCTTCACGCAGATCCTCAAGAGCCTGCTGCTGGCAGTTCTCTCCTTTGGCGGGATTTATGCGGTGGTGTATGCCTGCTCCGCCCTTTCCGGCACCAATTTCTCCTTCTTCAAGTTCAACATCATGCCCATGGATAGCACCCACTGGGTTGCGTTCTTCAAGTACCTGCCCGTCTGGCTGCTGTTCTTCCTGCTGTGCGGTGTCATCTATAATTCCCTCACCCGCATCAATAACGCCCCCGCCTGGCTCAATTACCTGCTGTGCGCGGTCGTTTCCTGCGGCGGTCTGGCTGTAATGTTTGCCTATGATTACGGTAAGCTGTTTGCCACCGGTGTCCGCGGCATCCAGTACATTCCCGGCACCACCTCCCCCGAATGGCTCGCGGCCGTGGGCATGTCCTTCCCCACCGCGTTGGCCGGTATCATGCTGTTCGGCCTGCTCTTCATTCTGCCTATCACCGCCGTGATGAGCCGCGTCCTCCACAAAAAGACCGGTTCCGTCTGGCTGGGCGGCTTCCTCACCGCATTCATCGTCCTTGTCTTCACCATTTCTCACATGGTCGTTTCCATCTGATTTTTCCTCCTCAAAATAACGCGCAGGAAACGAAGTGGAATCTCTGTCCGTGCAGGTCCTCCGTCGGCTCCCGGTAGGGGGAGCCGACGGAACCCACGGCGCGGCACGCATCGGAGCAACCTTCCCGGTGCGTGCTTTTCTCTGCTTTCCACCATTGGGGGGCGGCACGGTTC
>OLXI01001095.1_pt1 | contig 13780 bp, 15 predicted proteins | sample 1674181 | NCBI WGS metagenome assembly OLXI01 (sample SAMEA103958148, study PRJEB25191) | human gut metagenome | reverse complement strand
GGCCGCGCCCCGCCGCGGGCCGCAAAAAGGCGCTTTTTGCCGCAAAATCGCGCAAAATCGCGCAAAATCGCGCAAAATTTCGCCAAATCCCGCTAAATCTTTGCTAAATTTTAATTATAGGGATATATACTAATATTTTGGCTTGTGAGAGCAGAGTTACCCAAGCGGGTAAACTTATAAGCAAAGGTTATTGCTGCTCTTAGAGACGAAAATATAGGCTTTAAACGATATAACCACATTTAAAAGAAAGGACAATATGCAAACACAAAACGGTGGCAGGCCCACAATTTTACCCAAGATGTATGAAGAACCGCTTTTTAGTCAAATCATTGATAAAATTGAATCAGGCTGTAACGATAGAGAGATCTACACAAGTTTGCATTGTTCAGCTAAAACTTTTAGAAAGTGGCGAGATGACAATATAAAGGCGTATGACGAAGCTAAAGGTATCGCTAGGGGAAATCTATTAGAACTAGCTGAAAGTGCCTTAGCGAGCAAACTGACAGTCAGAACGCTAAAGGAAACAGAGACAATCTATGACGCTGACGGAAACGTTGAAAAAGTAAAGGTTAAAGAAAAAGAGATGGATAAAGATAGCTTGGTAGCGATGATGGTTGCTAAGGCCGGTAACCCTGAACTTTATAACCCTACTGAATGGCGGAGATTGCAACAGGAAGAATCAAGCGCTCATGACCTTAAAGCTAAAATTGAAGAACTTGACGACTATAAGCTAAGTAAGTACGAAACTCCAAAAGTTGAAGCACCGAAAGGGTTTGAATAAATGTATTATTTAAATAAAATGTTGGAATACAACAAAGAAAACGGCATTATTATTAATAAGTACATTCGCAAGACTATTCAGAAGCAAATACGTATTCACAACAAGTATATTTATCGCTATGACCGCGTTACGCAAGCTATTGAATGGATACAAGACAACTTCTATTTGACTACTGGTAACCTGATGAAGATTGAGCTACTACCTCCACAGCGTTGGTGGTATGAGTTAATGCTTGGCTATGATATGGTTGATGAAAAAGGCGTTCAGGTCAATCTAGTTAATGAAATTTTCCTTAATCTAGGTCGTGGTTCTGGTAAGTCAAGTTTAATGGCAACGCGCGTGCTTAACTGGATGATTTTAGGAGGACAATATGGTGGAGAGAGCTTAGTTATTGCATATGATAATACACAGGCTAGACACGTATTTGACCAAGTTAGGAATCAAACGGAAGCAAGCGATACATTAAGAGTATACAATGAAAACAAGATTTTTAAGAGTACGAAACAAGGGTTATTATTTACTTCTTTTAAAACAACTTTCAAAAAGCAAACAAATGATACTTTGAGGGCGCAAGGTGGTAATAGTTCTCTTAATATATTTGATGAAGTCCATACCTATGGCGAAGATATAACAGAATCAGTCAATAAAGGTTCACGTCAAAAACAAGACAACTGGCAAAGTATTTACATCACTTCAGGAGGACTTAAACGCGACGGGCTTTATGATAAACTTGTTGAACGCTTCAAATCAGAAGAAGAATTTTACAATGATAGGTCGTTCGGCTTGCTTTACATGCTAGAAAATCATGAGCAGGTCAAAGATAAAAAGAATTGGACTATGGCATTACCACTTATTGGAAATGTTCCTAAGTGGTCAGGAGTTATTGAGGAGTATGAACTTGCTCAAGGAGACCCAGCGTTACAGAATAAGTTCTTAGCGTTTAATATGGGCTTACCTATGCAGGATACAGCTTACTACTTTACTCCACAGGATACTAAACTAACAGACTTTAATTTATCTGTATTTAATAAAAATAGAACTTATGTAGGAATTGACCTATCCTTAATTGGCGATTTAACCGCTGTATCGTTCGTTTGTGAGTTAGAGGGTAAAACTTACAGCCATACGCTTACTTTCTCTGTACGGACTCAATATGAGCAACTAGACACAGAACAGCAAGAGCTATGGACGGAATTCGTTGACAGGGGAGAATTAATCTTACTTGATACGGAATACATCAATGTAAATGACTTAATACCATACATTAACGACTTTAGAAGCAAGACAGGGTGCAGACTTAGAAAAATCGGTTATGACCCAGCACGATATGAAATTTTAAAAGGACTGATTGAACGTTATTTCTTTGACAAAGACGGAGACAACCAAAGAGCGATTCGACAAGGTTTCTCGATGAATGACTATATTAAGTTATTAAAATCTAAGCTAGTTGAAAATAAACTTATCCATAACCAAAAAGTTATGCAATGGGCTTTAAATAATACTGCTGTTAAAATCGGACAAAGTGGGGACTATATGTATACTAAAAAACTTGAAAAAGATAAAATCGACCCTACTGTGGCTTTGACAATGGCATTAGAAATGGCGGTGTCAGATGAGGTATAACGTTGACACAGTTCGAGAAAGTGGTTGGTATAATAAAAAAGAATGGCTGGCAGTCCGTGATTATGTAAGACAACGCGACAAAATGACTTGCGTAAGATGTGGTGCATTCGGTGCTAAAAGATACGAAGTAGACCATATTATAGAACTAACGTGGGAAAATCTTGATGATTGGAAAATAGCGCTGAACCCTGATAACCTACAACTCCTTTGTAAGTCTTGCCATAACAAGAAAACAGGCGAGTATAAACGAGGGAAAGGCGTTAGTTTATGGTAGAAAGGGGAAAAATTGAACTTATTCGGAAAAGTGGTAACATTTTCGCGTGGAAAACTAAACAATGATACTCAAAGAGTCACAGCGTGGCAAAACGAAGCAGTAGAATATACAAGTGCCTTTGTGACTAATATTCACAATAAAATTGCTAATGAAATATCAAAAGTAGAATTTAATCATGTAAAATATAAAAAAGATGAGACTGGTTCTGATCCTTTGATTAGTAAGGCAGGTTCTGATTTAGATGAGGTTCTCAATTGGAGTCCTAAGGGCGAACACAATAGTATGGAATTTTGGCAGAAAGTAATTAAAAAGTTGCTATGCACGCGCTATGTTGACCTGTACCCTATATTTGACCGTGAAACGGGCGATCTAGCAGACTTACTGCTTACTAATGATGGAAAAGAATATAAACCTGAAGAATTAGTAAGGCTTTTCAGTCCTTTTTATATCAATGAAGACACAAGTATTTTAGATAATGCTCTAGCTAGTATTCAAACTAAGCTGGAACAAGGTAAATTGCGTGGCTTGTTGAAAATTAATGCCTTTCTTGACATTGATAATACACAGGAGTATCGAGAAAAAGCCTTAACAACAATAAAGAATATGCAAGAGGGTTCGAGTTACAACGGTTTGACGCCAGTTGATAACAAGACGGAAATTGTAGAACTTAAAAAAGATTATTCTGTTTTGAACAAAGATGAAATTGACCTTATTAAATCTGAACTTTTGACAGGTTACTTTATGAATGAAAATATTTTGCTTGGTACTGCTACGCAAGAACAACAAATTTATTTTTACAACTCTACTATCATTCCTTTACTGATTCAACTTGAAAAGGAACTGACTTATAAACTGATTTCAACAGGCCGCAGACGAATAAATAAGGATAATTTATATTATGAACGCATAATCGTAGATAACCAGCTATTCAAGTTTGCAACTTTGAAAGAATTAATTGACTTGTATCATGAAAATATTAACGCTCCTATTTTTACACAGAATCAACTTCTTGTTAAAATGGGCGAGCAACCAATCGAGGGTGGAGATATTTACATAACTAACCTTAATGCAGTTGCTGTTAAAAATCTAAGTGACCTACAAGGCAGTAGAAAGGACGTAACAAGCACAGATGAAACTAATAACCAATAGTGCTGAAATTAAAGTGACTGAAAACGAGGACGGTTCTAAGTCGTTCCAAGGTATTGGGTCAGAAGTTGGCGTAGAGAACCTTAATGGTATTATCTTGACTCCTAACTGTATTGAGTTTGCTAGAGAACGATATCCATTGCTATATGAACATGGTGTTGGATCTAGCGAAGTCATCGGGGACGCAAAAGTTTACTATGATTTGGCTTCTAATAAATACCTGACTGACTTCACGCTTTACGACAATGCGCCAAACATTAACAAGGCTGTGGAAAACGGAGCTTTTGACTCACTATCAATCGCCTATTACATCACAGATTATACTTTTGATGATAATGACGCTCTAGTTGTAAATAAAGCACAGTTTAAAGAGATTTCTCTTGTTTCAGTACCAGCAGACCCTAACGCAAAATTTATTCAAAATGCCTTAGGCGAAGAACTTACAGAAGAACGCAACAAAATTATTGAAAGCCGTAACGCTTTGAAAGAAATTGAGGATATTAAAAAGAAATATGAATAAACCTGATTTAATCGAAAAACAGAACCGCTTGGCAGAACTTAAAGAAAACAACGTATCTTTAAAATCTAAAATTAGTGGCTTTGAAGTAAAAAACGCAATCGAAGACCTACCTAAAGTACAAGAATTAGAAAAAACACTTTCAGAAAATTCAATCGAAATTATCAAAATTGAGAACGAACTTAACGCACAGGAAGAAAAACCAAAAGGAAAAGGTAAAATGACAAACTTTATTGAATCACAAAACGCTGTAACAGAATTTTTTGATGTATTGAAAAAGAACTCTGGAAAATCAGAAATTAAAAACGCTTGGAATGCAAAACTTGCCGAAAATGGTGTAACTATCACAGATACAACTTTCCAACTTCCACGTAAATTGGTTGAATCAATCAACACAACTTTGTTAAATACTAACCCAGTATTCCAAGTCTTCCGTGTTACAAATGTTGGCGCTTTGCTTGTATCACGCTCATTTGATTCATCTAATGAAGCACAAGTCCACAAAGACGGACAACAAAAAACAGAACAAGCAGCAACACTCACTATTGATACTCTTGAACCTGTAATGGTTTATAAATTGCAATCACTTGCTGAACGTGTTAAACGACTTCAAATGTCATATTCTGAACTTTACAACTTGATTGTAGAGGAACTTACACAAGCTATCGTTAACAAAATTGTCGACCTTGCGCTTGTTGAGGGAGACGGAACAAACGGTTTTAAATCAATCGAAAAAGAAGCAGACGCTAAAAAAATCAAAAAAATTACTACAAAGGCCAAATCAGCTGGCAAAACTCCATTTGCTGACGCTATTGAAGAAGCGGTTGACTTTGTTCGTCCTACTGCTGGACGTCGCTATTTGATTGTTAAAGCGGAAGACCGCAGAGCTTTGTTAGATGAGTTACGCCAAGCGACTGCAAATGCTAACGTTCGTATTAAAAATGATGATACTGAAATTGCTTCTGAAGTTGGAGTAGATGAAATCATTGTCTACACAGGTTCAAAAGCACTCAAACCTACTGTATTGGTAGACCAAAAATATCACATTGATATGCAAGACCTTACTAAAGTTGACGCATTTGAATGGAAAACTAATAGCAACATGATTTTGGTTGAAACACTAACAAGCGGACATGTTGAAACTTATAACGCTGGTGCAGTAATTACAGTATCATAAGAATAAAACGGAGGGAGTAAATGATAGATTATATTAAGGTCTATTGTGGTATTCCGATTTCAGTAACAGCTTATGATAGTAAACTTATCTTATTCCGTTCAATAGCTATTAAATTGCTAGAAAAAAATGGTATTAAAGCTGACGAAACAAGTGTATTAGTTAAAGACTTTATTGCTACTTATTGTCGGCTTAATATTGTTGATGAACCAGCTGAACAATGGCGAAACGCTGAAATGAAACGTCTGGATTCTTTACAAGAGTTAATGTATTATGGAGGTATTTAATGATATTCTCACAAGTTACATTACAGGTAGAAACGACTGTTAAGAAGAAGAACGGTGCAGAAGCTAATGTTATAAAACCTATCGTTTTACCAGCAGTTAAACAGAGAATTAGTCAGACAAGACTTGATGAGTTTTCTATGATTGGACTTGGTAAAAATGTACGGTATGAGCTTAACGGAATCGGAGAAATGGAAGACTTGATTTTCAACTATTTCTTGGACGAAAAAGGCAATATTTTCAAGCGGACAATATGGGAAAGAAACCCTAAGAATAACAAGATTATTTTAGAGGGGGTAGTAAGCAATGGAATTTGATTCTTATATAGATTGGTACAACAATTTACTTACAATGCCTTTAAATGACGTTATTTTAGGCGTTAAGGACACGATAGTAGACAAGACGGTATATTTGTCACTTAGTGACTCAAAGGTGCTTAAAATGGATAATACGAGCTTTGTCATGGGTTACTATTATCAAGTTGTTTTATCTGTTAAAGATGTTGACGATGAACTTGTAGGACTAGTCGGAAATGTTTTGCAAAATGGTTGGAATATGACGAACTGGTCAGAGAATAGCCATTTGTACAATTATACCGGAACGGTTTATTTGCCTTGTGGTGCAGGTGGTCAACCATGGCAATGAATTTACTTAATACAGCAAGCATAGCTAAAGAAATGCAAACTAAAGTAACAGAACGCATGGGCGATTGGTTTGAAGCAGAGTTTAAAGCTAAGGCAGATGCTGCAGCCCGAAGGACTAGACTAATCAGAAGCCACGGTCACACCTATACTTATGCTAGATATCAAAATACTGGTCAATTGGCAAGAAACTTAAAACAAGTTAAAAAAGGCGATAAAGCAGTAGTTAATGCAGGTACTAGAGCTAATTATACTAATGGTTATCATGGTATGTATTTCTTGGTTGAGGAAAAAGGTATGCAAGACGTTAAAACAACATTGAAAAAAGGCTCTAATTATGCTAATTCAATGAAATTATAAAAGTAGAAAGTGGCTTGATTACATTTGATTGAAATTAACAATAATGGTATTTTTAAATGAGTTTAGATAATTTTAGAAATAGAACGATTATATGGGATACGGTTAATAAAGACTTCCCTCAACCAATACAAGCAATGCAAGGCGATGTCAATGCAAGAACTTTGTTAATTAAAATAGTTGATAATGGAGTTGAAACTGACTTAACTGGTCATTCGTTAAAACTTACATATCAATATACTAATAGCAGTAATTCAGGTTTTGTTATGATTCCTCCTAAGGACTTAGCTAAGGGAGAATTTATTTTGGTAATTCCTACCGAAATGACAACGACTGGAGTTATCGAGGCAAATTTAATTCTTCTCAACGAAAGTTTAGAGCAAGTTATCGTCAGCAAAAGTCTTACATTTATATCAGACAGTTCTACTGTTTCTGATTTAGCTCAAGAAATAAATAATAATATTGATGATTTTACGAAATTATTATTAGAAAAAATGCCACAAGTGTTGCGTAGTGAGTTGAATGACTTACATGCTCAAACTGAATCAAACAAGAGCAATATTGAGCTTAAAGCAAATTTAGCTGATATGACGAGCTTACAAAGTGCAATGACAGAGCTGAAAAATGAAGTAGAAGCGTTTGGTATTAGCCCTGAAAATTTAGTTACTATAAAGTCGCTATTAGACGCAATTGCAAGTAACGCCAGTGAATCCGAAGTTGTTGAACTAATAAATTCAGTAAAGATTTTAACAAGTAACATCTCTCTGATGAGTAACGGAGATTACTCCCCTAAGGCTAATCAAACAGATTTAGAAAGTTTACGGCATACTGTTAATGACCATTCAGCAACCATTTCAGCAAAAGCCAATCAAACGGATTTAGATAACTTACAAGCTACCGTTGATAAACAAGGTATTGCAATTTCAACAAAAGCTGAACAATCAGAGTTATCAATCACAAATAAAAATGTCGCAACTGCTCAAGAAACAGCGAATAAAGCTGAACGTGAAGCCAAAAATGCAATGGCAAAGGCTACCGAAGCACAAGCGAACAATTTACCACTTAATGGCAACGCGGTAAGTGCAAGCAAACTGGCAACACCTAGAAAACTCGGAGTAAATCTTCAATCTTCATCATTTCCAACTTTTGATGGTTCTTCTGATGTAACTGATATTGGAGTTACGGGTGTACTTCCAATCGCAAATGGAGGTACTTCAACAGCTGACGGAGTTATAAATACAATAGCATACGCCAATAGCGCAGACGGTAAGGACGGTTTCACTACTGTTTATCCGAATTTGAATCTATTGGACGGTACTAAAGATTTTAGTGGGAATTGGGATAACGCAAGTGCTTGGGTAACTGATGGAACGTATAAAGGCTTAGTTGTTAAAAAGCGTACTGGACAGTGGCAAGGAATATATAAAAAATTTACTGCACCTAAAGACGGCAAATACACGTTTTCTGCTTATATTAAAAGCTCAGGCGGCGCTACTATTACAGGCGTAGTTTATATAAATGATAATGAACTAAAAAATATGAAATTGTTGGATAATGATTTTGACTGGAAGAGAGATGAAATAACCGTTGATTTAAAAGCTGGGGATGTTACTTTCGGTAAGTATGAAATTATTGCGGGTACCACTAGTTCCGTATTTCGGATCGCTGGCCATAAATGGGAAGAAGGTTCAACCGCTACTCCATACATGCAATCGGCTAGAGAGGTCACGGTTGCAGATTATCCGAAGTATGTAGGTTTTAGTAATAGCATTAAACCTAATAAGAAAAGTTCTGATTACACTTGGCTACCAATGGGATTAGTATCAATTGATAGGGCGACTGGCTTACTCAAGCCTGCGGTTATAGGTATAGATTGCGCTCAAGCACACCCAGTTGGTTCAGTAGTCACAAATAACTCAAATTTGTCATCAGGATATTCAACAGGCAAATGGGATAATATCGGTTCAGCAGTAATTGGCTCAACGACAATATATTATTGGAAACGCACTGCATAAAAAATAAAAAGGAAAATAAAAAATGAAATTAGATTATAACTCACGTGAGATTTTCTTTGGTAATGAAGCTCTAATCGTAGCTGATATGTCAAAGGGGAGTAACGGAAAACCAGTTTTCACTAACCATAAAATTGTAACTGGTTTAGTATCAGTTGGCGAAATGGAAGACCAAGCGGAAACTAACAGTTATCCAGCTGATGACGTACCAGACCATGGAGTTAAAAAAGGCGCTACCTTACTTCAAGGCGAAATGGTATTTATTCAAACAGACCAAGCGCTTAAAGAAGATATGTTAGGTCAACAAAGAACAGCAAATGGCTTGGGTTGGTCTCCTACTGGTAATTGGAAAACTAAATGCGTTCAGTACCTTATTAAAGGGCGCAAACGTGATAAAGTTACAGGAGAATTTATTGACGGTTATCGTGTAGTCATTTATCCAAATTTGAGACCAACAGCAGAAGCTACAAAAGAATCAGAAACAGATTCAGTAGACGGCGTAGACCCTATCCAATGGACTTTAAAAGTACAAGCAACTGATTCGGATATTTATTTGAATGGCGATAAAAAAGTTCCTGCTATTGAATATGAAATTTGGGGAGAACAAGCAAAAGACTTTGCCAAGAAAATGGAAGCCGGCTTGTTCATCATGCAACCTGATACGGAACTTGCTGGCGAAGTTACATTAGTAGCTCCAACTCTTGCGAACGTTCAAACGAAAACTAAAGGGCATAATGACGGAACAATTGTCTTACCAGCTACTTTGAAAGATTCTAAAGGTCACGACGTAAAAGTAACATCAGTGATTAAAGACGCACAAGGAAAAGTAGAAACAAATAATGAACTTGCGCCCGGTGCCCATCTCGTAACGTTCTCCGCAGAAGGTTATAAAGATGTTACCTCGGGTGTCGCTGTAACCGACAAACCCTGAGCGGCCCTCCGGGGCTAACCACGTAGCCTTTGCATATAGCAAAGATGGAAAAGATAGATTCATGACAGATTATCCTAACTTGAACTTGTTGGATGGAACTTCTGATAAGGATCATAAAGTTACGGGTGGAGGCTGGAACTCTTCCGTTATCGGTGTATATAAGACGCCTAAAGTTGGTCAAGAATACACGCTTTCTGTTGAAGTGCCTGAGGCTGACCATGATGTTAGGTTGGAATTAGTTCGCTTGAACAATGCGGACGAAAGAGTGGACGGTGTTTCTTCCAAAGTGTTGAAATCTGGCGGAAAGGATCATATAACATTTACTTGGACAGAACCCGAAAATAGTAGTGCAACACACCTCTCAGCTAACTTGGCATGGGCTGATGGCGTACATGAAGGTACGTATTCGTACCGTAAAGCTAAACTGGAAGAAGGTTCAACCGCCACCCCTTGGATGCCGTCGTCTAGTGAAGCAACAGCTAAAGATTATCCAAGCTACATCGGAACATATACTGATAATGATTCTAACTCACAAAGTGCAGACCCAGAAAAATATACTTGGAAAAAAATAGAATAAGTAAAGGAATATAAAATAAAATGGCAAAACAATTAAGTACAGCACGTAAATTTAAAATGATTACAGGGAAAGACCTTTTTCAACAACAAAAAGCAATGGATACAGAGCTTAAAAAAGAAGACGGAGAAATTACTGATGTAATGGAATTCGTTCAATATGGTTTATACTTGGCTCTTTTTCAAGATAACATTGTAAAAGCAAAAAGCGACTTTGCAGACTTTCGTTCTAACTTCGAGTTCGATACTGACGGTAAAGGACTTAAAGAACTTGTCGAACTGTGGCAGAAAGAAATTTAATGAGCTGAAAGGACTGTAAATGATTTTAAAACATGCTATTAAATATTTAGAGCTAACTGGTTCAGACTTTATTACAGATTTAAAAGACTTTGCAGACCTACAAAATTCTTTTGTCGCTGGATATATTCCTGATGACTTTACAGAGCAAATGGAGAGCTTTACAGACAAGTTATTGATACTTTGGGTAGATTGTAATGGAGGGCTGCAAAACGCCTTAGACGACAAAACAGAGCTTCCTACAACTAACGAGTTAATCAATATCTTCTGTAAAACTATTTTTATTAAAGAAAAAGAGGAAACGGAAGACGATATAGTCTTCTTTTCTTCTAGTTCATTGATTAAGAAAAAGAAAGATACTGTAAAGGAAAATAAAACCTTAGAACTTTTGACCGTTTTAGGCAATAACGGAATTGATATAACACAGTTCATGGAAATGGAATTAGAACTCGTTTATAAATTAATCGAACTTATTGCAGAGAAAAAGAAAGAGGAAAAAGAAAAAGAGAAAAGGCGTAAAAGAAAGGGTATATAATGGCAAGTAATGCAACATTTGAGGTCGAGATATACGGCAATACAACGAAATTCGAGAACTCACTTAAAGGCGTTAATACCGCAATGTCAGGGCTTAGAGGAGAAGCTAAAAACTTACGTGAAGCTCTAAAACTTGACCCGACAAATACCGGAAAAATGGCACAATTGCAAAAGAATTTACAAACGCAGTTGGGCTTATCACGTGACAAAGCAACAAAATTAAAAGAAGAACTTTCTACGGTTGACAAAGGGACGTCAGCAGGTCAAAAGAAATGGCTACAACTTACCAGAGATTTAGGCACAGCAGAAACGCAAGCTAATAGGCTAGAGAGCGAAATTAAGCAAGTCGAGAGTGCTATTAGTTCAGGCTCTTGGAACATTGAAGCTAAAATGGATACTAAGGGCGTTAATAGCGGAATTGACGGAATGAAGTCACGTTTTAGCGGTCTTAGAGAGATTGCTGTTGGTGCATTTAGGCAAATTGGTGCAAGTGCTGTTAGTGCTGTTGGCAATGGCTTAAAAGGTTGGGTATCTGATGCAATGGATACTCAAAAAGCCATGATTTCATTGCAAAATACAATGAAGTTCAAAGGCAATGGACAAGACTTTGACTATGTAAGCAAATCTATGCAGAATCTTGCTAAAGCTACAAATGCAAATACTGAAGATGCTTTAAAACTTTCAACAACGTTCATCGGTTTAGGCGATACTGCTAAAAAAGCGGTCGCTAAAACGGAAGCATTAGTAAAAGCTAACCAAGCATTTGGTGGTACTGGCGAACAATTAAAAGGTGTAGTTCAGGCTTACGGTCAAATGTCAGCAGCTGGAAAAGTTACTGCTGAAAATATTAATCAGCTAACAGATAATAACACGGCTCTTGGTTCAGCTCTTAAATCAACCGTTATGGAAATGAACCCAGCTTTAAAACAGTATGGCTCGTTTGCAGAAGCTAGTGAAAATGGTGCAGTATCTGTTGAAATGCTAGACAAAGCAATGCAACAACTTGGTAAAGCAGGTGTTGGGGGAGTAACGACCATAAGCGACGCTTGGGATAGTTTCAATGAAACATTATCACTAGCATTACTTCCTACGCTTGACGCTTTAACTCCTGTTATTAGTGGTTTAATTGATAAAATGAGCGGTTGGGGCGAAAGTGCTGGTAAAGCCATTGATAGCATAGTCAAGTATGTCAAAGAACTATGGGGAGCATTAGAAAAAAATGGTGCTTTAAGTTCTTTCTCTGAAATTTGGGACGGATTAAAATCAACTTTCGGTTCAGTTCTAAGTATAATCGGACAACTAATAGAATCATTTGCTGGTATAGATTCAAAAACTGGCGAAAGTGCAGGCTCTGTGGAGAATGTAAGCAAAACTATTGCTAGTTTGGCAAAAGGTTTAGCTGACGTCATAAAGAAAATTGCTAATTTTGCAAAGAAATTTAGTGAAAGTAAAGGAGTGATTGATACTTTAAAATCGTCTTTAGTTGCCTTAACAGCAGGTTTTGCGGCTTTTAAAATCGGTTCTGGAATAGTTACTGCTATTGGTATTTTCCAAAAGTTACAAACAGCAATCAAAGCAGGAACAGGGGTAATGAAGGCTTTTAACCTTGTTGCTGCCGTTAATCCTTATGTATTGATTGCGGCTGCGATCGCAGCGGTTGTTGCTGGTTTAGTTTATTTCTTCACTCAAACCGAAACAGGTAAAAAGGCTTGGGCTAGTTTTATAGACTTCTTGAAGAGTGCATGGGGCGGAATAGTTTCGTTCTTTAGCGGTATCGGACAATGGTTTGCTGATATATGGAACGGAGTAGTTGACGGAGCAAAAGGTATTTGGCAAGGCTTAGTTGATTGGTTTAGCGGAGTTGTGCAAGGTATTCAAAATATTTGGAACGGAATAACAACATTCTTTACTACCTTATGGACGACTGTTGTCACTGGAATTCAAACAGCATGGGCAGGGGTTACAGGTTTTTTCACAGGGCTATGGAATGGAATAGTAAATATAGTTACAACTGTATTTGCAACTATTGCCTCTTTAGTAACAGGTGCTTATAACTGGTTCGTTACAACTTTCCAACCTTTAATTAGTTTTTATCAATCTATATTCAATCTAATAGGCTCAATTATTAACGTAGCTTTTCAACTTATCTTGGCTATTATTCGCGGTGCTTATCAATTAGTTATCGGCACATGGCAAGGCTTATCAGGTTTCTTTGGTGGAATATTCAACACTGTGAGAGGGGTTGCATCTAGTGCTTTCAGTGCAATCGGAAGTTTTTCTTCTAGCGCTTGGAATTTAGTTAGGTCAGTATGGAGTGCTATTTCAAGTTTCTTTAGCGGAATATTTAATTCGGTTCGTGGTATCGTTAGTGGAGTATTCGGCGCTATCGGTAGCTTTGCTGTTTCGGCTTGGGGAGTAGTTAGGTCAATATGGGATACTGTTATAAGTTTCTACGCTGGAATATTTAATGGTGTGAGAAATGTTGTAGCAAATGTCTTTAGTGCCATTGGTAACTTTGCTTCTAGTGCTTGGTCAAGAATCTCAGGTGCCTTTAACGGGGTAAGTAGTTTCTTTGGTAAAGCGTTCAATGGTGCAAAAGACGCAGTTAGTGGAGTATTCAGCACCTTTGGTGACTT
>OLXI01001091.1_pt1 | contig 13819 bp, 15 predicted proteins | sample 1674181 | NCBI WGS metagenome assembly OLXI01 (sample SAMEA103958148, study PRJEB25191) | human gut metagenome | reverse complement strand
AGACCTTAAAAAGCGCTTCACCTACAAGGGCCTCGACGGCTGCCGCATGCGCAACGGCTACCACTTCGACTACAAGGGCCTGCACATGACCTACCATAAGACGCTGCCCTATTCCACCATCGTGGAGACGGGTGACGACGGCGTGACCTACGATATCCTCTATGATATCCTCATCAAGCAGACCGGCGAGATCCATTCCGACTGGACGGGTGTGAAGCTCGACGTGGACGCGTACCGCAAGGTGGTCTACGAGCCCTATGATCTGCGCGTGCGCGAGGGCACGATCGACTTTTGAGAAAGGCGGCAATGCTATGAGCTATCAGGCGGCAGTCATCACCGTGAGCGACCGCGCGTCCGCGGGCGTGTACGAGGACAAGAGCGGCCCCGCTGTGGCCGCGATGCTGAAGGAGGCTGGCTACGAGGTCGTGTACACGTCCATCGTGCCGGACGAACAGGAGAAGATCAGCGAAGAGCTCATCTCCTGCGTGGATGAAAAGCACTGCGACCTTGTCATCACGAGCGGCGGCACGGGCTTATCTCCCCGTGACGTGACGCCCGAGGCGACGCGCGCCGTGCTCGAGCGCGAAATTCCCGCGATCCCGCAGGCGATGATCTATTACAGCTTGCAGATCACGCCGCGCGCGATGCTTTCCCGCGCCGTGGCCGGCACGAGAAGAAACAGCCTCATCCTGAACCTCCCCGGCTCGGAAAAGGCTGCGCGCGAAAACCTGAGCGCCGTGCTCGGCGCGCTTGACCACGCCCTCAAGATGATCGCCGGCGGCGGGCATTGAGTAAAAAGTATAAAAAAAGTTCCCACGTATGAACGCGGGAACTTTTTTTATACCTTTTGCAGGGGGATCATGATTTCAGTGACGAACTTTTCCGTGTCGGGCGTGAAGCCGTAGTCGATGACTGTAATCTCGCGCGAAAATCCGGCGGCGGTGTAGCCTTCCTCGCGGATGAACTGCATCAAGCGACGGTACTGCGCGGGCGACTCGGCGTGGTGTCCGCGGAAGCGCACGCATGCGCAGAGCGAAGCGGGCAGATCAATGACGTCGCCCGCAAAGCGGTCGGCCTCGTCAAGCACGAGGAATTCGCCGTCGTACTGCCCGAAGCTGCCCTCGTTCAAGTGCTCCTGCGACACGCTGAAGCCCACCTTACCGAGGAAGACCAGCGCCTCGGCCTGCGCGGCGGCAAGACGGCTCGTGGAGAGCTCGAGCGCGGAGTAGTCCGGCGCGGTCAGCGCCGTGTCGATCCAGAAAAGGCGAAGCGCGGGCGAATGGATGAGCGTGATCTCGCCGAGCGGCGCATGCCGCACATCTTGGAGCTGGCTAAGGCGCGCGTCGAGCTTGCGTTCGATGCGCTTGAGCTCCTTTTGCTTCTGTACGACGGCGGCCTTCTGCGCGCGCAGTTTTTCTTCGATCGTCTCCACGTCGCGGTTTTGCAGAAAATCGGCGATCTCGGTGAGCGGCATGTCCATCGCGCGCAGATACCGGATGGTGTTGAGCGGCTCGAACTGGCGGACGCTGTAGTAGCGGTAGTTCGTCGACGGGTCGACGTATTCCGGCGTGACAAGGCCGAGCGCCTCGTAGTGGCGCAGGCTGCTCACGCTGAGATGGAAAATTTTTGCCATTTCGCCGATGGAGAAAAGCTGGGGAAGAGCCATTTATGATGCCTCCTGCGCACGTTTTTCCCGCCGCGTGAGGATGGCGTAGGCGATCACGCAGACGAGGATGGAGAAAAGCGACCCCGCGGCGTTGGCAAGGCCCATGGGCAGCAACGTCTGCGGGAAGTATTTGGACGCAAGGTACGCCCCCGGCACGCGCACGAGCAGGATCGAGAGCGAATTGTGCAGAAACGAGATGCCCGACTTGCCGCAGGCGCAGAAATAGCCGCTGAAGCTGAACTGCACGCCGGCAAAGAAGCTGTCCCAGATGTAGCCGCGCAGATATTGCCCGCCCGCGGCGGCGACGGCGGCATCAGGCGTGAAGAGGCCGACGAGCGGCTCGGCGATAAACTGGATGAGGATGACGACCGCGATGCCGAACGAGCAGGCGATCATCGCGGCGTAGCGCAGCGTGAGACGCGCGCGCTCGGGCTTGCCCGCGCCGATATTCTGCGCGCCGAGCGCCGAGACGGTCGAGAGCATCGACGACGGGATGAGGAAGAGGAAGCCGATGATCTTTTCGACGATGCCGACGGCGGCCGCGTCCGTCAGACCGCGGCGGTTGGCGATGATCGTGATGATGACGAACGAGACCTGAATAAAGCCGTCCTGCAGAGCGACGGGCACGCCGATCTGAAGGAGCTTACCCATGACGGCGCGCTGCGGGCGAAAGTCCGCGCGGCGGATGGAGATGAGCCTGCGCTTCAAGATGACCGCGAGCGAGACGAGGACGCTCACCGCCTGCGAGAGCGTGGTGCCGAGCGCCGCGCCCGCGAGGCCGAGGTGCAGCGTGCCCATGAAGTAGTAGTCGAGCGCGATGTTGACGACGCAGGCCACGGCGATGAAGTACATGGGGCTCTTTGTCGCCAAGGCCGCGGAAGATCGAGGCGATGATGTTGTACGCCGTGATGAACGGAATACCGATAAAGCAGACCGTGAGATAGGCGAGCGTGCCCTGCACGGCCTCCTCCGGTGTGGACATGATGGAGACGATACCCCCGCGCAGCGCGAGCAGCAGTGCCGTCAGCGCAAGAGACAGCAGCATGAAGAGCGTGACCGTGTTGCCGATGGCAGAGGCGGTGCGCTTTTTGTCGCCGCCGCCGGCGGCCTGCGCGATGCTGACCGTCGCGCCCATCGCAAGGCCGACGAGCATGACTGTGAGCATGTGCATCACCTGCGAGCCGATGGAGACGGCGGTCGTGCTGGCGACGCCCTCAAACTGGCCGATGATGAAGAGGTCGGCCATGCCGTAGAGCGTCTGCAAAAAGTAAGAGAGCAGATACGGCAGCGAAAAGGACACAACGTTGCGAAAGACGCTGCCGGTGGTGAGATCGTTTTGCATCGGAAAGGACTCCTTATCAGTATAGCATGGAGTCATCATAAACTCTATAACAATTATAGAGTCAAGCGTAGATTTTTCCGCGCGGGAAAAAGTCTCACTTTCCCGGATAGCCCAGTGCGGCGGAAAGCATCTGCCCCGCGGCGACGACCGCGCGCTCGGCGTGCGCGAACTCGTCCGAGTGAACGGAGCGGAACATCCCCAGTACGCTGACGACGTACTTGAGCGCGCCGCCGCCGGTGAACACCGGCGCGGAGATGGAGCGAAGACCGATCTTATACTCACCGTTTTCCACGGCGAAGCCCGCCTCGCGGCAGGCGGGGAGCGATGCGAGCAAAGCACCCGCGTCCGTTTCTGTGTGCGGGGTGTAGGGCGTGAGCGGCGCGCGGGCAAGGAGAGTCGCCGCCTCGCTCTCACTCATGCAGGCAAGGGCGATCTTGCCCTGCGAGGTGCAGTGCAGCGGCAGCCGCGCCCCCGGCGCGGAGACGATGCGAAGGCTGTCGCGCCCCTCGGCCTGGTCGAGGGCCACGATGTGCCCGTTTTCATAGGTGGAGAGCATGGCGGAGGCGCCGGTCGCTTCTGCCAGATGCTCGAGGTAAGGCCGCGCGAGGGACGAGATGTTCCAGAACGCGCTGGCGCGGCAGCCGTATTCAAAAAGGCGCAGGCCGAGGGCGTATTTGCCGTCTGCGTGCTGTGTGATGACGTCATAGTCGCGCATGGTGGTCAAAAGGCCGAACACTGTGCTCTTGGGCAGCCCTGCGCGCTCGCTGATGGCGGTGAGCGTTATCGCCTCGCCTGCGTCGCTGAGGAGTTGCAAAAGCTCCATTGCCTTCGCCACGGAGCGGATGGTGTTGCCGTCAGTCATAAATCGGCCCTCCCGGTCAAAAATCGTTGCTTGTATTCTAAAAAATACTGCGGAAAAAGTCAAGATTACGATAATATAAAAATATAGTTCGAGATTATCGGACAACTATGTTGCGTAAGAGCGTGATATTTGCTAAAATATCATGCTGTACCATGGAAGAAAGAGGTGTTTCGGATGCTGGACGGCTTTGCAAGATCAATTACATACCTGCGCATCAGCATCACGGACCGCTGCAATTATCGCTGCCGCTACTGCATGCCGGACGGCGGCATTGAAAAGTGTGCGCACGAGGACATCTGTTCTTTGGAAGGGCTGCGCGACATGGCCGCCGCGGCGGTCAGGTGCGGCGTCAAAAAGATCCGCGTCACCGGTGGCGAGCCGCTCGTGCGCCGCGGTGCGGTGGACTTCTGCCGCATGCTATCAAGCATTGCGGGTGTTGAAGAGCTCTGCGTCACGACAAACGGCAGCCTGCTCAAGGAGTTTGCCCGGCCGCTGCGCGACGCGGGCGTCACGCACCTCAACATCAGCCTCGACACGCTGAACGAGGAGCGCTTTCGCGCCATCACGCGCCTTGGCACGCTGCAGGATACCTTGGACGGTATCGAGGCGGCGGAGCGCGCGGGCTTTGCGAAGATCAAGCTCAACTGTGTGCTGCTCGGCGGCGTCAACGATGACGAGATCGCCGATTTTGTGGACTTAACGCGCGAACATCCGTGGCAGGTGCGCTTCATTGAGCGCATGCCGATGGGCTGCGGAAAGGATTTCGGTACATACCTCCCCTCGCAGGCGGTTTTGGACCGCTGTCCGGAGTTGGAGGCCGTTTCGCACGACGGCGTGGCCGCGTGCTACCGTCTGCCGGATGCAAAGGGGACCGTCGGCCTCATCGCGCCGATGAGCCACGCGTTCTGCGCAGAGTGCAGCCGCATCCGCATCACGGCGGACGGGAAATTAAAGCCGTGCCTGCATTCGGACGCAGAGATCACGCTGCGGGGCTTGTCCGGTGAGGAATTGGAGCAGGCCATCCGCCGCGGCATTCTGATGAAGCCGGAGCGCCACCACATGGACGAGACTGGCGTTACGGAGACGCACCGCGGCATGTTTGCGATCGGAGGCTGAGGATGGAACTGACGCATTTTAACGAACAGGGCCGCGCCCGCATGGTGGACGTGAGCGAAAAGGTGCAGACCTATCGCGTGGCGCGCGCCGCCGCGACGGTCCGCATGGCAAAGGCGACGATGGACAGGATCCGCGAGGGCTCCATCGGCAAGGGCGATGTGCTGGCGGTCGCGCAGGTCGCGGGCATCATGGCAGCGAAGAAGAACAGTGAGCTCATCCCGATGTGCCACCCGCTGCTGCTGACGAAGGTGGACATCTCATTTGAAACGGAAGAAGCCGCCCTGCACATCCGCAGCGAGGTCTGCTGCCATGGCGAGACAGGCGTTGAGATGGAAGCGCTGACGGCGGTGAGCGTCGCGGCGCTGACCGTGTACGATATGTGCAAGGCCGTACAGCGCGATATGCGCATCGACGGTATCCACCTTCTCTATAAAGAGGGCGGCAAGAGCGGCGTTTATGAAGCGGAGGAATGAAGAAATGGCACAGGTGACCGCTGTGAACATCAGCGAAAAAAAGGGCGTGCGCAAGCACGAGGTGCCCTATATCGATGTAAAATGCCGCCACGGCATTGTGGGCGACGCCCACGCGGGTGACTGGCACCGCCAGATCAGCCTGTTGGCTGAGGAGAGCGTGGACACGATGCGCGCCGTCTGCCCCATCGCGCTGGACGCGGGCATCTTCGCCGAGAACATCAACACCCGCGGCATCGAGCTCAGAACGCTCCCTGTCGGCACACGCCTGCGCGTGGGCGAGACGGAGCTTGAGGTCACGCAGATCGGCAAGCAGTGTCACAACGACTGCGAGATCAAGCGCGCGACCGGCAAATGCGTGATGCCGACCGAGGGCATTTTTGCCGTCGTGGTCAAAGAGGGCCGCGTGCAGGCCGGAGACGAGATCGAGGTGCTGAAGAAATGAGACTTATCAAAACCGAGGACGCGGTGGGCCATGTGCTCTGCCACGACATGACGCAGATCATCAAGGACCAGTATAAGGACGCGCGCTTCCGCAAGGGCCACGTCGTGACGGAGGAGGACATCCCCGTGCTGCTGAGCATGGGCAAGGAGCACCTCTACGTCTGGGAGATGACGCCCGGCATGGTGCATGAAAACGACGCGGCGGAGCGTCTGCTCACCCTCTGCGGGCAGGAGAATATGCTCCGCAGCGAGGTCAAGGAGGGTAAGATCGAGCTGAAGGCCGCCTGCGACGGCGTGTTTCTGGTCGATTCCCAACGGCTCATCGCCGTGAACAGCCAGGACGAGGTGATGATCGCCACACGCAGGGGCGGCACGGCGGTGCGCGCGGGCGACAAGCTCGCGGGGATGCGCGTCATCCCGCTCATCATCGCCGAGGAAAAGCTCCAAAAGGCCGAGCGGGCCGCGGGCGGCGAGCCGCTGCTGTCTCTCAAGCCCTATGTGCGTAAGACCGCCTGCATCGTCGCCACCGGCGGCGAGGTGAAAAAGGGTCTCATTCAGGATACCTTCACGCCGGTCGTGATCGACAAGCTCAGGGCCTACGGCATCGAAACGCTCGAGGTCGTCTACTCCGGCGACGGCGTGGAGAATGTGCGTGACGCGGTGCTTGCGATGCGTGAAAGGAATCCCGATATGGTCCTCTGCAACGGCGGCATGAGCGTCGATCCCGACGACAACACGCCCAGCGGCATCAGGGCTGCGGGCGCGGACATTGTCTGCTACGGCGCGCCGGTGCTGCCCGGCGCCATGTTCCTGCTCGGCTATTTTGACGACGGCACGCCTGTCATGGGACTTCCCGGCTGCGTGATGTACGCGGGCGCGACGGTCTTTGATCTGGTGCTGCCGAAGGTCGCGGCGGACGTTCCCGTCACGCGCGCCGATATCGCCGCCATGGGCGAGGGCGGGCTGTGCCTTGGCTGCAAGCCGTGCCGGTATCCGGTCTGTCCGTTCGGAAAATAAATCCTTCGCGCCTGCGGGCGCGAAGCTTTCACCATTCATTATCTTTCACGAAGGATAACGATAGAGAACTATTTTGAAAGGAAAAAGAAGCCCATGAAAAGGCTCGTATCTCTGCTCCTCGCGCTCTCCCTCGTGCTCGCGCTGACCGCCTGCGGCTCCAAGGCCGACGGCGCCGCCGATGCTGCCGCCGGGTCCCCGCCCCGGGACAGCGCCCCTGCGGAAGAATCCGCCGGTGATCCGGTCGAGCTGATCGTGTTCGCCGCCGCCTCCATGACGGAGACTCTGACCCAGATTGCCGAGATGTACAAGTCTGTCGCACCCGAGGTCACCGTGACCTACAACTTCGATTCCTCCGGCAAGCTGCTCACCCAGATCAAGGAGGGCGCAGACTGCGACCTGTTCATCTCCGCCGCTCCCACGCAGATGAACGCGCTCGACGGCAGCCTCATCGGCGACACGGAGAAAAATCCCAACGGGCTTGACCTCATCGTCACCGACAGCCGTGTGAACCTGCTGGAAAACAAGGTGACGCTCGCCGTTCCCGAGGGCAACCCCAAGGGCATCGAGAGCTTCGACCAGCTTGCTGAACTCCTTAAGAGCGGCGACATCATGCTCGCCATCGGCAACAGCGACGTGCCCGTCGGCCAGTATACGCAGAAGATCTTTGCCTACTATGGCCTTGATGAGGCGGCGCTCACCGACTGCCTGACCTACGGCAACAACGTCAAGGAAGTTACCACTCAGGTGAGCGAGGCCAGCACCGACTGCGGCATCATCTACGCCACCGACGCTTACTCCGCCGGCCTCACAGTCGTCGACAGCGCCACCGCCGAGATGTGCGGCCAGGTCATCTATCCCGCCGCCGTCCTGAAGGGCGAGAAGGAAGAAGTCGCCCAGGCGTTCCTCGACTACCTCCAGACCGCTGACGCCATATCCGTGTTCGAGAGCGTCGGCTTCTCCCCCGCTAACTAAAATAAAAGCCTAAAAGGCTTTCATTTTAAAGAGCTGCACTACGCTCTGCGCCTTGGCCGCTCACTTCGGTGAGCGGCCTTCAACGCTCGCTGCGTGAGAGGTATTTTTTGCCACGCACATGTCGCGGCAAAAAATTTCAAGATTATTTGCGCCGTGCGCGGCGCAAAGTCTGCGACGCTTTTTGATATCTCTTTCGGAAGAGATATCCCCTTTTGTCCCGTTTCCTGCCGCAGGATGCGGCACGAACTTTCCACCGCCACTGGCGGAAAACCCGCTTGTCTTGTGGCAAACTTTTTTCGCCGCATTTGCGGCGGCGTGGAGATTGCCTGAATCTCCCAAACTCCAGAAAATCGGAGGTCACTTATGGATTGGTATCCTTTATGGAACTCGCTGCGCATTGCGGCGATCTCCACGGTCGTTATTTTCTTTGCCGGCATTGTTGCCGCCTATTATATCGCAAAGCTTCCGCGCCTGGTCAAAGGTGTGCTCGATGTGCTTCTGACGCTGCCGCTCGTGCTGCCGCCGACGGTCGTGGGCTATCTGCTGCTGCGCGTGTTCGGCCCCAAGCGCGTCATCGGCGCGTGGGTGCTCGAAACGTTCGGCGTCAAGATGGTTATGACCTGGTGGTCGGCCATCTTTGCCACGGTGGTCGTCATCTTCCCGCTGATGTACCGCACGGTACGCGGCGCGTTCGAGTCTTTTGACGAGACGCTGGCCTATTCTGGACAGACGCTGGGCCTGTCGAATACCTACATTTTCTGGCGTATCCGCATGCCGTACTGCCGTCAGGGCGTGCTGGCCGGCACAGTGCTGGCCTTTGCCAGAGCACTTGGCGAATACGGCGCGACGAGCATGATCGCGGGCTATACGCCCGGCAAGACCGCGACGATCTCCACCACGGTCTATCAGCTCTGGCAGACGAACAACGATGTGCTGGCGACGAAGTGGGTCTTGGTCAATATTGCGATCTCCGCCGTCGTGCTGCTGGCGGTCAACATGCTCGAGCGGCGTGACTTCCTCACGGATGCGAGCAAGGCGAGGAGGGCGAGAAGATGAGTTTGTCTGTCGATATTGAAAAAAAGCTTGGCGCGTTTCATCTGCGCTCACAGTTTGAAGCGCCGGACGAGACGATGGCGCTGCTCGGCGCCTCGGGCTGCGGCAAGAGCATGACATTAAAGTGCATCGCAGGCATCGTGACGCCCGACCGCGGGCGCATCGTGCTCGGCGGCCGCGTGCTGTTTGACAGCGAAAAGAAGATCAATCTGCCGCCTCAGCAGCGCAGGGTCGGATATCTTTTCCAGCAGTACGCGCTGTTCCCGAACATGAGCGTGGAGCAGAATATCCTCTGCGGCATCCGCAGCGGAGATAAGGCGGAAAAGCGCCATGTTCTGGCGGAAAAAATTCGCATGTTCCGCCTTGAGGGCCTTGAGAAAAAGCACCCCGCGCAGCTCTCCGGCGGTCAGCAGCAGCGCGTGGCGCTCGCGCGCATTTTGTGTTCCGAGCCGGAGGCGATTTTGCTCGACGAGCCGTTCTCCGCGCTGGACAGCTACTTAAAGTGGAATCTTGAGATCGAGCTTGCCGACCTGCTCGCGACGTTCAACGGCCCCATCCTCTGGGTCAGCCACGACCGCGATGAGTGTTACCGCAACTGCCGCAGCGTCTGTGTGATGGAAGACGGTCGGACCGGCGAGGTCACGCCGATGGACGAGATGATCCGCCATCCGGGCAGCGTCAGCGCGGCGCGCCTCGCGGGCTGCAAGAACTTCTTCACCGCCGAGGCGAGAGACGGCAAAGTCTACCTGCCCGAGTGGAACGTGGCGCTGCCGCTTGCTGGCATGGAAAATACCTTTACGACGATTGGCATTCCAGACAATGCCGTCACCATGAGCGAGAACGGCGCCATGAGCTGCACCGTCTGCCGCATGATCCTCGGCGTGGAGGAGAACATTCTCCTGCTGCATCCGGAGGGCAGCGCCGAAGGCGCGCCGATGCTGCGTATCACTGTTGGACATGAAAGTGATCTGCAAGCGGGGGCAGCCGTCCGCGTTGCACTGGACTACAGCAAACTGTTACTCCTGTGAATTGAAAAAGTGAGAGCAGGGTAATACCCAGCTCTCTTTTTCCGTCAAAATATAAATACAATTCGTAATATTTTGCCGAAATATAACGAAACACGGCGGTTTTGGGCGTATGCCCAAAACCGCCGTGCCATATTTTCCTTACAGGCGCCCGTAGATGCGGGTCGTCTCGTGGATGGACTTTGCGAGCTTTTTGCTCGCCTCGCCGCTCAGTATGCGCCACTGCCAGTTGCCGCTGCTCGTGCCGGGGGTGTTCATGCGGCAGCCCTTGCCAAGGCCCAGATAGTCCTGCATCTGTGCGACAAACAACCTGCTCTGGCAGCTCATGCCGCCGCGGATGATGCCGGCGTTGAAGCCCTCCTCGTCATTGAGACCGAGGTACTTCTTCGCGAACGCGATGTCCGCCTTATCCGCCTCCGTGCGCCAGAGGGCGAGGGGCGCGTTGTCGTGCGTGCCGGTGTAGCAAATGCTGTTGAAGTTGCAGCTATGCGGCAGGTAGTCGCTCGGGTCGCGCGAGTCGAACGCAAACTCGAGGACCTTCATGCCGGGAAGACCGGAATCGGAGAGCAGCTGCACGACCTCGGGCGAGGGATAGCCGAGGTCCTCGGCGATGAAATCGAGGTCGCGGAACCAGCCGGTCAGCACGCCGACGAGCGACATGCCGGGGCCCTTGACCCAGCGGCCGTTTTTGGCGGTCGTCTCGCCGTAGGGAATGGCCCAGTAGCTCTCGAAGCCGCGGAAATGGTCGATGCGGATGACGTCGTAGAGCTTCTGCGCGCCGCCGATGCGGCGGATCCACCAGCCGAAGCCGTCCTTCGCCATGGCCTCGTAGTTGTAGAGCGGGTTGCCCCAGAGCTGCCCGTCCTCGCTGAAGCAGTCAGGCGGGACACCGGAGACCTCGGTGGGCACGTTGTGCTCGTCGAGCTGGAACATTTCGGATTCTGCCCACACGTCGGCGGAGTCCATCGCCACATAGATGGGCAGGTCGCCGATGATGCGGATGCCGAGCGAGTGGATGTACGCCTTGAGCGCTTCCCACTGGCGGAAGAAGAGAAACTGAATGTAAGTGAAAAGCTCCACATCCTCGCGCAGCTCGGCGCGGTAGCGCTCGATGACCTCGCTGCTTGTGCGGCAGCGGATGTCCTCGTCGTCCCATTCCGTCCAAGACTTCATGCCGAAGTGGCGCTTGAGCGCCATGAAGAGGGCGTAGTTCGGCAGCCAGCGCTCATTTTCCCGCTCAAATGCCGCGACGGCCTCGCGGTCGCGCGTAAAGCCGCGCGTCTTGGCCTTTTCGAGCAGCGTGAAGCGGCTCGCGTAGATTTTGCTGTAGTCGACATAGCGGGGATCGTCGCCCCAGTCGCAGGCGTTGACCTCCGCGCGCGTCAGGAGCTTATCTTTGACGAGCAAGTCCAAGTCGATGAAATACGGGTTACCCGCAAAGGACGAAAAGCTCTGATACGGCGAGTCGCCGTAGCTCGTCGGGCCGAGCGGCAAGAGCTGCCAGTATTTCTGCCCCGCGGCGGCGAGAAAGTCGGCAAAGTCATAGGCGGCCTTGCCCATCGTGCCGATGCCGTGGGGCGAGGGGAGGGATGAGATCGGCATCAGAATGCCGGAGGAACGTTCGATCAAAGGAACCACTTCTTTCTGGAAAATGAAGGATGAAAGGCGTTAACCCTTTACCGCGCCTGCGGCCACGCCCTTGATGATGTACTTCTGGCACAGCAGGTAGAACACGATGACAGGGATGATGCTCAGCAGGATCAGCGCCATCGTCGCGCCGAGGTCGACGGTGCCGTAGCTGCCCTTGAGGTACTGGATGTGGATGGGGATGGTCATGTACTTCGTGCGGTCGAGCACGAGATAGGGCAGCAGATAGTCGTTCCACACCCACATGATCTCGAGAATGCCGACAGAGATCATCGTGGGCCGCAGCATCGGCAGCACGACGGAGAAGTACGTGCGCAGCGGGCCGCAGCCGTCGATGGCGGCCGCCTCCTCAATTTCAAGCGGGATGGATTTGACAAAGCCGACGAACATGAAAATCGCAAGCCCCGCGCCAAAGCCGAGGTAGATGATGGGGATGGTCCAGGGGGTATTGAGCTTGAGGGTATCGGCCGTCTTCGACAGTGTGAACATCACCATCTGGAACGGCACGACCATCGAAAAGACGCAGAGATAATAGACCATGCGGCAGAATTTGCTGTCCACACGCGCGATGTACCACGCGGCCATCGACGTGCAGAGCAAAATCAGCGCGGTCGAGACGATGGTGATAAATAAGCTGTAGCCGGCGGATTTTAAGAACGGGTAGTTGCCGAACGTCAGGCCCTTGATGAAGTTCGCCCAGCCGGCAAAGCTCTCCGCGTTCGGGAGGGCGAACGTGTCGGTCTTGACATAGGTGTTGAGCTTGAAGGAGTTGATGACCACCGTGAGGACCGGCAGCACATAGATGACGCAGATGACGCCGAGCACGATGGAGAGGATCGTCTTGCGGCGGGCTTCTGCGGAAAGAGAGTGCTTGTTCATTACTGCTGCACCTCCTTTTTGCGGTTGGCACTGAGCTGGAGAAGACCGATGGTCGCGACCAAAATGAAGAACAGCACGGCCTTGGCCTGCGCGGTGCCGCGCGAGTTGGCATTCTGCCCGTAGAACGTGTTGAGAATGTTCAGCGCGAGCATTTCGGTCTCTTTGATCGAGCTGCCGTCGGACAGGATGGTATAGGGCTGGCCGCCCGTGAGGGCGAGGTTCTGGTCGAAGAGCTTGAAGCCATTCGTAAGAGAGAGGAACGTGCAGATGGTGATGGAGGGCATCACATTCGGGATCGTGACTTTCCAAAGCGTCTGCCAGCGGCTCGCGCCGTCGATCTTCGCGGCCTCGAGCATGTCCTCGGGCACGGCTTGCAGGCCCGCGATGTAAATGATCATCATGTAGCCGATCTGCTGCCAGCACATCAGGATGATGAGACCCCAGAAGCCGAGCTTCGTGTTGAGCAGGATCGACGTGCCGTAGCGCGAGAGGATGCCGTCGAAGATCATCGACCAGATGTAGCCGAGCACGATGCCGCCGATGAGGTTCGGCATGAAGAACACCGTGCGGTACAGGTTGCTGCCCTTGATGCCCTGCGTGAGCGCGTAGGCCACCGCAAAGGCCAGCACGTTGATGAGCACGAGCGATATGACGGCAAACAGCGCCGTGAACCAGAACGAATGCACAAAGCTCGCGTCCTGGAACGCGCGGCGATAGTTTTCAAAGCCGACAAAATGCGCGTCGCTCGTGACCTTGAATTTGCAGAAGGAGAGATAGATGCCCTTGCAGAACGGATAGACAAAGCCGATGATGAACGCGCAGACCATCGGCCCCATAAAGAGCGGGAACCAGCGGCGGATCGGGCGGCGGATCATCGAGCTGTTGACCGCAGCGTTGCTGTGCTTATGTTTCAATTCGATCAACTCCCAGCCTAAAGATAGAATATTGCTTTTGTTTCTGCACGGCGGGCGCTTCATGCGGCGCTCGCCGTGATATGCAGGGAGGGACGGGCGAAATCGCCCGCCCCTCTCATTTGTGCTTTTCAGATGCGCTTGCTTTTTTTAAAGCGGCTTAGCCGTTGGCGGCAGCGTACTGCGTGGCCCAGCCGTCGACAAACGCGGTCTTGACGAGCTCCCAGTTGGCATCGCTCTGGTCGGCGTCGTACTGGTTCATCGCGGAGACGAGCGCAGCGCGGTAAGCATCAACGTTCGGCTGGAAGTTGGTGACCCAGGGCATGATGTAGTTGCCGTTGGTGGTGTAGTCGTTGGCGTCGGCGAGGAAGCCGTTGGTGGATTCGGCAGCCTGCTTATAGGGCATGGCGGCGAA
>OLXI01001086.1_pt1 | contig 13871 bp, 10 predicted proteins | sample 1674181 | NCBI WGS metagenome assembly OLXI01 (sample SAMEA103958148, study PRJEB25191) | human gut metagenome | reverse complement strand
GATGTGACCCGGCAGAAGACCATTTCGATCAGCGCCCCCAGGAAAGAGGTTACGAGGAATACCCACACCAGCTTGTCAAAGCAGATGCCCCGGGCAAAGACATACCGTTCCGGCCCCGGAACGTCCGCCGCCGCAAGGCCGGGGTAGGCTTTTTGCAGACGTCGCCAGATGGTATTGCTGATCCGGTCGGCCATGCGCTGGGTGGTCTCCTGCCCGGCCTTATTCAGCCGGGTGGCGCTGCTGGTGCGCAGGGCGCGCATCACGCCGATGAAGTCCGCCAGAATCAGGACGATCCCAGCGATGACCAGCGTCCGTTCCAGCCACTGAACAGAGGCGGTCATGGGGGCGTTGGCGGCGTCGGCCATCAGATAGCGGCTGAGCGAGCAGATGCGCTCACAGCGCATGGGGTTGCGCTTGTAGGCCATGGCAGACGAGCCGATCTGGTTTTTCTCGAACGGCTCCTCGACCTGCCGGTCGTGCTGAAGCAGACGGATGTCGTTCGCCATGCGGTAGGCGCTCTGCGCGAGGGAGGAGAGGACGTTCAGGATGCGGCTGTCGGTCTTGCGCGGGTAGGTCTGGCCGCAGACGGAGAAGCAGCGGTCAAAGCCGAACTCTGCGGCGATGCGGCGGTTCATCTCGTCGATCTTCGCGCCGTCGCCGTCAAAGAGGTCCATGAAGCTGGCCTCGGTGCCGGTCGTGCCGCGGCAGCCGAGGAATTTCAGCGTGGCGAGAATGTGGTCGAGCTCCTTAAGATCGCTGAGAAAATCCTGCATCCAGAGAGCCGCGCGCTTGCCGACAGTCACGGGCTGCGCAGGCTGATAGTGCGTGTAGCCGAGGGTAGGCACGGCGGCGTATTCGCGCGCGAACGCGGCGAGATTTGCCAGCACGCCGAGCAGCTCGCCGCGCAGATAGCGCAGGCCGTCGCGGTAGAGAATGAGATCGGCGTTGTCGGTGACGTAGCAGCTCGTCGCGCCGAGGTGGATAATGCCGGCGGCGGACGGCGCGGCCTTGCCATAGGCGTAGACGTGCGCCATCACATCGTGGCGCACCTCGCGCTCGCGCTGCTCGGCCACAGCGTAGTCAATGTCGGTGATGTGCGCTTCCAGCTCCGCGACCTGCCCGGCGGTGATGGGCAGTCCCAGCTCGTGCTCCGCGCGGGCGAGCGCGGTCCACAGACGACGCCACGTCTGAAAGCGCATATCGGCGGAGAACAGGTGCAGCATATACGGCGACGCGTAGCGCGACGACAGGGGAGATTCGTAAACGTCTTTGCTCATGGCTCGTTCCTCTTTTCTGATTTGCTTTATTGTACCGAAAAATCCGCGGCTTGTCCACCCGAAAGAAAATGGAACGGCGCTGCCGTTCCATTTTTCTTATCGGAGAATGAGGCTTTCTCTTTCCGCGCCGACGGAGACATAGCCGATGGGACAGCCGATGGCCTTTTCCACATATTCGACGTAGCTGCGCGCGGCCTCGGGCAGATCCTCCCAGCGGCGGGCGCCGGAGATGTCGCACTGCCAGCCGGGCATATACTCCATGACGGGCTTGGCGCGGTCGAGGAGGATGGGGAAGGGGAAATCGTCGGTCTGCACGCCGTCGATCTCATAGTGGGCGCACAGAGGGATCTTGTCCATGTAGCTGAGCACGTCGAGCTTCGTGAGGGCGATGCTCGTCGCACCCTGCATCTCCACGCCGTAGCGCGTCGCCACGAGGTCGATGGGGCCGACGCGGCGGGGACGGCCGGTCTTTGCGCCGAACTCCGCACCGGCCTCGCGCAGCTTTGCCGCTTCATCGCCGAACCACTCGCAGGTGAAGGGCCCCTCGCCCACGCAGGAGGAGTAAGCCTTGACCACGCCCACGACCTCGTCGAGCTTTGCGGTGGGCAGACCCGAGCCGACCGGCGCATAGGCGGCGATGGCGTTGGAGGAGGTGGTGTAGGGATAGATGCCGTAGTCCAGATCGCGCAGCGCGCCGAGCTGTGCCTCGAAGAGAATGCGCTTGCCGTTTGCCTGCGCCTCGCGCAGGAGTGCCGTGGTGTTGGCGACAAAGGGCCTGATCTTCGCGCCGAAGTCGTCGATCCACGCTGTCAGCTCGTCCATGGTATAGCCCTTTGCACCGTAGACGCGGGTGAGCGTGAGGTTCTTCCACTCGAGCAGATCGGCCAGATGCGCCTTGAGGTGCTCGGGGTGGAGCAGCTCGCCGGCGAGCACGGTCTTCTTCTGATACTTGTCGGAATAGAACGGCGCGATGCCCTGCTTGGTGGAGCCGTACTTCTTGTCCTTGAGCCGCGCTTCCTCCAGCGCGTCGAGCTCGCGGTGCCACGGCAGCAGCAGGGAGGCGCGCTCGCTGACCTTCAGGTTCTCCGGCGTGATCGCCACGCCTGCGGCGCGCAGGGTCTCGATCTCGTTATACAGGTTCTCGCAGTCGAGCGCCACGCCGTTGCCGAGAATGTTCACCACGCCCTCGCGGAAGATGCCGCTGGGCAGCAGGTGCAGCGCGAACTTGCCCTTATCGTTCACGACGGTGTGGCCCGCGTTGCCGCCGCCCTGATAGCGCACGACCACGTCGAAACGGTCGGTGAGGTAGTCGACCATGCGGCCCTTGCCCTCGTCGCCCCAGTTGATGCCTACGATCGCACAATTCGCCATGATAATAGCCTCCTAAATATTTCCTCCGTACTATGAGAGATACGGTTTGCGTCAAAACGCCAGCCTTAGTATTATACGGGATACAACGGCATAAGAAAAGAATCGATTTAATATATTTATCATTTGCACAGCTAATGATAAAATGAAGGGAGGAGGACATTGCAGATCTCGACAGAAAAGCCTGCGCCTTTGGCGGAAAATGAGGGTATCGTGAAGAAAATGCTGCAAGAAGGGAGCCGGACATCCTCCGGCTCCCTTGCTGTGCCGCTATGAAATTTCTCCTTGCGCTTACTGTAACAGCAGGAGGCTGAAGACGAGCGTGAAGAGCGCGACCGTTTCGATGATGCCGATGACGATGAAGAAGTTCGCCGTGCCCTTGCCGGTCTCGCCGAGCGCGTCGGCGCTCGCCGCGGCGACCTTGCCCTGGAAGAACGCGGACAGGCCGATGGCGAGACCCGCGAAGATGCCCGTAAACATGGCGAGCGCGGGATCGGCGCCGGAGGCCACGGCGCTGCGGATGAAGTTCATCAGCAGGAAGCCGTAGATGGTCTGCGTCAGGGGCGCGCCGGAGAAGGCGACCATGATGAAGGGAGCGGGCTTACCGTTCGCGTAGCACTTCTTCCACGCGCCGACGCTCGCCTGCGCCGCGAAGCCCGCGCCGAACGCGCTGCCCATGGCGGACAGGCCCAGCGCACACGCCATACCAATAAATTCAATGCTCATAATACGTTTCTCCTCTTTTTATTTATTTTCTGATTTTATCCAGTTTTTTGAACGGAGCATACGCTGTGCCGGTCCACTCCATGCCAAGCTGACCGGAGAATTCCAGCAGATTCAATCGCACGCCATGGACCACCACGGACAGCAGGCCCATCACGATGTTCAGCCCGTGACCGACGAGCATGATGAGGATGCCGACGACGACCAGCGGCCCCTTGAAGCCGAGCGCCATGTTGTTAAAGCTCTGCGCGATAGCGAGCGATGCCATGCCGACGGCAAACAGTCGGATGTAGCTCATGATGTTGCCGAAGGCGCTGATGGTGTTGAGGAACACTGTGAAGGCGTTGCCAAGGCCCGCCTTGAGACCCTGCGCGAAGGTCTTGTCCGGCGACATACCGCCGAAGCACACGACCAGCACGAAGCCGAGAAGGACCACCGCGGCAATGGGCGTGAGGTTCACCTGCTCGCCGATGACGAGGTAGAGCACCACGAAGTACAGCGCGCAGATCGCGCACAGCCAGCCGAGGTCGGCGACCCAGCTGAGGTCCTTCTCCCGCGTCTTGCGGCGGATGTTCATCACGCACGCCAGCGAGAGCTGGACGGTGCCGAGGATGAAGCAGAATTTCATGACGCTGTTCTGCTGCTGGGTGGTGGTGACGTTGAAATACTCGGGGTAGTTCGCAAAGGTCGGAACGACCAGCGAGCGGAGCAGCGGCACGTCCATCGCGCCCTCAAGCCCGAACCAGGTGCCGGTCATCGCGCCCCAGACGATGGTGGCGATGGAGAGCACCCACAAAAGCTGCACGGCATCGGAGGGCTTCTTGCTCTTCACCGTCAGGGCCGCGGCGGTCAGCAGGAACAGGCAGCCGTAGCCCGCGTCGCCGATGATCATGGCGAAAAAGAGCGTGAAGAAGCCGAGGAACCAGAACGAAATATCGTACTCGCGGTAGCCCGGCACGGTGCCGAGAATGTCGAACACCGGCGCGATGAGCCGCGTGACCTTGGTGTACTTGATCTTGGTCGGCACCTTGTCGTCGTCTGCCGCCGGATCGTCCATCGCCCACGCCCAATGCTCCTTCGCGGCGGCGGCCTTGAAGCGCTCCGCCTCGTCGACGGGGAGGTAGCCGGTCAGCCACACGAGTCCGTCCCCACTCTCCGAGGTATTGCGCACGGAGGAGTAGTCCGCGTCGTTCTGCGTTTTGAGCAGCTGCTCGCGGAAGCTGGGCAGGTGCTTCGCGGCGGCCTTGAGCTGCGCGCCGCACTCGGCCAGACCGCGCTCACAGTCGGCGATCTCCTGCCGGTATTCGTCAAGGCTCTTTTCCGGCGGGATGAACTCGCCGGCGGCGCAGGAGGCGGGCAGCGCACCGAGGATGGCGACGGTCTGCTGCTTCCCGACCGGCGCGAGCCGCAGGAAGCGCACTTCCTCGTCCGCTTCGAGCGAAGCGAGGAGCTTTTTGTCCACGCGGCAGAAGTGCAGCTCGAAGCCCTGCGCCTTCAGTTCCTTGATCTCGGCGGGGGAGAAGCTGCCCCAGCCGGCGAGCGTGTCGCACGCGCTGACCGCGGCGGCGCGCTCGGCTTCCAATGCCTTTTTGCGCTCCAGACAGGCGTTGAGCCCGTCATAGAGCTGCTTGAATTTCACGTCGTCGAGCGTTTCCGCTTCGACTTCGCTCACCCCCTGCTCCTCGAGCACGGTGATGAGCCGCGAGAGCGCGGCGAAGCGCTCCAGATAGGTCTGGTCGGCGTCCGCCTTTTCCGCGAAATGGACGATGCCGAGCGCGCGCAGCGCGTCGAGCAGCTCCGTTTTCTGCGTCTGCGCGGCGACGATGTGAACGACCTTCATTTTCTCGATCATCGCGCCGCCTCCTGTAGCTTTTTCTTGGCGATCTTGCCGCGCACGACCGCGGAGGTCTGCTGGTCGCCGAGGTAAATGCCGATGACGCGGATGTTTTCCCTCGCCTCGGGGATCTTGACCTTTTCAAACAGGTTCACGCGCTGCGCGGTGGAGCGCAGCTCCCGCTCGAGCAGCTCGACCTGCGTGCGCAGCGTCTTGACCAGCGCGTCCAGCCGCGCGATCTCGCGCAGCGTGACCACGGCGGTGTCCACCCAGAGCGGATAGTCCGCGACGTCGTAGGAGATCTCCTCGAAGGTCAGCTCCTCAAAGACCGGCACGATCACGCCGGCGATGTTGTGGTCGCGGCAGACGACGTCCTTCGGACGGATGAGCGAATCGAGCCGCATCCCCTCGGGGAAGCTGCCGTTTTCGGCGAACACCGCGATCCAGCCGTCCAGACCGTCGACGATCTTCAGCCGCTCGGCCTCGACCCTCTCAAGCTGCGCCGTCACCTGCATCACGACCGATTGGAGCTGCTGCTTTTTCAGCTGCAGCGTCGGCAGGTAGCGTTGAAACTGCTTGAGCCGGTCCTTCTGGACCTTCAGTTCATTTTTTGTTAGTTTGACAGCCATACGCGCTCCCTCAGTTCAAGGCGTCCTTTTTCGGCCATCTTTCCTGCAGGAGACTGGTCTTCAGACCCGTTTCGTTCGGCTCGAAGCACTCGGCGAGGATCCCCCAGCCAAGGTCCAGCGCCTCCTCCAGAGGGATGTTCACGCTCAGGTCCATCAGCTTCGTTTCAAAGAGGTGGCCGTACTTGAGCAGCTTCTCGTCCCATTCGGACATCATGAAGCCCATGGACTTCTTCTCAAGGCTTTCCTTGTAGGCGCTGTAGAGACGGATCATGCCGTCCATCAGGGCGCGGTGGTCGCTGCGCGTCGTGCCGTTGACGTTCTGCTTGAGACGCGAGAGCGAGCCGAACGGCTCAATGTGGCCGTTTTTGAGGTAATACTGGCCCTCGGTGATATAGCCCGTGTTGTCCGGCACGGGGTGGGTGACGTCGTCGCCGGGCATCGTGGTGACGCCGAGGATGGTGATGGAGCCCGCACCCTCAAAGTCGACCGCCTTTTCATAGCGCGAGGCAAGGCAGCTGTATAGGTCGCCGGGGTAGCCGCGGTTGGACGGCACCTGCTCCATCGTGATCGCCATTTCCTTCTGCGCGTCGGCGAAGTTGGTCATGTCGGTCAGCAGCACGAGCACGCGCTTGCCGGCAAGGGCGAACTGCTCCGCCACGGCGAGCGACAGGTCGGGCACGAGCGTACATTCCACCGTCGGATCAGACGCCGTGTGGACGAACATGACCGTGCGGCCCATCGCGCCGCTCTTTTCGAGCGTGTCGCGGAAGAAGAGGTAGTCGTCGTATTTCAGACCCATGCCGCCGAGGACGATGACGTCGACCTCCGCCTGCATGGCGATGCGGGCGAGCAGCTGGTTGTAGGGCTCGCCGGAGACGGAGAAGATGGGCAGCTTCTGGCTCTCGACGAGCGTGTTGAACACGTCGATCATCGGGATGCCGGTGCGGATCATGCGCTTGGGCACGATGCGCTTGGCGGGGTTGACGGAGGGACCGCCGATGGGGATCATATTCTCGGTCAGCGCGGGGCCGTTGTCGCGCGGCACGCCCGCGCCGTCGAACACGCGCCCAAGCAGGTCGTCGGAAAACGAGACCATCATGGGCCGCCCGAGGAAGCGCACGGTGTCGGTCGTGCTGACGCCCTGCGTGCCGGCAAAGACCTGCAGGGAGACGAGGTCGCCGCTGAGCTTGATGACGCTCGCGTAGCTCTCGCCGACGAGGGCAAGGTCGCCGCTGCGCACGCCCGAGGCGCGCACGGTCACGACGTTGCCGACGATGGATTCGATCTTGGTATAAACCTTCTGCATTCTGAAACCCTCCTTAACCCGTTACCTTGCTCCGGTAGAGGTCCGTGAGCTTCGTTTCCTGCGCCGCAAATTCCGGCGTGCCGTAGACCGTGCCGTGCCAGTCGAGGAATTCCTGACGCACCTGATTGAAGAAGGCGCGGATCTCCTTTTTGTCGCTGAGCGCGTAATCGCGCGTGAGCACATCGTAGAGCACGTTGAACTCATGCGCCTGACGCTCCGGCTCGCAGGCCGCGTCGATGGGATCGAAGGAGTTCTGCTGCAGGTACACGGCGTCGAGCAGCTCGCCCTTCTGGTAGAGGATGTAATCCTCGGCCGAGGTGCCCTCTTCGCCGATGACCTTCATCATCTGATTGATCTCGCTGCTGCGGCGGAGGATGCCGCGGGCCTCCTCCACACGCGCCATGTCCACCACGCCCTGATACTTTGACCACGAGTCGATGGGGTGGATGGAGGGATACTTGCGCGCGTCGGAGCGCTCGCGGGAGAGGCCGTGGAACGCGCCGACGACCTTGAGCGTCGCCTGCGTGACCGGCTCTTCAAAGTTGCCGCCCGCGGGGGAGACCGTGCCGCCGATGGTGACAGAGGCGATTTTGCCGTTTCTCAGCCGGACCTTGCCCGCGCGCTCATAGAACGCGGCGATGACGGATTCGAGGTAGGCAGGGAAGGCTTCCTCGCCGGGGATCTCCTCCAGTCGGCCGCTCATCTCGCGCATGGCCTGCGCCCAGCGGCTCGTGGAGTCCGCCAGCAGCAGGACGTTGAGTCCCATCTGGCGGTAATATTCGGCCATCGTCACTGCCGTGTACACGGACGCTTCACGCGCCGCGACCGGCATGGACGAGGTGTTGCAGATGATGATGGTACGCTCCATCAGCGAGCGGCCCGTGCGCGGGTCGGTCAGCTCGGGGAACTCCTTGAGCACCTCCACGACCTCGCCGGCGCGCTCGCCGCAGGCGGCGACGATGACGATGTCGACGTCAGCGTTCTTCGCCTCCATGTGCTGCAGCACGGTCTTGCCCGCGCCGAAGGGACCGGGCACGCAGAAGGTGCCGCCCTTGGCGACCGGCAGGAAGGTGTCGATGCAGCGGATCTTGGTCACCAGCGTCTCGTCGGGACGCAGACGCTCCTCATAGCAGCGGATGGGCTGCTTGACCGGCCAGGAAAAGACCATGCTCAGCGCCTTCTCCTCGCCCGCGCCGTTTTCCAGCACCGCAACGGTGGAGCGGACGTGATAGACGCCCTTTTCCTTCACGCTCTTTACGCGCCAGCCCTCGTCCTTGAGGTCAAAGGGCGCCATGATGAGGTGCGTGAACTGCCCCTCCGGCACGCTGCCGACCGCGTCGCCCGCGAGCACGGCGTCGCCGGGCTTGACGCAGGGGGTGAACTCCCATTCTTTATCGGGGATGGGGTCAAGGTATACGCCGCGCTCGAGGAAGAAGCCGCATTGCTCGGCAAGCTTCGGCAGAGGATTCTGCAAGCCGTCGTACACCTGCGTCAGAAGGCCGGGGCCGAGCTCGACGCTCAGCAGCTCGCCGGTCAGCTCGACCTCGTCGCCGACCTGAATGCCGTTGGTCATTTCATAGATCTGCATACTCACGGCGTCGCCGCTGATGCGGATGACCTCGCCCTTGAGGCGGTCATTGCCGATCTTGACGAAGCCGACTTCGTTTTTCCGAACGGAGCCCGAGAACCTTGCCGAAACGAGGTTGCCGTTGACTCCGGTCACATAGCCTGTCACTTTCTCCATTTCGTTTCTCCCGTTTTCTTATAGGCTGAATATCTGCTGACGGACCTGTCCGAGCAGGGTGTCGAAGGCGGCCTTGCCCTCGTCATGGCGGAAGACGCGCTGCCGTTCGAGCAGCTGCAGCTTCAGCGCGTAGCCGTAGAGCGCGCAGTCGTCGAAGCTGTGCAGGCCCACCAGCTCATCCAGCCGGTCAAATTCCAGCGCGAGCAGCAGCCGCTCGCCCTCGAGCGGGTCCTTTGCGTTCACTGCCGCGGTGACGGTCTGCGTCACGGCGGCGTCGCGCTCGTTCGGCGCGGCACAGCTCTCGCCGCGCTTCACGCGCCGCTGATAGGTCAGCTCACCCTGCAGCACGCGGTAGAAGGCCGCCCACCGGCTCACGAAGCCGCCGTCCTCCGAGCGCACCGTCAGCTCCTCGAGCGAGCGGTAGACCCTGTCGCTCACCGCGCCCCGGCATTGGTCGAGAAACGCGGCGTAATCCAGCGGCGGGGCGTCGCCCGCGCGGAGCATCGGCAGGCTCGAGATCAAGTAGTAATAGGAAGCCAAGAGCGTCCCTCCTTAAATGCGCAGCTCGCGGAAGAAGGGGGCAAGCTGCTCCGCCAGCTCCTCGTCGGAGCAGTCGATGTAGCCCGAGCCGTCCTTGGCGCACAGGCGGAAGCCCGTGCGGACCTTTTTGGAGAGCCGCAGCTCCAGCCCCGCCTTGAGCTCGCCGGCGAGCTCGCTTTTGAGCGCGTCCGTGACGGAGGCGACCTCCGCGGCGTAGGCGGAGGCGTCCTCGCCCTGCAGCGCGGCGGTGATGAGCGCGGCGAGCGCCTTGTCGTCGAGCGCCTTATGGGTATCCTGCGCGAGCAGCTTCGTCAGCTCCGCGCCGATCTCCTGCCGGAAGGCGAGCACCGCGTCGCGCTTCGCCTGCTCTGCGCTGAGCTGAGCGCTGGCCTTGAACACGCCGATCTCCGCCTGCGCGTCCGCACGCAGCTTGTCCGCCTCGCTCCTCGCGTCGGCGACGATCTTTTCCGCCTGCGCCTTGGCGTCGGCAAGGATCTGCGCGGCCTCGCGGTTCGCGCTCTCGATGCCGTCCTTTTTGATGGAGGATACCAGATCCTGAATTTGAAGCTCCATAAAATCCGCCTTTCTTTGTTTATGTGAGTAAAATTTCGTAATCAAACTAAAATATAGCGCACAATGCCGAAGAAATCAAGAAATCGCAAAAAAATTAAATGATTCATTTTTTCAATAGTGCCTAAAAACCGGGTAATGATGCGAAAAATATTATAACCGTCCGCGCGGGAGCCTAACCGCCGCCATGCTCTTCCCGTGTCGGTGTGCTATACTGGACCTGATATAAAAGAGAAAAGGAGAACGCTTCCCATGCCTGCCTTTGATCCGCTGACCTACCGCTATGCCTCACGGCGCAATGTCGTCTACGCCCAAAATGCCGTCGCCTGCACGTTTGTGTTGCTCGGCGCGCAGATCGGACTGGACGTGATGAAATCCGGCGGCAGCGCCGTGGACGCCGCCGTGGCGATGGCCGCGGCCATGCCGCTGCTCGAGCCAACCGGCAACGGCCTCGGCTCGGACTGCTTTGCGCTCGTGTGGATCGAGCGGGACAAACGGCTCTACGGCCTCAACGCCAGCGGTGTCGCGCCGATGGCGCTGAGCGCGGAGAAGGTTCGCGCGATGGGCTATACAGAGATGCCGAAGGCCGGATGGCTGCCGACGATGGTGCCCGGCGCACCCGCAGGTTGGGCGGAGCTGAACCGCCGCTTCGGCACGAAGTCGCTCGCTGAGCTGTTCGCGCCAGCCATTTCCTATGCCGAGGAGGGCTATCCCGTGCCAGTGAACGTCGCGCGGCAGTGGGAGCGCGACAGCCGCCGCATTGCCAAGGCGATGGCGGAGAACGCCGTACCGCATGAATACTGGTGGAAGAGCTTTATAAAGCCGGACGGTACGCCCTACCGTGCGGGCGAGCTGTTCCGCTTTCCGGACTATGCCGCGACGCTGCGCTCTCTCGCCGCGACGGACTGCGAGAGCTATTACCGCGGCGCGCTGATGGAGCGGATCGTCGCGTTCTCCCGCGCGACCGGCGGGTACTTCTGCGAGGACGACTTCCGCAATTACCACCCCGAATGGGTCGAGCCCATCACGCAGGACTACCGCGGCTACACCGTCTGCGAGATCCCGCCCAACGGCCACGGCATCACGGTGCTCATGGCGCTCGGCATCCTGAACGGCATGACCATGCCGGAAAAGCGCGAGAGCGCCGAGCACTATCACAAGGTGATGGAGGCCATCAAGCTGGCCTTTGCCGACACGAGGACCTACGTCGCCGACCCGCGCTATATGAAAACTAAGGTCAGCGAGCTGCTGGATCCCGCCTATCTCGCCGCCCGCCGCGCGCTCATCACCGACCGCGCGCTGGAGCCGAGGGCGAGCGACCCGCACTGCGGCGGCACCATCTATCTCTGCACCGCCGACCGCGAGGGCAACATGGTCTCGTTCATCCAGAGCAATTACACCACCTTCGGCGCGGGCGTCGCCGTGCCGGTTCGGGAAAATTCCGGTTTCAGTTTACCCGGCACATAGGCAGGGGTTCGCCTCCCCCGCATGCCTGCCAGCCTACTTCCTCCTAATAAGGTCATCTCAACGAAAATACGCAGGATGACAATTCCGTCCTATACGCACGACCAATCTACCATTCTCGGATGCACTTATGTCCCGTCATAACGCTGGAGAGCAGGTCGTTCCGTATCAAAAGCTGTTCCCGTATCCGCTTTGCCGCCCCACGATCCGAAGCAACAGACTTTCACGCAGCTTTTGATAGTAAAAGCATAATAGCTTTCAGTATATACGTCAAGTATTCGCATTGCAGCAATGTTCCACGCCAATTCCCTGCCGTGCAGAGTAAAAAGCTCCCGCCGAGGATGATTCTCAGCGGGAGCTTTATATTGGATTGTCGATTCGCCTTACTTACCCTGATAGGCACGGTACAGGAATGTGACAATCTGCGCTCTGGTGCAGGTATTCCCGGAGCCGAACAGGCCGCCGCCGATACCGCCGGTCACGCCGTTCTTCTCCGCCCATGCGACTGCATCAGCATAATAGGCATTCGCTGCCACATCACTGAACGCGCTGCCGCCACTGATTGCGGGGCTGCCGGAGGCTCGATAGAGGAACGCGACCGCCTGCTCACGGGTGCAGGTGGCATCAGGACTGAATTTGCCATCGCCCGTTCCTGTGGTGATACCGTTCTCCACCGCCCACGCAACTGCCTTAGCATAATAGCTGTCCGCAGAAACATCAGAGAAGCTGCTCATGCTCTTGGGTTCGGGAGAACCGGCAGCACGCCACAGGAAGGTGACGATCTGTGCGCGGGTGCAGGGCTGGTTCGGTCCAAAGAGGCCGTTGCCAATACCGCCGGTGATGCCCTTTTCCTGTGCCCACTTCACAGCCTCATAGTAATAGGCGCTGGTGGACACATCGCTGAACGGGCTTATCTCAACTTCCTTGACAAAGGTAGCATTAACCTCGACCTTGCTGGCGGGCATGGTAAAGGTATATTTGCCGTTGCCCTTATCGGTCAGTTTCAGTTCCTTACCATTCTTGTCGGTCACGGTAAGGTCATCCAACTGATAGCCGCTGTCAGGCTTAGCAGTGATGGTCACAGTGCTGCCCTTGGACGCACTCTTGGGGTTGACAGTCACGGTGCCGTTCTCCGTTTTGTTAGGGATGGTCACGGAATAGCTGGGACAACTCGGCAGGTGTTACAACAAAAGAAACCGCATATTTCGGTGCAGGCAAAAGGGGCGTTCCATTAGAATTAAATCGATAATTGCCACCAGCAGCAGTGATTTCATTAAAGAAGTCTTCCGTTTTCATAAAGTCAAGGGCCTTTTCTGTTCCAGCATCCTGATACTTAAAGCAAGCCGGGACATTTTCAGTTTCCACGAAATAATTGTTTTTAAAAACAGGTGTATCAGAAGAAACACCGCCTGCAATACCGCCTAAACGCTTATAAGGTGTAGTGGCAGTATATTGAGATAAATCCATTTCACCAGCGAAATAGCAATGTCTGATTTCTGTACCTGCACCAACTGTGCCTGCAATGCCGCCGAAATTCGTAGTGCCATGGCCAAGAGGAACCAATTTCCCGGTGGAATAACAATTGATAATCTTTGAGCCTTGATACAACTGCCCAACAATTCCGCCGGTATGGGGTGTCCAAGAGGTCATATCGCCTGTATTGGCGCAATACTGTACGGTACTGTTGTCAGCAACACCTACGATACCGCCCATCTGCAAAGAGGTAGTATCCGTCGTTACTGAAAAATTCCCCTTGTTTTGGCAGTGTTCAATCGTGCTATTTATCGCATATCCGCACAAAGCCGCAGGGCCGTTGATATATTTGTCCGTATCCGTGAACGATACATCCGAAACGCAGTCAGAAATTTTGCTGTTTTCTGCAACGCCCGCAACTGTTCCAAAAAAGACATACCCTGAATTGGACACATCCAGCTTGCCTTGAATTGTCAAACCGGAAATTTCAGCGTCATAAACCTCACTGAAAAATCCGAAAGACGGATACTCTGTCTTTCCATAGTTTTCGGAAAAATCTAAATTGGAAATCGTATACCCGTTTCCGTAAAATTTGCCGCTGAAGTAGTGCAGCAGATTTCCGTCGCCGTCAAAGACGCTGCCAATTGGTGCCCACGCAATACCTGTTAAATCCAAATCTGCTTCAAGCGATACGACCGCATCTTTCTTGCCATCATATTCGCCATCGTCCACCGCTTTTGCAAATTGTAAAAGCTCATCAACCTTTGTAATGGCTGTCTTTTCCACCGCAAAAGCAGAAATGGGCACCATCGCCAAACACAGCACCAACGCAAAAAATATACCCACTACGCGCTTCTTCATTGTACACGCCTCCTTTTATTCTCCCATAGCATACAGGCGGCGTCATTCCGTGGGTACCCACGGAATGACGGGAGCTCCCGTC
>OLXI01001084.1_pt1 | contig 13887 bp, 10 predicted proteins | sample 1674181 | NCBI WGS metagenome assembly OLXI01 (sample SAMEA103958148, study PRJEB25191) | human gut metagenome | reverse complement strand
CAAGAGGATATAGAAGAAATCAAGGAGGTGCTTGCGGAGATATGGCGGTTACAAAGATTAAGCCTATTAAAAGCACGTTAAAAAAAGCCCTTGACTATATCCAAAACCCGAACAAGACGGACGGGAAAATGCTGGTGTCCTCGTTCGGGTGCAGCTATGAAACGGCAGATATTGAGTTCGGATTTACATTGTCGCAAGCTCTTGACAGAGGAAACAACCTCGCACACCATTTGATACAATCTTTTGAGCCGGGGGAAGTCGATTATGAGAAAGCCCATGAAATCGGAAAGCAGCTTGCCGACGCGGTAACAAAGGGGCAATATGAATACGTCCTTACCACTCACATAGATAAAGGGCATATCCATAACCACATCATTTTTTGTGCGGTAAACTTTGTAGACTACCACAAGTATGTTTCCAACAAGCGCACCTATTACGGAATACGCAACATCAGCGACAGGCTGTGCCGGGAAAACGGCTTGTCCGTCCTTGTGCCGGAGAAAGGCGGCAAGGGAAAGAATTATGCGGTGTATAAGAAAGAGAAAACCGCCAAAGCAAAATTGAAACTTGCCGTCGATACCCTTATCCCCCAAGTGTCCGACTTTGAAGAATTGCTCGCGCGGTTACAGGCAGAAGGCTTCACAATCAAACGGGGAAAATATGTGTCCTGTTTGGTTCCGGGACAGGAACGGTTTACCCGTTTGAAAACCCTCGGCGCAGATTATACAGAGGAAGCTATCAGTGAACGGATAAGCGGCAAACGCGCCCACGCTGCGAAAGCTCCCCGCGCAGATCGCGGCGGCGTTAGTCTGCTCATTGATATTCAGAACAGTATCAAGGCGCAGGAAAGCCGGGGCTATGAGCAATGGGCAAAAATCCATAATCTGAAACAGGCAGCGAAAACCATGAATTTCTTGACAGAACATAAGATTGAACAGTACGCAGAATTGACCGCAAAAATCGCGGAAGTTACCAAAGCAAACGAACAGGCAGCGGACAGCTTGAAAGAGGTTGAAAAGCGGCTTACCGATATGACGCTGCTTATCAAGAATATCAATACCTATCAAAAGACCAAGCCCGTCTATGCTGCATACCGCAAGGCAAAGGATAAGGAGAAATACCGGACAGCCCATGAGAGCGATATTATTCTCTATGAAGCAGCGGCAAAGACAATTAAGGCGGCGGGGATAACCAAGCTACCAAGCCTTGCCGCCCTGCAAGCAGAGTACGCAGCACTTCAAGAGCAGAAAGAAGCCCTGTATGCCGACTATGGGAAGCTGAAAAAGCAGGTCAAGGAATACGACGTTATCAAGAAGAATATCGACAGTATTTTGAAAGTGGAACGTCAGCCTGAACGGGAAAAAGAAGCAGAGCGCGGATAAATGAGCGCAAAAAAAGAACGGACGCGGCAGCCGATATGTTGGCCACCGCGCCCGTTTTCTCATAGGTGCAGCTTTTGAAATGTTACGCAGTAGAACCGCGATTTTAGGGGTAAAGGTATCAATCCTTTACCTCTTTGTTTTTGTGTCCGAAAAGCCCTGCAATCAAAGGCTTTTTTCGCCCCTACTGCGTAACAAGAGTACGCTTTTTTCTCATGCGCTCGGCTGTCTGTCTGCGGGTAATTCGCTTTCGGCAGTCCGGGCAATATTTGACGCTGTTTGACTTCGACGCAAAGGACGTGCCGCACACGGTACACTTCCGCATATCGTCGGTATGGTAAAGCTCCGCATAGAGCAGCTTATCAAGAGGAAGTACGGCAATCCGAAACCACTTACAGAGCAGGGAATAGGAAATGAGCTGCGGGCATACGCAAGTGTCCCCGTCGTCCAGTAAAATACAGTTGCCATTCTCGCAGTTGCAGCACTCCTTTTTCACAAGGGTGTTTACCTTGCGACTTTGTCGCGGCGACAGCCGCTTAATCCCGGTCATACTTCATCAGCAGGATAAACGGCAAGCTCCCTGTACTCGACTTCGGTCAGCGCGCCTACTTTGGAAAGGGTGCGCTTTGCAAGCTCCCGTAATCCCGCGTCCATGTAAGGCAGCGCAGCGGTCATGTTCTCTATAAGCTGCGCCTTGCTTCCCTCATGGTAAATGCTCAAAAGGTTTGTTTCCTCAACAGTAAATCTATTCATGCTCATACCTCCAAATCGTGATTTTTTCTTTTTGCCGCTGCCTTTTTCGGGGCGGCTGTTTTCTTGTCTGCGGTAAGCTGCGCCCGGACAGAGGGGCGGGGCTTTTTAATCTCTTTGTCCCGGTTCTCTCCCTTGTCAATCAGCGCATACGTTCCATGTCTGCCCTCGATTTTGGAAAAGGAAAGGGTCTTGTAAGGCAGCATGGAGAAAAGGCGGTCAATGTCCTTTGTGTTCGCAAGCTGCATGAACGCTGGGGAAAGCTCCACCATGAAATGGGTCTTGTTCGGGCTGTTCGGCGTGTCATGCCGCTTCATTTCCCGCACAATGCGCCGTGCTTCCGTTTCAATCAGTCCGTCATGCAATGCGGCGATATGGGCCTTAAAATCTCCCGGTGGAAGCTGCTCCCTGTTGCGGTGTTCCTCCCGTAAGAGCCATTTAAGAGCGTCCGGGTCGTTGGGTATGGCTTCAAAGCGTTCAAACTTCCCAAACTGCGGGTCTGGGCTTCCGTTGAAATACTGTCCGGCGGGTATCATCTGCTCCCCGCGCTCATAAATCAGCTTTACCGTATCGGCGGGCAGCCCTTTTTCTTTGACGCGCTCATAATGGCGGGAATAGTCAAGTTCATACAGATTGCCCTTGATTTTTCCATGCTCCCTGTCTGTCAGCTCGATTGCATAGGCAAGAATACGGTCGCTTGTCTGCTCCATGTAGAAACGCCATGTGTTATGGGGCGCGGTGTCCTTTAGGAACACGTCGCGCTCCCGAAAGCAATGCGTCCCAGACGGTCGGCAAAACCATAATAGGGTCTTATCCTCTTTACTCGCACTTGCCGCCGCTTTTGCGATAATCTCCCTGTCAATATCAAAATCGCTTTGGTAAAAGCCTGTATTCTGCTTCATAATCGCATCGAGGGAAGCGAACACGTCTACATCTTCAAATTTATTTAATTTGCTCATGTGTCAGCTCCTTTCCAAGTCCTGCGACTTCTGCTTTGCGTTCTTCTTTTTCCCCGTCCGTTCTTTGTCAGCTTTAAGCTGCGCCCGGATAGAGGGCTTTTCTTTGCCGCGTTCTTTGTCTGCCTTAATCGCTTCTGCAAGGTCAACAAGGGAAATCTGTTCCCCGGCTTTTACCTTTGCTTCCAGTTCGTCAACCGTAGGGGTGTTGTTGATGATACCGTCAAAGTTGTTGTCGTTCTGCTCGATTGTGTCCTCGACGTGCTTTAGCGGGTTTATCTTTTCCGGCTGTTGTGTCTGCTCCTGCAAAAACTCCGGCACTTCCTTGTAGCCGAAACTATCAACATAATGCGCCGCGTCCTGTCCGTTCTGATGAAGCACTACCACGTCGGAAACGGAAAGGCTGTGTCCCTTAAAATCTTTCGGGTGGTCGATATTGAAACGGGTGTAAATATCTTCAAGGGAAGTACCCGGCGTAAGCTCTGCGGAATAGACAAGCTCATAGTTTGCCTTATCAACCACATTTCCCGCCGCCTGCAGGCGGTCGTAAGGCTCAAAGCGGAAGTCCCGCGTTTCGTCCCCTTGCTTTAGCTGATAAATGGAAAAGGTGTCTTTGTCGGCTTCGGCTTCCTGCGCCTTTGCATATAGCTCCTTTACTTCTCCCTGCGTCAGCTCTCCGGCGTTCAGCCCGCCCATGAGTTCCCGGCATTTTGCAAGGCTGCCGATATACAGCACGTCCCCGATTTTTGCCCTGCCGTTTTCCTGCGGGAGATAGGCTTGCAGGAAAAAGCGGTCGTTGTCGCCCGTTGTGCGGGGGTTGGCTTCAATCTTGTAAATGTACTCCTGCATGGCGGCTTTCTCCCTCGGAGCGTCCTGCGCCTGTTCCTTTTGCAGCTCTGCGATATGTTCATCAATGCTGTTGATGATTTCCGCTGCGGTGCTGCGGATTGTTTCAAGGGAGCTTTTCAGTTCGGCAAGGTCCCGTCCGGCACTCCACCCGGCAACATACCCAAAGGAATAATCGGAAGTATCAAGCCCGTAATGCTGGCACACGGTATAGGCAATACTTTCTGCCTGCACCTCACGGGTGCGGCGGTCGGGTCTGTTCTCCAAGTCCTCCAAAGGGGCGTTTAGGTCAATGTCGTGCAGCTTCGCATGGGCGATTTCATGGATAAGGGTTTTTAAGGTTTGCAGCTCGCTCATGCCCTCATCAAGGGCAATACGCTTGTCCTCCAAGTGGTAGTAACCATGTGCGCCACCCTCGATTTTTTCAAAGCCGACAGGAACAGGAGAAGTCTTTTCAAGGGCAGCGAAAACGTCCTTGTAATGCTCTACGTCCCCGGTCAGCATATTTACGGCAATATCGGGGATTTCCCTGCCCTCGGTCTGCGATACGTCAAAGACAGATACCACCTTAAAGGCGGGTATCGTGATTTCCTTTTCCTCGGTTACGGGCTTTCCGTCCTTGCCGATAAAGGCTTTTCCCGTCTGCGGGTCGATTTTCTCCATTTCTTTTTTAATCTTAAAGGGCGACGGGGCAAGGATTTTGATACCCTTTTGTCCTTTCATCACGTTTCGTCCAAAGTTATTTTTCCATGCGGAAAATCCGGCGATAAGGGAAGCGTCGGGCTTTTGCATGGCGATCAGCAGCGTATTGTTAAAGCTGTAATTATGAAACTTTGACATGACGCGCAGATATTCCTTGTAACGCTCGCTGTCAAACAGTTCCGTAATGCCTTGCTCCAAACGGTCGGTAATCTCTTTGAGCTTTTCGGCGGGCTTCTCGCTCGTCAGAACGATAGGGATAACCGGGCGCGGCTCCTGCGGCGTTGCTTCGGGAACAGCCGCCTGTACTGCCGGGGCTGCGTCCCGTTCGACGGTCGGCTGCGGATAGCTCATAATGCGGTATTCCTCCGGCACATCGCGCCCCTCAAAGTGTTTCTCCCATGCGTCGCCGCTTTCCACAAGATAGCCGTATTCCGTAAAGCTGCCTTTTTCCTGCGCGGCGGCGTTTCGTCCAAAGGCGATAGGGTCAATGCTGTTTTTCCATTCAGCGGGCATTTGCACCATGCCGGATTTGTTAAGGTAATAATCGCCCAATTCGCGGGGCGTGTGGACTTCGGGGATATGCACGAAAAAGTCCTCGTTATAGGTAAAGTCAATGAGCTGCCCGATATTCTCAAAACCGTTCTTTCGCTGCGTGGCTGCGTTCAGCACGGCAATCCCGGAAGCGTCAAGGGTTTCCAGTCGTGCCGCAAGGAAATTCAGCTCGTCCACCTGTGCCGCGCATACCATGTCATACGGCAGGGCAATGTGTCTGTCCTCCCGGTCAGAGTAGCCGTGAATGAAAAAGTCCTGCGGGTTGTCTGCGGTAATGCCGACGCTTTGCATGGCTTCGTGAAGCTGCTCTTTGGTGGCGGGCATGGAAAGCCAGTAGCCGCCCGGTTCTCCCGTTTCAAAACGGGTGCGGCTGTCAATCAGGATTGCAAACTGTTCCGTTTCCTGTCCCGGTTCGGTTCTCGGTGCAGCGGCGGGAATGTCGGCGGCGGGCTGCTTGATTTCCTCGCCCTCTACGGTGTAGCCCGGTAAGAGCTGCCCGTTTACCCTAAACTGTTCCGCGTATTCCGGCGGGATAGCCGGGGAGATTTCCGTAAAAAGTTTTTCATACGCCTTGATACGCCCATTCAGATATTTTTCCATAGCCGCCCGGTCAGCAAATACCTTTCTGTCCTGTCCGGCGATTTTTGCCTGTCCGTACCCGTGGGGGCTGTTGGTGTAGATGTTCCAAGATAACGTATAGGAGTACGGGATAGATTTCTCTGCTTTTCTGTCGTAGCGGGTATTTTCATACACATGGTAGCTCATTTTATATACCCGGTTGCTGATGGTGTGGCGGTCGTTGTCCTCGTCCTGCCACTTGTTCGCCGTATGCTTCACTTCGGGTATTCTCGCATACTCAATCGCCTTGTCAAATAGCAGGGTCTTTCCTGCCTGTTCCTCCCATGCGGAAGCCTGTACTTTCAGATTTTCAAATACGGTCTGCTCCGCAGCCGCGCTTTCCTCCCGCAGCTTCACAAGCTCGGCAAGAGGTAAGGCGGTCAGCGGGGAAATATCCGCGCCTTTCGTGTCAAAATAGATACCGCGCTCAATCTTCATCTTGTCGGCGGCTTCCAGTCTGTCATGGTCGTATGAGGAATAACCTGTTTTCCATTCGTCCATTTGCTCGCTCCTTTCTTTTTCAATCATGCGGTGCATAAGTTCGTAGTCCTCAATGCTCATGCTTCCGTCAAATATATAAGGGTCAAAATCTTCCCCGTCCCGGTAGGGCTTTTCGGAAAAGGGAAGCCCCGCTGCATGGGCGGCAGCTCTTGCTTCCTCGATAACTTCCGGGGGAAGCCTGTCGTCATGTGCCCCGATAAAACCGTCAAGGTCATTCCTGCTGTTTTCATAGTGATAGCGCACTACGGCGGTCAGCTCGTCAAGGCTCATATTCTCGCCTAAATGCCCGCAGTAGTAGCCGTTTAAAATAACGGCGGCGGGGTCAGCCGCCTTGATTTCCTCTAACCGGCTCCTGTCAAACGGTTCTAAAGTACCGTCCACTTCAAGATGAAACAGCTCGGCGTTCCATGAACGTCCCTCTTTCCAAAATGCTACCCATGCAATACCGTCCCTAAGTTCCTCTTGATAGTCCTTTACGCTGTCGCGCAAACTTGCCATGTGTAAAACCTCCTTTCGCGTATGGCAGCGCGGACGCTGCGTTTGTGGTTACATAGTCCTACTACGGTGCGCCCGCATTTCTGCCAAAGATTTTTGAGGATTTTTAGAGGGTTTGGGAAACTTCCCAACAAGCAAAATTCCCGCCAAGCTCGGTAAGAGTGGCAGGGATTTTACGGAAGTGGGTACCCGCTTCCTATGCTTGCTATTCCAGTTCTTTGTCCTTTGAAATGGTTACTTTGTAATTCACATATTTGCCGCCCGTGTCGGCTAACAGTACCGTTCCGTCATAGGTTTTGCCCGTTTTTACGGAATACAGCTTTTTGACTTTTGCCTTGCCGGATTTTAAGAGTGCTGCGGCAATCTTCGGGGTAAAGACGGTTTTCCGTTCCTCAAAGAAGCGGTCATTTTTCCACATGGTAAAGCCGCACTCTTTGTTGGAACAGTAGTAGTTTTTCTTTCCCTCATAGACCGGGGACTTGCAGCGGGGACACTTCCCAAGCTCTGTTTTTTCTGTCTTGAAAAGCTCCGGCTTTTCGCCCAACACGGAAGCATAGGTTTTTACAAGCTCCTGCGCCATTGCTTCAATCGCCTGCATGAAAGTGTCCGGGTCGGCGTTGCCCTTTGCAATCTGCGTCAGATTGTTTTCCCATGCAGCCGTAAGCTGCGGAGAAGTTAAGCTGTCCGGCAGGACGCAGACAAGGTTTGTGCCGTCTTTGGTGGGAAGTAGCTGCTTGCCCTTGCGCTCCACAAAGCCGCCTTTGACTAACTTTTCAATGACAGCGGCGCGGGTGGCGGGCGTACCAAGCCCCCGGCGTTCTGCGTCCGGGTCGGTGTCCTCATTCCCGGCGCGTTCCATAGCAGAAAGTAAGGACGCTTCATTGTGGGGCTTCGGCGGCGTCGTTTCATGCTCCGTAACCTTTGCAGCAGGGTTTTCAAAGGTCTGTCCCTCGGTAAAGTCCGGCACATCTAAAACAAGTTCGTTTTCGTCGTCGCTGTCCGGCTTCTTTTTGAGGGTCACCCGGTAAAGCCGTTCCATGTCTTTCCACCCGGCAGCGATTACCGCCTTTCCCTTTGCCGTAAATTCATGGTCGGCGCAGGAGAAAACCGCCGTTACCGCTTCAAAACTGTACGGCTCGGCGGTCGCCATAAGCAGACGCGCCCCGGCAAGGGTAAGGATATTGCGCTCGCTTTCCGGCAGCGCGGTAAGGTCAGCCTTTGCAAGCTCCATAGTGGGAATGATTGCGTGGTGGTCTGATACCTTTTTACTGTTCAGCACCTTTGCAATCTCCGGCGAAAAATCCGCGCCCTCCATAAAGGAAAGTTTCTCACAAAGCACCTTGATAATGCCCGTCGCTGTTTCTCCCATGTCGTCGGTCAGATAGTTGCTGTCCGTTCTCGGATAAGTAAGCAGCTTCTTTTCATAAAGTGTCTGTGCAAGGTCAAGGGTCTGCTTTGCCGTGTACCCGTAGATACGGTTTGCTTCCCTTTGCAGAGAGGTAAGGTCAAAGAGCTTCGGCGGTATAGCGGTTTTATTTTCACGGGTCAAGGAAGTGCAGACAGCCGCCGACGCTTCGCAGGCCGCTTTCAGTTTGCCCGCTTCATCAGCGGCGCAGATCTTCGCGCTTGCCGCTTCTGCGCCGGGGAGCATAAGGCGCACATGGTAATATTTTTCTTTCTTGAAGTTCATAATGGCAGCGTCCCGGTCTACAAGCATTTTTAGGGTTGGGGTCTGAACGCGCCCCACGTTCAAGGTTTTTCCATACAGGCAGGAGAAAAGGCGGGTCGCGTTAATGCCGATAAGCCAGTCAGCCTTTGCTCTGCATAATGCGGAATGATAGAGAGCGTCATACCTGCGCCCGTCCTTCAGATTGTCAAAGCCGCTTTTGATGGCGTCCGTTTCCATAGAGGAAATCCAAAGACGGGTAAAGGGCTTCTTGCAGCCCGCTTGATGATAGACAAAGCGGAAAATCAATTCTCCCTCGCGTCCTGCGTCGCAGGCGTTCACGACTTCCGAAACGTCGCTGCGCTGCATGAGGTCTTTTAAGATTTTGAATTGCTTTCCCTTGTCGGCAGCTACGGTGTACTGCCATTCCTGCGGCAGAATGGGTAAGCTGTCATAGCTCCATTTCCTGTACTGTTCCCCATAGGCGGCAGCTTCCGCAAGTCCTACCAAATGCCCGATACACCAAGAGATAACATAACCGTTCCCCTCGATATATCCGTCTTTCTTCTCCCTTACGCCAAGGGCGGCGGCAACCGCCGCCCCGACGCTGGGTTTCTCACAAATCACAAGTTTCATTCTTCCTTGTCCTCCTGTTCGGTGTCTGCGCGGTCAGCTTCTTCCGACTCGTCCTCGTCGTATTCGTCAAAATCGAACTCGTCAAGGTCGGTGCTGCCTTTCACGTTCTGTTTCTGTTTCATAAACTTAACGTAGTAGAGGGCTGCGCCGCCGCCAAGCAAGCCCACGACAAGGAAAATCAAAAGCCCGCCCATGCCGTTCTGGGGCTGCTCCTGCTCGGCGGGTTCCTCCGGCGTGGCTTCCTTGCCTGTGCAGCTATCCATGTTGACAGAGCAGACGGGGCAGGCGGTGTTTACTTCGCCCGCCTTGCATTTCTCGGTACAGTTGCAGACAGCCGGGGGCTGTTCGGTCTGTTCCTCCCCGATAATCGCCATAAGGTCGCTTTCGTCTACTTGATTTAGGAAGTGGACGGAATTTTCCCCCTCGGCTGCCCGGTCAACGATAATGTAAAAATAGTTGCCGCCTTTGCTTTTCACGACGATAAACTGCTTATCCTCGGCAGCGTCCCCGTCAATGTCGTCCACAAGGGTCATGTTGCCCTCCGGGGTCAAGGGCTGCGGCTCGGTTTCCACGATTACGCCGCTGTCGTCGGTTTCTTCCGTCGGGGTCTGTGCATAGGCGGTAACGGAAAAGCCGCCCACAAGGACAAGGACGGCGCAAAGTGCGGTAAGGCTTGTAAGGATTTTATTCTTCATCTGCATTGTCCTCCTGTTCCTCATAGTCTGCGGGGATAGGGGCAATGCCCGGAATACCGCCGCCCGCAAGCATAGCGGTAAGCTCCTGCGGGGTAAGGCGCATAGAGCGCACAAGCTGAACGATTTGCAGATTTTCCGCTTCGGTTTTCTGTGCTTCCAGTCCGCGCAGCCTGTTCTGATACTCCGTGATTTTCTCACGGGTCTTTTGGATTTCCTTGTCAATTCTTTCGATTTTACTCATTGCCATAAAATTTTTCTCCTTTCGATTTTCAAAAAATGTGTCAGTTCCAGTTCATCAGCCCGTACCCTTTGATACAGGCATAGTCAAGGGGATAGCTCTTAATCTTGCAGGCGTCGCCGGAATTGCCCTCCACGGTATAGACGCGGCTTTCGTCCCTGCCGATAACAAGTCCTACATGGTCTGCGCTGCCGTCTAAATCCCAGTCAAAAAAGATAGCGTCGCCGGGGGCAATGTTTTCATAGCCCCGCGCTCCCCATTGTCCGTGAGAAGTAAACCACGGAATACCCTGCGACTGGCAGGCGGCAAAGCGTGGCTCGGAAAGTCCCATTTGCCCGTAGCACCAGGACACAAAACAGGCGCACCATTCCACGCGGGAGTTGAAGCCGTACCAGCTCCAATACGGATAGCCGCCCACATTTCCGACTTGCTGCTTTGCAAGGTCAACGATAGCGGTATTACCGGGGCGCGTTCCGTTTACAAAGTCCACGCCGCTTAAATCTTCCGACGCGGAAGTGTCGGGAGAGCCGCCGCCAAAGATAAGGGGCTTGTTCCCGCTTGTCTGCAAGTACACCCGGTACATTTCCAGTTGTTCCGGGGTCAGATTATTTTCCGCAATGGTGGATAGCGGGGTGTTCGTCAGCTTGACGTTTAAGATGTAATACTCATAAGGCACTTGTACCGTGTAGGTGTCCGTATGCTCGTTGCCGTCCTCGTCTGTCCATGTGTCGGTGCGTTCTTCCTCCCGGTAGCGTATTTCCACTTCCTCGGTCAGCGTCAGCTTGTATTGCTGATTGAAAATCCGCTGTAATTCGCTTTGTACCTCGGCGCGGGTGTAGCTTTGATATTTTGCGGTCAGATAGGACGCTAATTCGTGTGGATTGTGTCCGATATTTGCAAGGTCATAGCGGTACTCGTCATAGCCCGGATTGTCGCGCTCGATATTGTCAATCCTGCTTTGCAGCTCGTTTTCCAATCCGGCGTAGCTGTTTTCCACTTCCACAAGGTCGCTGTCCTCGGACGTATAGGACGTTCCAAGCACGCCGTTTAACGTGCCGGAAAACATTGCCCCACAAGAGGACAGCCCGGACATAACCATGATAAAGAGCAGCAGCACCCCGACAGCGATTGCCACACCCGCCGGGTGCCTTGCCACAAATGCTGCGGTCTGCTTTGTTTTCTCGGCGGCTTTGGCTGCCGCCTTGCGGGTGCGTTCTGCCGCGCCCTTGATACCCTTTGCGGTATTGCGGGCTTCCTTTGCATACTGCCGCTTGATTTTCTGCTTCTGCCAAAACCGGGAAATGGGGTTACTGGTTAGCTGCGGATTCTCATGCAGGGTCTTGTGATACTGAAAATCCACATTCGCCCGAAAAGCCGCTTTTTCTGCCTTTGCCGCTTCCCGGTAGGGTTTCAGTTTATGGCTGCGGTAGCCCTGCTTGATTTTCCGCGCCCCGTACTTCAATCCCCGTTCTGCGGCTTCCTCGCTCTTGTGTGCGCCCTCCACGCCGGAATTATCCTTTTCGACAGAATGGATTTTGTTATGTACCAAAATCCCGGCTTCCTGTGTGGGGCGGGATAGCGGGTTGTGCTTCTCCTTAAATCCGGGCGGCTTGTCCTTTTCCTCAAAGTGCAGGCGGGTCTTGCCTTTCCCGGTGGTTTCGTCAAAGGTGCGCTCTTTTACCAGTTTCTTTTCTTTGGGGATAGCTGCCTTTGCCTTATCCAAGCGGTCGGCGGCTTTGTCGGATTTCTTGATATACTTTTCAAGCTCCGGGGCAGCGCGTTCCTCGTCGGTAAATTGCAGCCGGGAAGATTTCGTCCCGGCGGTAGCTTCCGCCTGTGCCTTTCGTACCGCTTTTTTAGACGCTTTGCGGGTATGGGCGGCTTCGATATGCTCCATGACGCGCTCCGTTTTGCCTGTGTCCGCTTTGGGGGCAGCTCCCGGCACATGGGGCAAGGGAGAAGTCGGGGAAGCTGCACCTTGTAGCTGTGCTGCCTGTTGCTCCGGGGATTTCTGAAAATCCGCGTCCCGTATGCGGTTGCTGATACGCTCCGTTTCGCCCGTGGTCTGATTTTCTGCGATAGCCCCGTCGCGGGTCATTTTCTGCGTGATTTTATCACGAGGTTTGTATTGCTTTATGGTTCTGCACCTCCAATCCGCGCCCCTGCAAGGGCGCAATACTCGGCGTTCAGTTCAATGCCGATATAGCGGCGGTCAAGGCTTTTCGCTGCAAGCCCGGTGGTGCCGCTTCCAAAGAAAGGGTCAAGGACAACGCCGCCTGCCGGACAGCCCGCCAGTATGCACGTTTCCGCGAGCTTCGGGGGATAGGCGGCAAAATGCCCGCCCTTATACGGTACGGTATTGATAAGCCAAACGTCCCGCTTGTTCCTTGTGGTCGGCATAAGAGCGTCGTCATAATAGCCGCCGCTGCGGGTTTTATTGATACCCTGTACCTTGCCCTGTCCGGGTATTTCCTCGGCATATTTGTGTCCTGCGCCGCGCCCCTGCCGGTACCGCGCAGCCGTTCCCGGCGCAATCGGCTCTGCAATGGCGGCAGCGTCATAGTAATATTTCTTTGATTTCGTCAGTAAAAAGATATGCTCATAGCAGCGGCTCGGTCGGTCGCGGCAGCTCTCCGGCATAGGATTTTCTTTCAGCCAGATAATATCGCTGCGTAAATACCACCCGTCAGAGCGCAGGGCAAAAGCAAGCTGCCACGGAATACCGATTAAATCCTTTTGCTTGCAGCCCGCTTTCATGCCTGTGCCGCAGTAAGTGTCTGCGATATTCAGCCAAAACGTCCCGTCGTCTTTGAGTACCCGGCGCAGCTCCCGGAATACTTCTACAAGCCTGTCAATGTACTGCTCCGGCGTGTCCTCCCGTCCAATCTGTGCGTCAAGCCCGTAGTCCCTAAGTCCATAGTAGGGCGGGCTTGTGACGCAGCAGTTCACGCTTTCACTCGGCAGCTCCCGCAGGGCATAGAGGGCGTCGCGGTTGATGATTACGTCCGTTTTCATGGCTTGCTCACTTCCTCTGGCTTTGTCGTAAGCAGACGGTAAAGCTCGGTGTCGGTTGGGAAGCGGTCAATGAACGGCAGCACCACATTCCCGTAAAAGATAAGCCCCTCGCCTGCTTCGGTATGGGTTACATACTTCATCTGCTGCGGGGAGATGTTAAGCTGCTTTGCAAGGATAGCCCGGTCGCCCTGTGCCTGATTGAGCATGAGGACAAAATCAGAGTTTTCAAAGATATTCTCGACTTCGCGGCTGCTTAAAAGGTCTTTGACATTCTGCGTGATTGCCGTCGGTATGCCGCCCCATTTACGAAAACGCTTCCAAATCTCCACGCTGTAAGCGGCGGTCTGTTCTTCTTTGAGTAGCAAGTGAAATTCGTCCATGTAGTAACGGGTTGCCTTTTTTTCGGCGCGGTTGACAGTAACGCGGTTCCACACCTGGTCTTGCACAATGAGCATACCTAACTTTTTGAGCTGCTTTCCAAGCTGCTTAATATCAAAGCAGACAAGGCGGTTAGAAAGCTCTACATTCGTTCTGTGGTTAAAGACGTTCAGACTTCCCGAAACATAAAGCTCCAATGCCGCTGCAATGCGGGCAGCTTCCGGCTCCGGCTGCTTCAAAAGCTCGTTGTAAAGGTCGCCCAAAATCGGCATTTTTGCCGGGTCGGGTTCTGCAAGGAAAGGTCGGTACACATTCCTAACAGCGCGGTCAATGACGGTCTTTTCCACGGGCTGCAAGCCCTCCTTGCCGCCGATGACAAGCTCACAAAGGGAAAGGATAAAGTCAGATTTCAAGGCAAGCGGGTTGTCGTCCTCGGAGTAGTTGAGGTTAATATCCATAG
>OLXI01001077.1_pt1 | contig 13965 bp, 10 predicted proteins | sample 1674181 | NCBI WGS metagenome assembly OLXI01 (sample SAMEA103958148, study PRJEB25191) | human gut metagenome | reverse complement strand
CATTGGCGCCGAAGATACTTGGCTGGAAGCGGCCCGGGAAAATAGGTTGATGCCGACACCCGCAGTAGCGATACTGCGGACATATTCCTCCTTAGCTCAGTCGGTAGAGCATGCGGCTGTTAACCGCAGGGTCGTCCGTTCAAGCCGGACAGGGGGAGCCAAAGCCTTGAGTGCAATAACGCTCGGGGCTTTTACTTTTTTCAGCCAATGTGCTAAAATGATACATGTAGAAAGGAGAGTGCGTAGATGAAACTACTTTTTAAGCAGCGTTTTTTCTCATGGTTCGACAGCTACGATATTTATGATGAAGCAGGTAGCACGATGTATGTTGTCAAGGGACAGCTTTCGTGGGGGCACTGCCTTAAAATATTTGACCCGACCGGCAGCGAGCTGGGCATGGTCAAGCAGCGCGTTTTTACCCTGCCGCCGAAGTTCGACCTCTACCGCGGCGCAACGCAGATCGGCAGCCTCAAAAAGGAATTTTCTCTGTTCCGGCACCGGTACAATCTCGATTGCAACGGCTGGCATGTGGAGGGCAACTGGTTGGGCTGGGATTATTCCATTGTAGACGGCAGCGGCAGAACAGCAGCGACCATCAGCAAGGAGCTTTTGAATTGGACGGACACCTATGTCATTGACGTGGTGAACCCGCAGGACGCCCTTTCCGCTCTGATGGTGGTTCTTGCCATTGATGCCGAAAAGTGCAGTGCTGGCAGTTAACGGGCTATTACATGGGGCTCAAGCGCGGGTTGAATATCCGGACTCAAGCACCGGTTGCTGGTTTATTGGTGTGCGATTTGCTATGCTGATGATGCCGGAAGCGACCGGCGGGAAGGAGCGGTACAATATGTTTGATACCGTAAAAATCGGAAAAAGAATAGCAGAGCTGCGCAAGAAAAGGGATATGACCCAGTTCGAGATCGCCGACCGACTGGGCATCAGCTATCAGGCGGTCTCCAACTGGGAGCGGGGCAATTCCATGCCGGATATCGCCAAGCTGCCGGAGTTGGCCGAAATTTTTGGCGTCACGGTGGATGAGATCCTGGGCAGCGGCAACCCCGTGGTGGAAAAGGTAACAGCCGGAGAGCCGGTACAGCCTGCCGATTACACCAGGGAGGAACTGAAAGAGGCTGCCGAGGTGCTGCGCCCCAGTCAGGTAGAAAAGCTGGCCGGGGAGGTTAGGGAAGATAGAGAGAGCCTGCTGACACTGGTGCCATTCCTAGACGAGGAAACCGTGGGCGAGCTGGCCACACAGCTGGCGCAGGAGGGTGGCGATGTTACAGGCCTGGTCCCCTTTATGGCAGAAGAAAAGGCGGATGAATTGGCGTTGCTGCTGGAGCAGAACGGTAAGGATACCGTGGCACTTGCCCCTTTCATGAGCGAAGAAGCGGTGGGCAGGCTGACGGAACTCCGTGCCAAAAACGGCCGCTCCATCGGGGAACTCCTCCCCTTTGCCGGGGAGGAAAAGCTGGGCGAGGTGGCTCTTGCCAAAGTGCTCCGCGGTGAGGATGTTACGGCCATGCTGCCCTTTTTGGGTGATAAGGCACTGGGGGCCATCACCAAGGAAAAGCTGGCCCGCGGAGAGAGCATCACCGAGCTCCTTCCTTTCTTGGATGACAGCACCCTGCGGGAATATGTCAAAAAGGCGCTGGGCCGTTAAATTTGCCGCTTGGCGCGGACTTTCCCGTTTAACAAGCATCTTCCCCTGCTGCGGCGGAAAAGCCCGCAGAAAGCATATACCCAGCCGTCTGCCCGTATAGGGCGGGCGGCTGTGCCGTTTATGGGGGAGCAGTTGGGCAATGAGCACGGTTTTTCTCGTCGGAGAGGCGTTTTTTCTCTGCCGATGTCATTGCAAAATTCCTGCACCTGTGTTATAAATAAATCATCTTGGATGATAGGGTTGGCTGCGCAGCGGTCAACTGTTCTTTTTTGTGGAGGTCGTACTATGAATTACGATGTCATTATCATTGGCGCTGGCCCTGGAGGCATCTTTTCCGCTTACGAGCTGACCCACCGGGCTCCCGCCCTGCGGGTCGCGGTATTCGAATCCGGACATCCCCTCAGCCGCCGTCGCTGTCCCATCGATGGCGATAAAATAAAAACCTGCATTGGCTGTCCCACCTGCTCCATCATGAGCGGTTTCGGTGGGGCGGGTGCTTTCTCCGATGGCAAGTACAATATCACCAATGACTTTGGCGGCACGCTGTATGAGTACATCGGCAAAAAGCAGGCGTTGGAGCTTATGCGCTATGTTGATGAGATCAACCTGGCCCATGGCGGCGAAGGGACAAAGCTCTATTCCACCGCTGGTACCCGCTTTAAGACCGTCTGCATCCAGAACGACCTGCATCTCCTGGATGCCTCGGTACGCCACCTCGGCACCGATATCAACTACAAGGTGCTGCAGAATATCTACGAGGAACTAAAGGATAAGGTCACCTTCTTCTTTGATACCCCCGTCACTGCAGTCGCGGCGGCGGATGATGGCTACCGTGTTTCCACAGCGGCGGGCGATTATACCTGCCAAAAGTGCGTCATCTCGGTAGGTCGCAGCGGCAGCAAGTGGATGGAAGCCGTCTGCCGGGAGCTCAATATCCCCACCCATTCCAACCGCGTGGATTTGGGCGTGCGGGTGGAACTGCCCGCGGCGGTCTTTGCCCACCTTACCGATGAGCTGTATGAAAGCAAGATCGTCTACCGCACCGAAAAGTACGGCGATAAGGTGCGTACCTTCTGCATGAATCCCAAGGGCGCCGTGGTAAATGAAAACACCAACGGCATCATCACCGTCAATGGCCACAGCTACGAGGACCCCTCTCGCCAAACCGAAAACACCAACTTTGCCCTGCTGGTGGTGCAGCACTTCTCGGAGCCTTTCAAGGACTCCAACGGCTATGGCGAGAGCGTCGCGCGGCTGAGTAATATGCTGGGCGGCGGAGTCATCATTCAGCGCTTTGGCGATCTGATCCGCGGCCGCCGCTCCACCCCGGAGCGCATGGAGGACGCCTTCATCACCCCCACCCTGAATGCCACCCCCGGCGACCTGAGCCTGGTGCTGCCCAAACGCATCCTGGATGACATTGTGGAAATGATCTACGCATTGGATAAGATCGCCCCCGGCACCGCTAATGAGGACACCCTGCTGTACGGCGTGGAGGTCAAGTTCTACAATATGGAGGTTGAGGTGAATAAAAAACTGGAATCCAACCAGCATCCCGGCCTTTACATCATTGGCGATGGCAGCGGCATCACCCATTCGCTTTCTCACGCTTCCGCCAGCGGCGTTTATGTCGCCCGCAATATTCTGGAATAAAAAATATCCCCCGCAGACCGTATGGCCTGTGGGGGAATCTTTCTGTTTTACAGCACCTTTGCCAGGAAGCTTTGCAGCCGCTCGCATTTGGGGTTAGCAAAGAACTCATGCGGCTCGTTCTCCTCCATGATGACACCCTCATCCATAAACAGCACCCGGCTGCCTACTTCGCGGGCAAAGCCCATCTCGTGGGTCACTACCACCATGGTCATACCGTCCTGCGCCAGCTCCTTCATAACATCCAGCACCTCGCCCACCATTTCCGGATCGAGAGCCGAAGTCGGCTCATCAAAGAGGATTACCTCAGGATTCATCGCTAAGGCACGGGCGATAGCTACGCGCTGTTTCTGTCCGCCCGACAGACTGTCGGGATAACTGTCGGCCTTATCCAGCAATCCGATACGGGTCAGGAGTTCCGTTGCCTTCTCATCAGCTTCTTCCCTTGTCATCTTACCCAATTCTACCGGAGCCAGCATGATGTTGCGGCGTATGGTCATATTAGGGAAGAGATTGAACTGCTGGAATACCATACCCACCCTCTGGCGCATTCGGTTGATATCAACATCGCTTGATGTGATATCCATATCATCGATAAAGATTTTACCCTCGGTAGGTTCTTCCAGAAGGTTGATGGAACGCAGGAAGGTACTCTTGCCACAACCCGACGGACCGATGATGGCAACCACCTCACCTTTCCTCACCGAGGTGGTAATGCCTTTCAGCACCTCGTTGTCGCCGAAGCGTTTACGAAGTCCTTCTATTTTGATTATTTCGTTCATTTTATCCATTGTTTTAAAGCTTTTGCCCTTTCAGGATTCCTCATTTCCTTTCGCTCTTTCTCAGTCTCTTCTCCAGCCTTCTCACTCCTGCGTTCAGTCCGAGAACAAGAACGAGATAGAGGCAGGCTACTACGCCCAACGGCATCATCGCTTCGTAAGTAATGCTTCGGATGATGTCGGAACCCTTGGTCAAGTCTACCAGTCCGATATAACCGCTGATAGAGGTTTCCTTGAGCAGAGTGATAAGCTCGTTACCCATAGCCGGAAGCACATTCTTGAAGGCTTGCGGAAGAATGATGAGACGCATCGTCTTGCCATACGAAAGACCAAGACTTCTACCCGCCTCCATCTGACCATTATCCACCGACATGATGCCCGAGCGGATTACCTCGGCAATATAAGCTGCCGAGTTCAAGCCGAAGGCGATGACAGCCACCAGTATCTTATTGACATCTGCTGATGCAAACACCACATAATAGATAATGAGCAACTGCACCATGGTTGGCGTGCCTCGCATGATGGTAAGGTACAGCTGGCAGAGCATGTTCGGAATCTTCCAGTCGCCCTTACGTTCATGACGTGCTCTGACAATAGCTATCAGCGTTCCGAGTATCACGGAAAGGATGATGGCGAAGAAGGTGATGATGAGTGTATTGCCCAAACCCTGCAACAGATACTGATAACGGTTGTCATCTATGAAGCAGGATTTAAACTTATCTATCACTCCCGGCTGGTTACCAGCTGCTTTCACTTCATTGGAATTCACCATGATAACCTGTCGCACATCGGCATAGGAATCTGTAAATCCGATATTCTTCTTCCGTTCAGGAGTAACCGTGATGCCGGCAATACCCGCATCTGCCTTACCAGCCTGTACAGAGGTGATGATGGCATCAAACTCCATATCGAGAATCTCGACATCCACGCCCAGCACATCGCCGATGGCATTCGCCACATCCACGTCGATGCCCACTATCTTGCCATTCTGGTAATATTCGAAAGGCTCGAAGGTAGCGTTGGTGGCAAAACGGAGACTCGTCTTCAAGCCGAGTTTCTGCAGCGCTTCCGGTCCCACCTTCTTCACCTCAGAAGTCTTTGGCGTATAAGCCACGGCTATGCCCCGTTCCAGATGGCGGTTGACGATGGAATCGATGACGCCATTCTCTTTCAGGATACGGATGGCATGATTGATTGACTGCTGCAACTCAGCATGATCCTTAGCCACGCAGATGGCGAAAGAGGATGCATCGAAGGTTTCGGGCAGGATACGGAGCGATGGGTTCACCCGTTGGAATGCCTTGGCTGGCGCCTCATCGGTCACCATGCAGTCTATCTTACCCTGCAGGAGTGCCTGGATGGCATCGGCTCCCTTGTTATACCGTTCTACCTTGGTACCGCCACCTTCCTTTTCCAGCTCCGTAGCTAGTCCGTCGCTAGTGGTACCGAGCTGCACACCAATCACAGCCCCCTTCAAATCAGTCTTGCTCTTGATTTGCCTGTCAGCATCTGACGCTCCCGAGCCACACGCCACGAAGAGCACACTCAGGAGTAAAGTCAAGAAGCCCAGCTTAAACTTTCCCGTTTTTCTGTATTTCATCATTTCAGGCATTCGCTTATTGTTGTTTCAAATACTCAGCACACATCTCTGCACATCTTTCTCCGTCTACACCAGCCGATACGATTCCGCCTGCATAACCAGCACCTTCGCCACATGGGAAGAGTCCCTGGATGCGGACATGCTGCAAGGTTTCGCGGTCACGGACGATGCGGACAGGCGATGAGGTTCTCGTCTCCATCGCTATCAGCGTAGCCTCGTTGGTCAGGAAACCATGGGCATTCTTGCCGAAGGTCTTGAAGCCTTCCTGCAGTCGCTTGCTCACGAAAGACGGCATCCAGAAATGCAACGGACTCGAAATCAAGCCTGGTGCATAGCTGCTCTTTGGCAGATCATAACTCAAGCGATTGTTCACGAAGTCAGCCATGCGCTGTGCCGGTGCAGTCTGCTTCATGTTGCCCTGCTGCCAGCATTGCTTTTCCACGATTTCCTGGAAGTACATCATCTGGAGTGAAGAGTGAGGAGTGAAGAGTGAAGCATTCTCCTGTGCCTTCATTTCCTGCTGTTCGATGACAGACTGATGTTCCTTCACAAACTGCGCCACATCCTCGGGATGAGTTTCCACCACCATGCCCGAGTTGCTCCAGGCAGTACCGCGGTTGCTCGGACTCATACCGTTCACCACGAGCTGTTCCGGTCCTGTAGCAGCCGGAATCACAAAACCGCCCGGACACATACAGAAGCTATAGACACCTCTGCCATCTACCTGAGTAACAAAGCTATATTCGGCAGCAGGCAGATATTTTCCTCTACCACTCTTATTGTGATACTGAATCTGGTCAATGAGTTGGGAAGGATGTTCCAGACGCACACCTACGGCGATGCCTTTTGCCTCGATATCTATCTTTGCCGAAGCGAGATAGCGGTATACATCGCGGGCACTATGGCCTGTTGCCAGGATAACCGGTCCGCGATAAGTTTCCTCAGCACCCGTAGCCAGATTCACGGCTTCTACACCTATCACCCTATCGCCAGCTGCGGCATCAGGTGCCGTCAGCTTACCTTCACTCTCAAGGATCAGACGAATCATCTTGGTCTGGAAATGCACTTCGCCGCCACACTTGATGATGGTGTTGCGCATGTTTTCAATGACGCGTGGCAACTTGTCGGTACCGATATGCGGATGGGCATCTGCCAGGATATTGGTATTGGCACCATGCTGGCAGAATACGTTCAGAATCTTATCTACACTTCCCCTTTTCTTGCTTCGTGTATAAAGTTTGCCGTCACTATAAGCACCGGCTCCACCTTCACCGAAACAGTAGTTGCTCTCACCATCTACCTTCTGAGTCTTGGTAATGTTAGAGAGGTCCTTCTTGCGTTCGCGCACATCCTTGCCTCGCTCCAGCACGATAGGACGATAACCCAGTTCTATCAGGCGCAGGGAAGCAAAGAGACCGCCAGGTCCCTCACCCACAACGATAACACGAGGTCTGCTGCTCACATCCGGATATTCGGTATGGACATACTGGTCGTCCTGCGGAAATTCGTTGATATAAGCACGCACCTTCAGGTTGACAAAGATAGTGCGCTGACGGGCATCGATGCTTCTCTTCAAAACCCTCACCTGGTTGAGCGTTCTTACATCCAATCCCTTTTCTTTGGCGAGATAACGCTTGATGCCTTCCTCGCTTGCTGCCTGTTCGGGCAGAATTCTTATCTGGTATTCTTGAATCATTTACTTTGAGCTTTGAACTTTATGATTAGTTTTATAAAAGTGACAAGTGACCGATTCCATATTACGGATTTCGCATTACATTCACAATTCACTTTTCACTTTCACTTTTTCATGCTTCCATTGTAGCCAGCACTTCGAGCGTATCCAGCTGATACATGGTGAACTTACCATCTTCCAATGTTGCAAAGGTTGGCGGATTGCCACCCTTCGGGAAGGTGATGCTGCCGGTATTTACGATGGCCTGCCCCTTCTCGTTATGAGAGAGTTCCCAGAGATGGGAGTGTCCATAGATCATAGCCTCGTAAGGACCCTTCGGCATGTTCTCTTTATTGTATACATGTCCATGAGTCAGAAGATAGCGCTTGCCTCCGTCTACCAGCAAGGCATAGGTCTCCATGATAGGGAAATCGAGGAGCATCTGGTCTACTTCCGCATCGCAGTTGCCACGCACAGCGACAATCTTATCTGCCAGCGCATTCAGTCTTTCTACGATACCCTTAGGATCGATTCCTTCCGGAATGCGGTTGCGGGGACCATAATTGATGATATCCCCCATGATGCACATCATGTCACAATGTTCAGCCTCGAAGAAATCGAGGACCTTTTCCAGGGCTGGCAAACAGCCGTGGATATCTGAGAATAAAAGATATTTCATTCGTTCCTTCTTATGTTTGTTATGCTTATGTCTTTTATGCATTGAATTGCAAGCGCAAAATTAAGCAAATAATCCGAAACACCCAAACATTTCAACGTTTTTTATATATATAATAAGGTATAAGGGAGAGGAAGAGCCTATAATTATCTACTGAAATAGCTTTTTTATCTACAATATGCTACTTTTTTGTTAAAATCCTTGGCAGTTTGATATATTATTCGTACATTTGCCCTCAAGTTCTGCTTCGGCCCCGGTCGTTTCGGGGGAGGCATTACATTACCAACGTAAAATTCAAGAACATATGAAAGTATTAAAATTCGGCGGAACATCGGTTGGTTCCGTAAAAAGCATCCTCAGCTTGAAACGTATCGTTGAAAACGAGGCTAAGAAACAGAGTGTAGTGGTTGTCGTGAGCGCGCTTGGCGGTATCACGGACAAACTCTTGCAAACCTCTCAACTTGCCCTCAAGGGTGATGAACAGTGGAAAGTAGAATTCGAAGCCATGGTTGATCGCCACCACAAGATGATAGATACCATCATCACCGACACTACAGACAGAGAAAACTTATTCAAATCGGTTGATGCCCTCTTCGAGCAGTTGAAGAGCATCTATTTTGGTGTGTACCTCATCCACGACCTCAGCGAGAAAACGCAGGATGCCATCGTGAGTTATGGTGAAAGACTCAGTTCCAAGATTGTTGCCACTTTGATTCGTGGAGCCAAATGGTTCGACTCCCGCAACTTCATCAAGACTGAGCGCAAGAACGGCAAAGGCAAGCATGTACTCGACAGCGAGCTGACCAACAAACTGGTAAAAGAAGCCTTTGCAGAAATTCCACGCATATCTCTCGTTCCGGGTTTTATCAGTCGTGACAAGAACACAGATCGCACCACCAACCTTGGCCGTGGCGGTAGCGACTACACAGCTGCCATCATAGCAGCTGCCCTCGATGCAGAAGTGCTCGAAATCTGGACTGATGTAGACGGTTTCATGACCGCTGACCCACGTGTCATCAAATCAGCTTATACCATCAACGAACTGAGTTACGTTGAGGCGATGGAGCTTTGCAACTTTGGTGCAAAGGTCATCTACCCTCCAACCATCTACCCGGTTTGTGTCAAGAATATTCCTATCAAGGTTAAGAACACCTTCAACCCAGATGCTCCGGGCACCATCATCAAGAACAAGATAGATGGCGACCAGAAGCCTATCAAGGGTATCTCTTCCATCAACGGTACAGCGCTCATCACCGTAACCGGTCTTTCCATGGTCGGTGTGATTGGTGTAAACCGCCGTATCTTCACCGCTCTTGCCAACGAGGGCATCTCTGTGTTCATGGTGTCACAGGCATCATCAGAGAACTCAACCTCTATCGGTGTGCGCGAGCAGGATGTAGAAGAGGCTGTAAAGGTATTGAACAATGAGTTCCACAACGAGATTGCCGATGGTGCCATGTTCCCAATGCACGCAGAGAAGGGCTTGGCTACTATCGCCATCGTGGGTGAAAACATGAAGCATGCTGCCGGTATCGCCGGTAAGCTCTTCGGAACCCTCGGCCGTAGCGGTGTTTCCGTCATCGCCTGTGCACAGGGTGCTTCAGAGACCAACATCTCGTTCGTAGTGAAGAGCGATTATCTGAGAAAGTCACTCAACGTGCTCCACGACAGTTTCTTCCTTTCAGAATACAAGGTGCTGAACCTCTTCATCTGCGGTGTGGGTACCGTGGGCGGAAAGCTCATCGAGCAGATCAAGAACCAGTATGCCGACCTCATGGAGCGCAGCAAACTGAAGCTCAACGTGGTGGGTATCGCTTCTTCCAAGAACGCCATCTTCAACCGCGATGGTATTGATCTCGAGAACTACAGCGAGGAACTGAAGAAATCAGACCCAAGCACTCCAGAGGTTCTGCGCGATACCATCCTGGCGATGAACATCTTCAACAGCGTGTTTGTAGACTGTACTGCCAGCAAGGATGTGGCCGCTCTCTACCAGAGTCTGCTGGAGCACAACGTAAGCATTATCGCAGCCAACAAGATAGCTGCATCAAGCGAATATGAGAACTACGAGAAACTGAAGAAGACTGCCATCCAGCGTGGTGTAGTATTCCGTTTCGAGACCAACGTAGGTGCCGGTCTTCCTATCATCGGAACCATCAATGATCTCCGCAACTCCGGAGATAAAATCCTTAAGATTGAGGCAGTTCTCTCGGGTACGCTCAACTTTATCTTCAACGCCATCTCCAGCGTTGTTCCATTCTCTGAGACCGTGAGACTGGCTAAGGAGAAGGGCTACAGCGAGCCTGATCCACGTATCGACCTGAGCGGTATGGACGTGATTCGCAAGCTGGTGATTCTATCCCGCGAGGCAGGTTACCGCGTAGAGCAGGAAGATGTAGAGAAAAACCTCTTCGTGCCAGACAAATACTTCAAGGGTTCGCTCGACAACTTCTGGAAGAAACTTCCTGAGCTCGATGCCGATTTCGAGGCTAAGCGCAAGGCGCTCGATGTAGAGCACAAACGCTGGCGCTTCGTTGCTACCCTGGATGGCGGCAAGACAAGCGTAGGTTTGCAGGCTGTAGGTCCTGAGCATCCGTTCTACAATCTGGAAGGTTCCAACAACATCGTGCTGCTCACCACCGAACGCTATAAAGAATACCCTATGATGATTCAGGGCTATGGTGCCGGAGCCAGCGTAACTGCTGCCGGTGTATTCGCCAACATCATGAGTATCGCTAACATTTAACACTTAACATTAAAAGAAGAGATGAAACATATTATCATTCTTGGCGACGGAATGGCTGACCACCCGGTAGAAAGACTGGGTGGAAAGACTCTCCTGCAATACGCCAACAAACCCTATATGGATATGCTTGCCAAGAAGGGCAAGACAGGAAGACTCGTTACCGTGCCAGATGGATTCCATCCGGGTTCTGAGGTAGCTAACAGCTCTATCATGGGCTATGACCAGAACGAGGTTTACGAAGGACGCGGACCGCTGGAGGCTGCCAGCATCGGCTATGAACTGGAGCCTACCGACCTTGCCCTGCGCTGCAACATCATCAATGTGCAGGACGGCAAGATTATCACCCACAACGGTGGTAACCTGGAAACGGAAGATGCGGATGTGCTCATCAAGTATCTCAACGATACCCTCGGCAAGAAATATCCTGATGTCAAGTTTGTTACCGGCATCCAGTATCGCCATCTTCTGGTGGTGAAGCACGGAAACAAGCATATCGACTGTGCCCCACCTCATGATCATCCCAACGAGGAATGGAATAAGCTGATGGTGAAACCTATCTTGCCGGAGATTGGAGGCGATGAGGGTCACATCAGCCGTCGTGATACAGCCGACCTTCTGAACCAGCTGATTCTCGAGAGTCAGGAACTCCTGGAGAATCATCCTTTCAATGTGGCGCGCAAGGAGCGTGGCGAACGAATGGCCAATCTTATCTGGCCTTGGGGCGGCGGTTACCGTCCGCACATGCTCACCCTCTCCCAGATGTATCCACAGATCAAGAAGGGTTCTGTGATTTCTGCCGTAGACCTGATTCGAGGCATCGGCCATTACGCCGGTCTGCGCAACATCATCGTTGAGGGCGCTACCGGTCTTGCCAATACCAACTACGAGGGCAAGGCAGCTGCAGCTATCCAGGCATTGAAGGACGGCGACGACTTCGTTTATGTTCACGTAGAGGCGAGCGACGAGGCAGGTCATGATGGCGATCTGGAACTGAAGCTGAAGACTATCGAGAACCTCGATCAGCGACTCATCAAGCCTATCTTCGATGAGGTAAGCACCTGGGACGAGCCGGTATGCATCGCAGTTCTCCCCGACCATCCTACTCCGGTAGAGATTCGTACCCACGTCAAGGAGCCTGTACCTTTCATCATCTATTACCCTGGCATTGAGCCGGATAGCGTAGAGAAGTATGATGAGGTAAGCTGCGTGAGTGGCGGTTACGGCATGCTGCAGCTGCAGGAATTCATGAATGCCTTCATGGCGATCAATTAAAATCAACGGCTTCATGATAGTCCCCAAAGCTAATCATAAAGTTTAATGTTCAAATCTCAAAGTTAAAAGTAAAAAATGAAATATTATTCAACAAATAAGAAAGCACCCATCGCCGACCTTCACAAGGCGGTAGTTAAAGGTCTGGCAGAAGACCGTGGCCTCTATATGCCGGAAATCATCAAGAAGTTGCCACAGGATTTCTTCGACAACATCGAGAAACTCTCCTTCCAGGAGATTGCCTACAAGGTAGCTGATGCCTTCTTTGGCGAGGACGTTGATGCCGAGTCATTGAAGAAGATTGTATACGATACCCTGGCATTCGACTGCCCTGTAGTCGAGGTAGAGCCAAACATCTACTCTCTCGAGCTGTTCCATGGTCCTACCCTCGCCTTCAAGGATGTGGGTGCGCGCTTCATGGCCCGTCTCCTGCAGTACTTCGTACGTCAGGAGGGCAAGGAAGAGGTGAATGTGCTCGTAGCTACATCGGGCGATACCGGTTCGGCTGTTGCCAACGGTTTCCTCGGCGTTGACGGCATCCATGTTTACGTGCTCTATCCTAAGGGCAAGGTGAGCAAGATTCAGGAGAGCCAGTTCACTACCCTCGGCCAGAACATCACAGCCCTCGAAGTAGATGGCGTATTCGACGACTGCCAGGCACTGGTGAAGTCTGCGTTCATGGATGAGGAGCTCAACAAGCACATGAAGCTCACCTCAGCCAACTCTATCAACGTAGCCCGCTTCCTGCCTCAGGCATTCTATTATTTCAATGCCTATGCCCGCATGAAGGAGAAGGGTCTCGCCGACAAGCTGGTTATCTGCGTGCCTAGCGGCAACTTCGGCAACATCACAGCCGGACTCTTCGGTCATGAGATGGGATTGCCTATCCACCGCTTCATCGCAGCCAACAACGCCAACGATATCTTCTACGAGTATCTGCAGACAGGCAAGTATAATCCACAGCCTAGCAAGCAGACCATCGCCAATGCCATGGACGTAGGCGACCCATCAAACTTTGCCCGCATCTACGACCTCTACAAGGGCGATCATGATGCCATCGCAGCCTACATCGGTGGTGCTACATACAAGGACGAGCAGATTGCAGAAACCATGAAGCAGTGCTACAATGAAACCAAGTATGTGCTTGACCCTCACGGAGCTTGCGGCTATCGCGCCCTGAAGGAGCAGTTGAAGCCAGGTGAGGTTGGCGTGTTCCTCGAGACCGCTCATCCAGCCAAGTTCAAGGAGAAGGTAGACAGCATCCTTGACAGCGACATAGAGATTCCTGCACGCCTTGCAGAATTCATGAAGGGTGAGAAGAAGAGCATCCAGATGACCAAGGATTTCGCATCATTCAAGAACTACTTGATGAACGAATAAACCATACATACGGAAAAGCCTTTCTCTTTCTCAAGGGGAAGGCTTTTCCCATTAAAATAAACTCAGACTCAGATTTGTCAGGACAGATGGGTCTTGAATTTTATAACAACAGAAAACGGGAAAAATTTATGAAGATTGTTATTCTAGACGGCTATGCCGCAAACCCGGGAGATTTGGATTATCATCTTCTGGAGAAACTGGGCGAGGTGGTAGTTTATCCTCGCACATCAGATGCAGAGAAAGTGGAACGTGCCAAGGATGCCGACATCATCCTTCTGAACAAGGTGCAGATAGATGCAGAGACACTGGCGCAGCTTCCTAAACTGAAATACATCGGTATCCAGGCTACCGGTTTCAACGTGGTAGACATCGAGGCTGCCAGGAAACAGGGCATCATCGTAACCAATATTCCTGCCTACAGCACCGACAGCGTGGCGCAGATGACCTTTGCCCTCATCCTTGCCGTAACCAACCGCGTAGAGCATTATACCCAGGAGAACCGCAACGAGCGCTGGGCTTACAATAAGGATTTC
>OLXI01001072.1_pt1 | contig 13996 bp, 7 predicted proteins | sample 1674181 | NCBI WGS metagenome assembly OLXI01 (sample SAMEA103958148, study PRJEB25191) | human gut metagenome | reverse complement strand
TAGCAGAAAGGACGGTTAATGTTATGAAAATCTTTTTTAGTCAGATAAATACGAATTCCGAAACCGTGGAAGAAGATCTCTCCCGCTTAGATTTAAAGGAGTCCATAAGAAAAACCCGCCAGGCTCTGGATATCGCCTATGCGGGTTTCGATAATGCTTTGGAAAGTGATCTCATTGACAGTTATATTTATGAAATCAATGCGTTACAAAAAAGGTATCAGCATCTCACAGAGCTGGCCGCTCTGCAGCCGGCGGATCAGGAAAAAAATCTATACCAACATTCCCCGATTCGTGCCCTGGTCAGCCATGTTTTCGGTTAACTGATTCCTGCCATAGGTCAGCCCCGCATATACTGTCTGAGAGTTATTCATCACAGGACCGGACGGATTCTGATCCTGGATCTGTCTGTATGCTTCACAGAGAGGTGCGATCACCTTACGTACATCCGCTAATGCTGCTTTGTCGCATTTTGCTTCGCATACAGCGAGTCTGCGGATACAGTACAGGTACAGACTGGACAATTCCGTCGCCGGACTGTATTCTCTGTGAAGAGAATTCAAAAGTTCATTGATACATCCCCTGGTCCTGCGAACCGCTTCCAGAAACTGCGCATCTTCTGCTGCCTGCTCAGCATCTGCAAGATACTGTAATGTCATTTCGTAGAGAATGACCACTAGCTGTGTGGCATTGGCCTGGGTGATCCGCAAGGTAAATTGTTGTTTACATTCTTTTGTCATTTTGAATCCTCACTTCATCGGAATCCATTACTGCAACAGCTGTAACACCTGGGAAGGTCTCTCATTTGCTTGTGCCAGCATGGAGGTTCCTGCCTGTGCCAAGATCTGATAAGTGGTATAGGAAGTCATTTCCTCCGCCATATCCACATCCATGATACGGGAATATGCCGCGGTCATGTTCTCACTGGTAACATCCAGGCTGTTAATGGAAGACTCCAGACGGTTCTGAAATGCTCCCAGCCTGCCGCGGACGGAGGATACATATTTGATGGCACCGTCTACTCTTGCAATGGCATCCTTTGCCCCATCCTGTGTATTCACATCAATATCTTCAATTCCCATGTTCTGCAGAGTAACCGCGGGAATATTAACCTCCAGTACCTGTCCTTCGTTGGCTCCGATCTGCAGACGCATTGCTCCGATACCGGTAGCATCGATCTTCATGCCATCATAGGAATAGCCCTCTTTTGCTTCCGACACATCCAGACGCATTTCAAAGCCGTTCGTGCCGGTGATCGTCAGAAGATTATCCTTCATATCCGTCTTTAAGGGTTCTACCTCTTTAAATCCGTCTCCGAATTTAATATCTCCGTCTACTTCAAAATTTCCCTCTGCATCTTTCTTAAATTTCATAGACTGTATGGTATATTCTTTTACCGGCACATCCGGAGAACAATAATTCACTTTAATCTCCTGCTTATCGGTATATCCCTTGAGATCAAATTCTCCGTTCAACAGCTTCTGCCCGTTGAATTCCGTGGTATCCGAGATACGGGTGATCTCTTCCTTCAGCTGCACTACTTCATCCTGTATGGTTGCGCGGTCATCATCTGTCATAGTGCCGTTGGCAGCCTTGACGGAAAGCTCATTGATACGCTGCAGCATCTCACTGATCTCTGTCATGGCTCCGTCTGCAATCTCTATAATGGATACGCCGTCACTGGCATTCTGATTAGCCACGGACAGTCCCTCGATCTGAGCATTCATACGCTTGGACATTGCCAGTCCGGCAGGATTGTCCTTGGCGTGATTGATCTTCAGTCCGGAAGAAAGTCTCTCTAATGATTTGGACAGCAGGTCATCGTTTGTAGATAAAGCATTGTTGGATAACATTGCCGATACATTGTAATTGATTCTCATGTGTTACTCCTTACTTTCCGCTGCTGTCTGCGACAGCCTGCAGGAATCCTTTTGCCAGACGATACAACTGTTCCGTATCGATCCGACTCTCTATGGTGTCTGCATTTTTTGTCTCTCCGGCTGCCATCCTTGTCATATCCCGGGAGCTGACGATAGGAAGCTTTTCTACTTTCCAGTCTGCAGAAGTATCTGTCTGAATCCGTTCAAGGAATATATCGGAGGTCTTCTCTAATTCCGTAACCTCTTCCGGTGTATTTCCTACGAGATAGCCATCGATGGTGTCTCCCTTTACCTGTAAATATGCCTCCAGCTCCATATCTTCGGCATTCACCCTAATCTCCACAGCACCGACAGCTCCGGCTCCCTGCTGTAAGGTAAGATGGACTCCCGCCAGCTGCTCGCCCAGGTACATCGGGAGAAAATATTCCTGCTTCTCCTGAAGGCTCCCCGCAAGACGCAGCTGCTTGTGTACCAGCTGCAGCTGTTTTACATCCAGATGCTCATCCGCCCGTTCCAGGCTCATGGTCTCCGCTTCCTCTGCCGTGTCCTGAAGCATAGTCCGATAATCCTCTGCAAAATTCTGCTGATCCAGCTGTTCCCACAGTTCGGAAGTTTCTGTCCCGGCAGGCACTTCGCTGCCTGCTGTCTGCAGCATTTCTTTTTCCTGCCGATACTTTTCTCTGTATCTGCGCAGATTGCCAAACATCTCCGCCGGATCATCCATAAGTGCCTGGGCCGCCAAAAGATTCGACGCGCTGATGGGAAGTTCTCCCCTTTGCAGTAGTTCTGCGGCTTCCGGCGTCGTATTCCCCGCCTCACGCATCTGCTGCAGTCCTTCCCGGTCATACGCTGCTCTGCTTTCGCTATCATCTGACACCTCTGTCAGAACCTCTTTTGCCATACCCATCCGGATCTGTTCAGATATATTATTCGCGGACAAATGAATCTCCTGTGTCAACCCGGTATCCTCCGATACTTTCCAGTCCATATGAGAAGCCCTTCTACTTCTGGCTGCCGCCAGCAGACTGGAAAATCGCAACTCTACACCGGTATTTACTACCGCGCCTACCGCTGCACCATCCTCTCTCTCGACCTGGTGCACCATTCGATAAATTCCGATATATGCTTTCCGTTCCTCTTCTGTAACATCCTTTTTCCGTTCCAACTGATATAGGAAACGGCAGTAGTCCTCCGCTTCTTCCTCATAGCTTTGGGGGTTCTGTGAAAAATAGGACTCCAGTTCATCAAAGGTCTTCTCCAGGGGATTTACACCATCCCGGATCATCTGTAACACATTTTTCGGTGTCAGTCTGTCCACCACTGCGCTGACCTGTCTGTCAGCTTCCTTGATCTTCTCGATATTTTCAGGCGTAATTTTCATACTGTTGTATGCTAGAATCCGGACAGCCCGCTGATTTTCCTGTGTTTTTTCTAATGACATCTCTGTTAGAATATCATCTACATTAGAAAATGCTTTCCGGATGCTGTCTCCCAGATCGCTTCTCGGTGCCGTCATCAGAGTCTCATAACGTTCGCCCGCTTCCTCATAGGCTTTCTGCATTGCAGCGCCTTCCTTATGGAAGTCAGAAACTGTCTCTGTGGCAGCATTCTGTTCCAAGCTATAGGGTCCCAGTACTCCGGCAGGCAATCCCGGCAATTCGGAAGCCACCTGCACTGCCTGGGTATAAGTCTCATATTTCGTCACTGCCTGAGACTCACCGGGAAAGTATTTTTCGGCAACCTCTGCCTCCGCCTTTCGCAGCGCTTCGATCAACTGCTCCATGGGGGCTGTATCAATAGAAAAATCACTCTGTAAAAGCTTTACGTTCACTTCTGCCGTCATGCGAAGGCGAATCTCTTCCAGCTGTTTTCTCGCTGCCAGATTCTCTGCCGTGGCATTCCACTTTGCATCTGAGAACCAGTCCTGCAGCATTTTATCTGCTTTTTCATAAATCGTATCCTGTCTGCCCAGGTTCGCATACATCGGGGATTTTCCCTCCGCAATTGCCGCTGCTGCCGCCTGCGCAAAAGTGTCCTCCGTGACAGGATAGGAAATACCGTCCAGTTCCACAAGCTGCTGCAGCGTATCCGTAGTCAGCGGAAGTCCTGCACTTACCAGCCACTGTGCCTTCTGTCTGTTCTCATCGTTTACCGTCAATCCCGCATCCGCAATTACCTTGTTCATCTGCTCCTGCAGTTCCTGCGGGACATCATTATTCTGTACTTTCGCACCGCTGTTCTCTGCCACATAGAGGTTCCAGATCTCCGGTTCCAGTCCATTATCCACCAGGTAGCTGACCGCACCTTCTTCCGGTTCCTTCAGGGAAGCTGCCATATCCCAGGCGCTTTTCAGTTCATTTATATTTTCCTGTGTCAAAGGAAGATCCGCGGAACGGAACTGCTCTTCGATGCTTCGGGCTAAAGTATCACTTCCTACCGCTGCCGCCAGGGTATCCATGTCGATATCATCCGTATATCCTGCGATCTGCTGTCCGGAACGCACCAGCTCTGCCTTGATCTTATCCACGATGGTGACCGCTGTATCCTGATCCAATTCTCTAGGATCAAATCCATCCTCACAGGCCTTTGCATAATCCTCCTGCGACATAGTATGCGACAGCAATGTCATATAGTCCTGCTGCAACGCCACATTAGCATTCCCGGCATCCTGCTGCAGCTCCATCAGAGATTTTCCTTTGTTGTTCTCTTCCTTTTCTAAAGAAGACATGGGCACTGCGGCCTGCCCACTCTCGTATACTGCCCCGAAATTCACATTTACGCTCTTTTTACTGCGCCATGTCTTGTCCTTGCCCCAGCTGCTTTTCTCTGTCCGGTTACTTTCTGTTCTATTGTCATTTTCATTGATCGTCTGTTTCTGAAATGTTATCTTCACGCCTGTCGTCCTTTTCTGTACAGTTCCCAGAGCCCGCCGGTTCTGAATAGTTAAGAAAAAAGATGAGTGCACTTTTTGGTCACACTCATCTTTTATTTCGGTTGTTTTATATGATTTCTTAACCTGACCTAGAACAGAAATACCGCAGCGCCATAGGGTGGCAGATCAAAGCTGATGGAGTAATCCTTATAATGATAAGGCTTTTTCTCCGCCGTAATCTCTGTGGGAATCTCGTTTCCCCAGCCGCCGAACCGTTCCTCATCACTGTTCAGCAGAAGCTTATATTTTTTCTTCTTAGGCACGGGAACAGTATAGTTCTCCCATTTCATCGGGGTCATGTTAAGTACAAACAGCAGATTATTCTTGCCACTGGAACATTTTCTCACGAAGCAGTATGTACTGTGCTCCGCATCATCCGCGTTCATCCATTCAAAGCCGTCCCAGGTATTGTCAAGCTCGTACAGAGCAGGGTATTTACGATACAGCTTTAACAGCTCCTTTACATAAGTATGTACGCCCTGATTCAGCTTCTCACCTAACAGATACCAGTCAAGCTCACGCTCTTCGCTCCACTCTCGCTCCTGTCCGAAATCCTGTCCCATAAATAATAATTTCTTGCCGGAATGCCCGAACATGTAGCTATACCCCACACGAAGGTTGGCATATTTATCTGCCGGATATCCGGGCATTTTATTCACCATGGAGCACTTCAGATGTACCACTTCATCATGAGATAATGGCAGAATATAATTCTCGCTGTCGTTATAGCTCATAGCAAAGGTCATGGCGTAATGATCGCCTTTCCGGTACAGCGGATCCAGCTTCATATACTCGCAGAAATCATGCATCCAGCCCATATTCCACTTGAAGGAAAATCCTAAGCCTTCCTCCCCGATACCACTGGTGACATTAGGCCATGCGGTAGATTCCTCGGCAATTGTCAAAAATCCCGGATAAGTTCCGCGGATCACTGAATTCAGATGATGGAAGAACTCAATGGCTTCCAGGTTCTTATTGCCGCCAAATTTATTCGGCAGCCATTGTCCGTCCTTTTTACCGTAATCCAGATACAGCATGGATGCTACTGCATCTACACGGATACCGTCTACATGGAACTCTCTCAGCCAGAACAGAGCATTGGCTACCAGGAAGTTCTTCACTTCATTTTTGCCATAATTAAATATCTTCGTTCCCCATTCAGGATGTTCTCCCAAACGAGGGTCGGGATGTTCAAATATGCACTGTCCGTCAAATTCTGCCAGTCCGTGTGCATCGGTTGCAAAATGTGCCGGTACCCAGTCCAAAATGACTCCAACGCCTGCCTTATGCAGTTCATTAACCAGATACATAAAATCCTTAGGCGTTCCGTAACGGGACGTAGGCGCATAGTATCCGGTCACCTGATATCCCCAGGAGCCATCATACGGATGCTCTGCGATTCCCATAAGCTCTACATGGGTGTATTTCATCTCTTTCAGATATTCAACGATCCGGTCGGCAAACTCCCGATAATTATAGAATCCTTCCGCAGTACCGTTATTCGGATGCTTCATGAAAGAACCGATATGACACTCATAGATCGCCATGGGCTCCTTGTTCATATCTTTTTTATCCCGGGCTTCCATCCACTTGGAATCCTTCCAATCGAATCCCGTGATATCAGTAACGATGGACGCTGTGCCCGGTCTGTACTCCGCATAGTTAGCAAAGGGATCGGCTTTGTACAGTCTTCTGCCATCTCTCGCATAGATCAGGAACTTATACATTGTTCCTTCTTCCACGCCGGGAACGAACAACCCCCAGATACCACCTTCTCCCAGCTTCTGCATGGAATGAGACTCTTCGTTCCATTCATTGAATGTGCCGATAACATTCACCTGTGCTGCATTTGGTGCCCATACCCCGAAATAGACTCCCTGCACACCATCTTCCGTCGACAGATGCGCGCCCAGTTTTTTATAAATATCATAGTGCGTTCCCTGGGCAAAAAGATACTGATCTGCTTCGGAAATAAATACCTTCTCCTTCGTCATAGCTGCGCCTCCCGCTATATATTTTTAACTATTCAGAACCCCATTCGCAAAATCGCATTTTCAATGCTTTCCTTTTGCTCATGTGGTTACTTCGCCCTATAAACATTGATAAATGTTCTTACGAATGCAAGCATTCGACGCCCATTCGTCAATGTTTACATGGCTCTGAATAGTTATACAAAATCTTTCTCAGTGAGGATGATCATATCCTCATCGTCATATCTCTTGGCAAACAGAACATCAAAGAAATGCTTTAATGTCTTTTTATTCGCATGCGCAATTGCCTCATCCACGATCTCTTTCACATCTACCACGGTAACCACATGGTCTATGGTCTGCATATCTTCAATTCTGGTATGCAGTGCGAGAACTCCCAGCTCATCAATGGAGTATTCCATTTCCCGGGCGTATTGTCTTCCGAATGCCACCAGTGTATCGTTACTGAGAGCTTCCACATCCATGCGGGCTGTAAAGCTTTCTTTCAGTTTTTCATGCTTTTCCAGGAAACGGTCGATCTCACGCTTGGTATCCTCCAGGATAATAACTATTCCCTGGTTCTCCTGCTGCAGGGCTTTATACAGGGTGTTCACCGTAGTATCGTTCATTTCCGATGCCTTGCAGATAATAAGCGCTCCGTTCTTCAGCTTGGATAATGTATCGGCAGCGTCCTTTTTATTCAGCGCATGTCCGGAGATCTTGGCAACTTTTCCGGAGAAATTGCTGTCGGTAGCCTGGATCTCACGAATCATATTTTTCGCAAGGGATAAGGTATCCATGCCTTCTTCACCGGTGATGATCACATTGCCGGTATAGGCAGCCAGGCTGATATTATCAATGGCTTTGACTAACTGTTCTCTTGCGGACTTACTCTGAATAAAGGGCGCATACAGCTCGCGCTCTTCTCTGGTAAGCGCACGGACTTTTGCTTTGTCTCTCTCCACTACGGGAGGCTCCGGGGTCTGTGGCTGCTCATCCTCATGGACTTCTTCTACCGCTTCTTCCGGCTCCTCTTCAGCCTCTGCTACGGATTCCTCCGATGCTTCCTCGGTCTCTGCTGTGGTTTCTTCCGATGCTTCTTCGATCTCTGCTGTGGTTTTCTCCGGCACTTCTGGGATTTCTGCAGCCGGCTCCTGCGTCACTTCCATATCGACGACAGCGTCCGGTTCCTCTGTTGCGGATTCTTCTTCATATTCCGCTACGGCAGGTTCCTCCTCAAGTTCTTCTACCTCTTCAGTGTCAACGATATCCGTATCAGCAGGTTCCCGCTCTGGCTCTTCTTCAGAAACTTCCGCAGGAGCTTTTTCTGTTTCATCATTTACATCCGCAATCTCTTCCAGCTCTTCAACTTCATCTGTGTCCGTAACCACATCAGCATCCGCTGCTTTTTCTTTTTCCAGTTTCTCTAACAGTCCATCTCTTACTGCCTGTTCAAATTCCGTGAACATGGCACCGGTCTGCTGCAATACATGCTGGCGGACTTCTTCTTCTCTCTTTTCGAGGTTTTCTTTCTTTTTGCGTTCCCACTCTGCCAGAATGTCTTCAATATTCATCTGACCGGTAATCTGCTTCTCGATGCTTTCCGCCTCGGGCATTACCAGGCTGATCTGACCGTCGGATTCCTGTGCCAGTACATTCGCCAGCTCCTTGGGAGGTTCCACCGGTGTAGTCGCTTCCGGCTCCACTTCTGCTTTCGATAATTCCGGCACAACATCCTGTTTCTTAAGAGATGCGGGTTCCTCCGGCAGGATCTCCTCGGTCTCTACCTCAGGAACCTGAGACAGATCACCGATCTCTCCGGTCTCACCAAAGAACACCTCGGAACCTTCGATCTGCTCGGTCTCCGGCTCCAGATCATCCTCACTGACCTCTGCAATCTCCGGATAATCCAGAGATTCTGTATCGGAATCCATCATAGGTGCTACGATAGAACGGGTAATGGAGTCCGCTGTAGCTTTCGCGGTATCTTTTTTTGGCTCCTCACCGAGGACTTCACGAAGTCCCGCTGCAAGTTCTGCCTGCAGATTGATGGTATTATACTGACCCACATCCATGGTCTTCACATGAATATCGAAATCATCCTGCTCCGGCTGTGCGGAGGTCTCCTGCGCCGGTTGCTGCATGGGTTCATAGACCTGGGTATCTCCGGATACCTGGTCATAGTTATCCTCCTGAACATAGCCCTGATTCTGATCGTAGTTTCCGTCCTGAGGATAGTCCTGCGCATGCCCCTGGCTTTGGTCATAGTTCCCATTCTGGGAATAATCCTGAGTATAATTCTGATCATACCCCTGACCCTGATCATAGCTTCCGTCCTGGGCGTAACCCTGATCATAACCCTGATTTGCGCTATACCCGTTGTCCTGCACAGAGTTCTGCGACGGGATATGGCTTCCGGGCGCGTCGAACCGATGATCGTATTTTTCCTGCTGCTCCGGTGTCAACGGCTGATGGAGCATTTTCAGTTCCATCGCCTTAATCACATATTTCCCTTCGCCGAACCAAAGGATCAGTTCATCACATTCCTCTACACATCTGGCTGCCAGTCCCACTCTGTGATACAGGTATGCCAGTTCATATGCCCATTTTTCCCTGTAATCTCTCTTCTTCAGTTCTTCCAAAACTGAGATTCGTTCTTCAAGGCTCACGTCCTGCGCCTCGTACAATTTATACTGCAGAATATATCTTCCCGAATCCTTGGGCGCCACCTGTACGAATTCCTTATAATATTCTATCGCCTGTACGTATTCTTCCATTTTAATGGAAAGTTCGCACAGGGAATAGCAGATGGTCCTTCCGCCGGGACGACGTTCATATGCCAGAAGCAACATATCTCTGGCATCCTCATATCTGCGATTGATCTTATAGAGATCACTGATCGTACACAGCATCATGACACTTTTTACACGACGCCAGTCAATCGTGTCGGCAATTTCAGCAGCCTGTGCATATTCTCCCCGGCTGATCAGGTCTTTGATTTCTTCCGCTCTTAATTTATATTCACTCTTATCCAAGGTATTTCGCTCCCTTAACCTTTTCTTGTCCTAAGTTCCTATTTTCACCAAAGCAGACTATCCCACTTTTTTCTTATTCAGTGTATCATAGTCACTATACGTATGTCAAAATCAAACTGGGGAAATTGTAGTGGAAATTACGCGAGCAATGAGCCGCGCATAGGCATAAGGAAAGACAGCGATGGGCGCTCACGCACACATCGCTGTCTTTAATCACAGATATTTTCCCGTAATGCTGTCGGCATTTGCCCTGATCTGCTCCGGAGTTCCCACAGCGACAACTCTGCCGCCGTCTTCTCCACCACCGGGTCCCATATCAATGATGTAATCGGCATTGCGGATCACATCCAGATCATGTTCAATGACAAGTACCGTTGCCCCATTGTCTATCAGCGCCTGAAATACCTGCAACAGAGTCTGTACATCTAACGGATGCAGTCCGATCGTCGGTTCGTCGAATACAAATACGGAATCTGACTGTCCCCTTCCCATTTCGCTGGCAAGCTTCAACCGCTGAGCCTCCCCGCCGGAGAGGCTTGGTGTCTCTTCGCCTAATGTTAAATATCCCAGTCCCAGATTTTTCAGTACTTCCAGACGCTGATGCACGACTTTCCAATCCTCTGTCGCCTGCAATGCCGCCGTTATATCCATCTCCATCATCTGCGGCAGAGAATAACGTTTCCCCCGTTTGTTCGCATAGCAGATGTCCCATGCCTCTCTGGCATAGCGGGAACCGCCGCACTCCGGGCAGGGCACATCCACATCCGGCAGGAACTGTACGTCCAGACTGATCTGTCCGGTACCGTCGCAGACCGGGCATCTTAGTTTTCCGGTATTGTAAGAAAAATCTCCCGCCTTATATTTCTTATTTTTCGCATCCGCGGTTTTCGCATAGATCTTCCGCAATTCGTCATGCACATTGGCATAAGTGGCTACCGTGGACCGCACATTGATGCCGATGGGGGATGCATCGATCAGTTTTACATGGGCAATGCCATCCGCGGTGATACTTTTTACATGGCCGGGCAAATGTTCGCCGTTTAACTTTGCTTTCAGCCCTGGAATCAGGCTTTCCAGCACCATGGTGGTCTTACCGGAGCCGGAAACACCGGTAACGACCGTAAGTCTTCCCTTGGGAATATCTATTTCCAGAGGTTTTACCGTATGGATAGCATCTGTGGACAGATGAAGCTTTCCCAGTGCAAATATTTCCTCCCGGGCGATGGGCTTACGGATACGCATATCCGCAGTCTGCACCAGAAAAGGACCGATCATGGACTCTTTCTGCGCAATCACCTGCGGAATCGTGCCCTGTGTGATCACATAGCCGCCTCCGGCACCGGCTTCCGGTCCCATTTCGATCAGCCAGTCCGCCTCAGATAAGATCTGAGTGTCATGGTCTACCAAAATAATGGAGTTGCCGTCAGCGATCAGGTCATGCATCACCGCATTCAACCCCACAATATTCGAAGGATGCAGACCGATGGAAGGCTCATCCAGCACATAGAGCACTCCTGTGGTACGGTTCCGCACTGCACGTGCCAGCTGCATCCGCTGTCTCTCCCCGGTGGACAGAGAGGCTGCCGCACGATTCAGAGACAGGTAAGTAAGTCCCAGATCCATCAGACGCTTCGCCACAGTCTGGAAAGATTCACAGATGGATTCCGCCATGGGCCGCATCTCTTCGGGCAAAGAATCCGGCACTCCCGCTACCCAGTCCACCAATTCTTTCAGGGGCATCTGGCAGGCTTGCGCAAGCCCTATGCCCCTAAGTCTCGGTGCTCTGGCGGCTTCCGAAAGCCTACTGCCGCCACATTCCGGACAGATGTCCTCCTTTAAGAATTTTTCCACACGTTTCATGCCCTTTTCGTCTTTCACTTTTGCCAGGGCATTTTCTACTGTGTATACCGCATTGAAATATGTAAAATCCAGTTCTCCCGCCTGATTGGTCTTTTTCGCCTTATAAAAAATATGTTTCTTCTCCGCGGGACCGTGATAGACGATCTCTTTTTCCCGATCTGTAAGTTCCCGGAAAGGCACATCCGTCCGCACTCCCATTTCCCGACAGACATCTGTCATTAAAGACCACATGAGACTGTTCCAGGGTGCCACCGCTCCCTCGTCAATACTCAGGGAATCATCCGGCACAAGAGAATCCAGGTCCACAGTCCGCACACTTCCCGTACCGCCGCATTTCGGGCAGGCTCCCTGAGAATTGAATGCCAGTTCCTCTGCGCTGGGAGCATGTACCTTCGCTCCGCATTCCGGGCACAGGATCTCCTGCTCCGCCGCTACTTTCAGGGTCGGAGGCACATAATGTCCGTTAGGGCAGCGGTGGGATGCCAGTCTGGAATACATCAGACGCAGACTGTTCAAAAGCTCCGTTCCGGTTCCAAAGGTACTGCGGATCCCGGGAATTCCGGGGCGCTGATGCAGTGCCAGAGCAGCTGGAACATAGAGGACTTCATCCACCTGCGCTTTCGCCGCACCAGTCATACGTCTTCTCGTATATGTGGACAGGGATTCCAGATAACGTCTGGAGCCCTCTGCATAGAGGACACCCAGTGCCAGCGAAGATTTCCCCGAACCGGATACACCGGCGATCCCCACAATTTTGTGCAGGGGAACATCCACATCTATATTTTTCAGGTTATGAACCCTTGCACCTCTTACCTTGATATGCTTTGGTTCATTGGTTTCGTATTCCATGACAGCATTCCTCATCTTTTGATTTCATTTATTAAAACAGATCCAGCATATTGTCCAGATAGATTTCTTCTCTGACCTGCAGCTGGTACTCCGGTTTCGTCATATAGTACAGTAAAAATTCCAGAACCAGTGCACTGCCCAGTCCCCGGCCTTCGATCTTATAATTGGAAAATCCCATAGGCAGATAGATCTTCTGAATATCTCCCACGCTGATAAATCCGGGATTTTTCATGGCTTTGGAGAAACGATAGCCCTCCTCCGCCCCCGGTGAGGTACAACTAAAATCCGGCTCCTCTCCCAGATTCCTGCGGCTGACGGCTTCGTAACATTCCTTCCTGTCCTTACAGCCGAAATAACAACACTCATTGCACAAAAATTCCACTTTGTCTTTCTGTGATTCTGTCAGCGTATTTAATTTCTCATAAGCCTTGTTCAGGCGGAAATCCGGTACGACGTAGCGAAAATCTTCTCTGTCTGTTTCCTTTTTTAACGCTTCAAAATCCGTCAGTACTTTTGTGGTGGAGGATATCAGATAAAGCTCCGGATAATGGCTTTTCAGATACTGTAACAGCAATTCCGAATGGACGATCACGCCGTTCTCCGGGGTTGCATTTTCCACAAACAGGGCACAGAGTTCATTGCATTTTCTGTCCGAAAGATGTTCCTCGCGAAGAAGGGAATTACTAAAGGTCAGACGGGCTGAAATGCCATATTCCTGTAACAACGCCAGCACCTCTCTTGCATCGTGATCCTCCAGTGAGACGCGGCCGCCTCCCCAGATGCAGTCCGGCGGTGCTCCATAGATGGAGCCGATGTCACACCAGTCGTAAAAATATTCCCGATGCTCCCGGAACAATGGCAGAAATATCCGGTATAGTTCATAGAATTCAAACAGACCGGGAAGATGGTAATATGCTGTTTTTTGCATATGCCTCATACTAATCTCCATTCGACTTACTGCATTCATAATCTAGGATAATTTCATTTCTCTTTGATGGTTACAAAAAATAGTTTGTCATTATATTTTCTCCAAAAGGTAAAAAGTACAATCCATGTAAAGAATAACAAACTGCTTATCGCTGGAAATCATTATGTCCACTGCCGGAGACTTTCCCTTTATTCCATCTCTTGTGCCCCTTATTTTTAAATCCTGTAATTCATCATAATTCAAAATCCAGTCATATAGTTCCGAATCTTCTTTTACGTCTTCACTTACATTATAGATTAAATTACGCTCTTTTATAGGAGATACCTCATAAGAAGGTTCTAAAATCTCGCATTGATAACGTTCATATTTTTCAAGCCCTTCACTGGAAAATACATCTTCATTTATCACAATATGATTGCCTATGATATCATGTCCTTCCGGATAATTCGTATAATCGTTCTGTATTTTTGTAAAGCCAAGCAATTTCGTAACTTCCCACTCGCCAAAAAACAATTCTTCAATTTCATCCATGGAAAATTCCTCTA
>OLXI01001065.1_pt1 | contig 14082 bp, 13 predicted proteins | sample 1674181 | NCBI WGS metagenome assembly OLXI01 (sample SAMEA103958148, study PRJEB25191) | human gut metagenome | reverse complement strand
GGGGCAGTTTTGCAGTATTGACACCGCAGATTTCAACCTTTCCCTGTGCCATTTTGTATGCCTCCTGTTTTTTCTTCTGATAGAAGAATGTGCATAAGTGGGAAAAAATATACAGTGATTTTGCAGACAAGCGGGACTAGGTGTGATAAAATATGATGAGATGCTGAATAGTTATGAAAAATGATTCAGGAGGGATTTAGGTGAAGCGAAAAGAGAATAAAATAAAGACAATATTTTTCATGCTGCTTACCATATGTATGATGACGGTGCTGATGCATGATTCTGTATCTGCGTCCAATGTAAGGCTGAACCGTACACAGGTGCAGATTGTAAGAGGAGATACTTACAGGCTGTATGTGAAGGGCACAACGGCTAAAGTTAAATGGTATTCATCAAACGCAAAGATCGCAACTGTTTCAAACGGAAAAGTGACAGCAAAGAAAAAGGGAACCGCTGTTATTTATGCGAAGGTAAATGGGAAAAAGTATGCATGTAAGGTCACAGTTGTGACACAGCAGCGTGCCTATATAGATACCCTGCAAAGGCAGATCAATATACAGAGGCGCCGCTATGGATTTAATTCATACGATAGAAACCCGCTTTTGCAGCGGGCAGCCCAGAAGCGTGCCAAAGAGTTGGCAGAGAAATTCTCCCATGCAAGGCCGAATGGATATAGTTGGGCTTCTGCGATCAGTATGCGTTATAATTTTAAAAAGGCATCTGAATTGACAGCCCGCTACTATACAGATCCCCAAGAGGTGGTGGATGCGTGGATGTCCAGAGCATCTACAAAGGCGAAGATCATCAGTAAACGCTATAATGAAATTGGTGTAGGTGTTTATTTGGATGAGGATGGATTTTTATACTATGCTGTGATCGTTGCAGTACGAAAATAAAATGAAAAAATCTATATTTTCTATTGCCATCCGGAAAAGATGGTGGTATCATATCACCAAGTTAATAGTTTAAACCGATGAAGTGGAGATAAAAACAGATCGTGCACTTACAGAGAGACCGGAAAGGTGAGAGCCGGACAGAACGCAGCCTGTTAAATGGACCACGGAGGGCACAGGGAAAGGAAATATCTGAGTATTCTGTGACGTGAGACATACGTTAGTTGTCTGGGATATGTCAGTATCCTGAAAGTGCACGCATATTGTCGTGAAGCAAGGTGGCACCGCGGAAAGTTTATTCGCCCTTGACAGAAGTAGATTCTGTCAAGGGCTTTTTTGTAGTGAGAATTGTCGTATATTTGCGAAGCAAATGTACGGCGCAATAACCTGCAAAGCAGGTTATAGAAGTTTTCTTCCGAACGTATTCTGTCACGCAGCGCAGATGCGTGATGCAGCCTCAGCCCATCACCGAAGGTGATTAAGTATGGGCTGAGGTTCACGTAAGAGAAAATCAGAAAGTGCGAAGCTTGTGATAAGGAGGGACCCACGAAGTGGGAGGATGCCTTATCACTAAGTAACGAGCTTTGCTCGTTACAGAAGCTTCAAGGTAGAAAAAATGATAGATACAGAACCGATTTTCGAGTTTAAGCAGGAAACAAACGAAAGGAGAATCCCATGTATTATTACCCAACCCTACAACAACTGAAAGAAATGCCGGATTTAAACCGGTACGGCGTTGTTCCGGTCTGCTGCGAGCTGTATGCAGACAGAAAGACACCGATCGAAGTGCTCCGGATCCTGAAGCATGTGAGCAATCACTGCTATATGCTGGAAAGCGCAGAGGACAAAAAGCAGTGGGGCAGATACACCTTCTTAGGATATGAGCCGACATTGGAGATTACCTGTCATGATCATAAACTCAGCATCCGCTCCGGTATGACCATAACGGAAACAGTCACACATCCCGGTAAATATCTGCGCCAGATCTTAGAGCAGTATAAAAGTCCGAAGCTGGAGGGTATGCCACCTTTTACAGGTGGACTGGTAGGCTATTTCTCCTATGATTATATTAAGTACAGTGAGCCGTCGCTTACATTAGATGCCAAAGAGGATGAGCACTTTAAGGACATGGATCTGATGCTGTTTGATAAGGTGATCTGTTTTGATAATTACAGACAGAAGATCCAGCTCATTGTGAACTGCAAGACAGACAATCTGGAAACGAATTACTATCAGGCGCAGAGACAGCTATCCGATATGGCAGATCTGATCTTACACGGAGAGGCTGCAGAGGAAAAACCGCTACACTTAAAATCCGAATTCAGACCGCTGTTTTCTAAAGATGCCTATTGCGAAATGGTGCAGAAAGGAAAAGATTACATAAAGGAAGGGGATATTTTCCAAGTCGTGCTTTCCAACCGGATGGAGGCGGATATGGAAGGAAGTCTTCTGGATACTTACCGCGTACTCAGGACCAGTAATCCTTCCCCGTATATGTTCTACTTTTCCAGTGAAGATGTGGAGATCGCAGGTGCTTCTCCCGAAACGCTTGTAAAGCTGGAACATGATAAGCTGTACACTTTCCCGTTGGCAGGCACAAGAAAAAGAGGCGAGACAGAAGCTGAAGACCAGAGACTGGAGCAGGAACTGTTAGCCGACGAAAAGGAAAGAGCAGAACATAATATGCTGGTTGATCTGGGCAGGAACGACATCGGAAAGATCAGCAGGATCGCATCGGTCGAGGTTGTGAAATATATGGAGATCGAAAGATTCTCCCATGTCATGCACATCGGATCGACCGTAACAGGAACGATCAGAGAGGATAAAGATGCGGTAGATGCGGTGGATGCTATTTTGCCGGCGGGAACACTTTCAGGTGCACCAAAGCTGCGGGCGTGTGAGATCATCAATGAGCTGGAGGACAACAAACGTGGCATTTACGGTGGTGCGATCGGTTATCTGGATTTTACCGGAAATCTGGACACTTGTATTGCCATAAGACTGGCATTTGCAAAGAACAGTAAAGTATATGTCAGATCCGGTGCAGGCATTGTGGCAGACAGTGTCCCGGAAAAGGAATATGAGGAATGTATCAACAAGGCAAAGGCAGTCATGAATGCCTTAAAAGAAGCGGATGGAGGGATTTAAGATGATCGTACTGATTGATAATTATGACAGCTTTTCTTACAACCTGTATCAGTTGATCGGAAAATATGATGCTGATATCCATGTTTACAGAAATGATAAGATCACAGTGGACGAGCTGGATGCATTACAGCCGGATGCGATCATTCTTTCGCCGGGACCGGGCAAACCGTCAGATGCAGGCATCTGTGAGGAAGTCGTCAAGAAGCTGTATACAAAATATCCGATCCTTGGGGTATGTCTGGGGCATCAGGCAATCTGTGAAGCCTTTGGCGCAACAGTTACTTATGCGAAACAAATGATGCACGGAAAGACAAGTGAGATTCAGATCTCACCGGAAAGCCGGATCCTGAAGGGCTTAAAAGAGCCGGTAACAGTTGCCAGATATCATTCTCTGGCTGTCAGGGAAGAAACACTTCCAAAGGAACTCTCCATAGCGGCAAAAGCAGAGGATGGAGAGATCATGGCAGTGGAGCATGTGAAGTATCCGCTTTTCGGGCTCCAGTTTCACCCGGAATCCATTATGACACCGCAGGGCGGCGAAATGATAAGGAATCTTTTGCAGTATAGTAAGAAAAATTCTAAATAATCTGTCTGCTCCCTTTAAAACAGGGAATAGAAAAGAGAAAACGCAATAAAGATATAAAAATAATTCATATGAAACAGATAGAAATACTGTAAAATCTAAATATATAAAGAAAGGAAGAAACAAAAATGATCAAAGAAGCAATTATCAAGCTGACAAACAAAGAGAATTTAAGCTATGGGGAAGCAAAAGCCGTTATGAATGAGATCATGAGCGGAGAGGCTTCCGATGTACAGAAGAGTGCTTATCTGACAGCACTTACCATGAAAGGTGAGACAATCGACGAGATCACAGGTTCTGCGGAAGAAATGAGAAATCATGCAGTGCAGCTTTCTCATGAAGGAGATGTACTGGAGATCGTCGGAACAGGCGGGGACAAATCAGATTCCTTTAACATTTCCACAACGTCTTCCCTTGTTATCGCTTCCGCAGGTGTTTCGGTTGCAAAGCACGGAAACCGTGCAGCCAGCAGTAAATCAGGTGCAGCGGATGTGCTGGAAAGCCTTGGTGTCAATATCACGATTTCACCCCGGAAGAGTGCAGAGCTGCTGCAGAACATTGGTATCTGCTTTCTGTTTGCACAGAGTTATCATACAGCAATGAAATATGTGGGATCGATCCGTAAAGAGCTTGGTATCCGCACAATCTTCAATATTTTAGGACCTCTAGCAAATCCTGCCAGTGCAAATCTGCAGGTAATGGGTGTTTATGATGAAAGTCTTGTAGAGCCGCTTGCAAAAGTATTATCCAACCTTGGGGTGAAAAGAGCACTCGTTGTATACGGACAGGACAGACTGGATGAGATTTCAGCAAGTGCAGAAACGTCGGTATGCGAAGTAAAGGATGGTACATTTAAAAGCTATACGATCAGTCCGGAACAGTTTGGACTGACCAGATGCAAAAAGGAAGAGCTGACAGGCGGAACACCGGATGAGAATGCTGCGATCACTAAGGCAGTTTTAGCAGGCGAGCAGGGAGCCAGAAGAACAGCGGTTGTATTAAATGCGGGCGCAGGACTTTATGTAGCGGGAAAGGCAGATTCGATCGAAGCAGGCGTCCGCCTTGCGGAAGAACTGATCGACAGCGGTAAGGCGGAAAAGAAGCTGGAAGAATTCGTGAAATATTCAAATATGTAAAAATTCAGGGACATGTAAATCCGTAATAAACATGCCATTTATGGACAGGTTTTTACAGCTTTATATGGTGAGGTAACTACATGAGCGAAAGGAAAAAAGATGATCTTAGATGAAATTGTAGCAAAAACAAAGGTGCGGCTGGAAGAAAATAAAAAGAAACTGCCGCCGGAAGAACTGCAGAAGCAGGCACTTTCCATGGCAGCAGATACGGGGTTTCCATTTGAAAAAGCATTGAAGGCACAGGGACTTTCCTTTATCTGTGAGGTCAAGAAGGCATCCCCGTCCAAAGGGCTGATCGCACCGGATTTTCCGTATGTTGCGATCGCGGAGGAATATGAAAAGGCGGGCGCAAATGCCATTTCCGTGTTGACAGAGCCCTATTTCTTTCAGGGATCAGACAGTTATCTGCAGCAGATCAGTGAACATGTTTCCATTCCGCTGCTGCGAAAGGATTTTACGATCGATCCTTATATGATCTATGAGGCAAAGGTGATCGGTGCAAGTGCGATCCTTTTGATCTGTGCCATCCTGACGGATGAACAGTTAAAAAGTTACCTGCAGCTTGCAGATTCGCTGGGGCTTTCTGCACTGGTGGAGGCGCATGATGAAGCGGAAGTACAGCGGGCTCTTTCGGCAGGAGCCAGGATCATCGGTGTCAATAACCGGAATCTGAAGGATTTTACGGTAGATATTCAAAATTCCATAAGGCTGCGGAAGCTGATCCCAAAGGAGATCGTGTTTGTATCGGAGAGTGGCATGAAAACACCAGAGGATATCAAAAGACTGCGGGACAACGAGACGGATGCGGTGCTGATCGGGGAGACCTTTATGAGAAGCCCTGATAAAAAGAAAATGCTGGAGGATCTAAAGGGTATATGATAGACTGTAAGGTAAAGATCTGTGGGCTGCGCAGAGAGGAAGATATCTGCTGTGTCAATGCCTATCTGCCGGATTACATAGGGTTTGTCTTTTATCCGAAAAGTAAGCGGTATGTAACAGGAGAGCAGGCGCAGAAGCTGAAAGAAAAGCTGGATCCGTGTATCCGGGCAGTCGGTGTTTTTGTCAATGCAGATCCCGATGAGGTCATTGCACTGCTGCAGAAGAATATCATTGATATCGCACAGCTGCACGGGCAGGAGAGCGAAGAGGAACTCAGGAAGATCCGGGAACAGACGGGAAAGCCTGTGATCCGCGCGCTAAAGGTAACGGAAGAAACGAATCTGCAGGAGGCATATCAGACCGATGCAGATTATATTCTGCTGGATAACGGAATGGGCAGCGGAAAGCCGTTTCCATGGGACGTTATTTTAAAGCAGCTTGCGCAGGAAGAATTGCAGGAGAAGATCAGCAGGAAACCGTTTTTTCTGGCAGGCGGGATCGACCCTGAAAATATGGAACGGGCGGCAGAAGCGTTCAGACCATATGCGCTCGATCTGAGCAGCAGTGTGGAGACAGACGGGGTGAAAGACCCGGAAAAAATAAGAAAACTGATGGAAACGATCAGGAAAAGAGGTACAGAATGAAAAAAGGAAGATATGGCATATACGGAGGACAGTACATCTCAGAAACGCTGATGAATGAACTGATCCATCTGGAAGAACAGTATGAATATTATAAAAAGGATCCGGAATTTCAAGAAGAACTGCATAGACTTTTGGTAGAATATGCAGGCAGACCGTCTCTTCTGTATTATGCGGAAAAGATGACAAAGGATCTGGGTGGTGCAAAGATTTATTTAAAGAGAGAGGATCTGAACCATACAGGTGCGCATAAGATCAACAACGTACTGGGGCAGGCACTGCTGGCAAAGAAGATGGGAAAGACGAGACTGATCGCAGAAACCGGAGCAGGACAGCATGGTGTTGCAACTGCAACGGCAGCAGCTTTATTCGGTATGGAATGTGAGGTCTTCATGGGAAAAGAAGATACGGACAGACAGGCTCTGAATGTATACAGAATGGAGCTGTTAGGTGCAAAGGTACATGCGGTCACAAGCGGTACGATGACTTTGAAGGATGCGGTAAACGAAGCAATGCGTGAATGGTCTACCAGAGTTTCAGATACGCATTATGTGCTCGGTTCCGTTATGGGGCCACACCCGTTCCCGATGATCGTCAGAGATTTCCAGAGCGTGATCAGTCAGGAAGCAAGAGCGCAGATCCTTGAAAAAGAAGGGAAACTGCCAAAAGCTGTAGTTGCCTGCGTCGGTGGCGGCAGCAATGCGATCGGTATGTTTTACAATTTTATTCCGGATGAAGGCGTGCAGCTTATCGGCTGCGAAGCAGCGGGAAAAGGCATAGATACCGATAAGCATGCAGCAACGATCGCAAAGGGAAGTGTCGGTATTTTCCATGGTATGAAATCTTATTTCTGTCAGGATGAGCAGGGACAGATCGCACCGGTTTATTCCATCTCCGCGGGGCTGGACTATCCGGGCATCGGACCGGAGCATGCATATCTGCATGACAGCGGACGTGCGGTCTATGTACCGGTAACGGATGATGAGGCAGTGGAAGCATTTGAATATCTGGCACGTACGGAAGGTATCATCTGTGCCATTGAAAGTGCCCACGCTGTTGCCCATGTGAAAAAGATCGCAGGCAGTATGTCAAAGGATGACAGTATTATCGTCTGCCTGTCAGGACGCGGTGATAAAGACGTGGCAGCGATTGCCAGATATAAGGGGGTAGATTTACATGAGTAAGATCACAGACGCATTCAAAGATACAAAGGCATTTATCCCGTTTATTACGGCAGGAGATCCATGTCTTTCCAAAACAGTGGAATATGTAGTACAGATGGCAAAAGCCGGTGCGGACATCATTGAGATCGGTATTCCGTTTTCAGATCCGACAGCGGAAGGTGTTGTGATCCAGAACGCCAATATCCGTGCACTTGCAAACGGCTTTACGATGGAAGGACTGTTTGATGCGGTAAAGCAGATCCGCAGCCAGACCGATATTCCGCTTATTTTCATGACTTATATCAATCCGGTATTCCATTATGGCTATGAGGCTTTCTTTGCAAAATGTCAGGAGCTTTCCGTAAACGGCTTTATTTCCCCGGATGTTCCGTTTGAGGAGAAAGAAGAAGTGGAAGAGGTCGCTAAGAAATACGGTGTCGATGTGATCTCCATGATCTCGCCGACTTCCGAGGAACGTATCGCAAGAATTGCAAAAGAAGCAACCGGCTTTATTTATGTGGTATCCTCCATGGGCGTAACGGGTGTCCGCAGTGAGATCCATACAGACCTTGCAAAGATCATAGAAAAGATCCGTTCTGTGACGGATGTACCGTGTGCGATCGGCTTCGGGATCAGTACACCGGAGCAGGCAGAGAAGATGGCTGCACTTGCAGACGGTGCGATCGTAGGCAGCGCGATCGTCAAGATCGTGGCAGAATACAAAGAAGAGGCTGCGCAGCCTCTGTATAACTACGTAGCCTCTATGAAACAGGCAGTACTTGCTGCCAGATAAAGGGGATTAGCTTCTGCTGATCATGATATCTGCAGAAAGGGTTACCGTCCGGGAAAGACGGATATCATCACTTGCACTGCCAAGCAGGATTTCATAAGTGCCTGCAGGTGCAATGTAACAATGCTTTTCTATATCATAATAAGAAAATGCTTCCGCAGTCAGTGCAAAGGTGTAAGCAGCCTTTGCATGGGCTGCGATTTCTTTTTTGTCAAAACCGCGCAGCTCCTTGACAGGGCGTTTTACCTTGCTGTCTTTTGCCGCAATGTAAAGCTGTACGGATTCTTTTGCTGTAATATCAGAATCGTTGCTTACTGCTAACTTAACAGTGTAAAGTGCAGATAGTGCATCAGGAGACTGCAGCTGATCTGTTATTTCCTGCGGATGAGCGGTAAGCTGCAGATCACTATAGGTAAATGCTGCATAGGACAGACCGTGTCCGAACGCAAACTGTGGTTTGACCTGATACGTATCGAAGTAGCGGTAGCCAACATAAACATCTTCCGCATAGGAAACATCTGTGGAAGTACCGAACTGTCCGATGCTGTGTGCAGGAGAGTCGGATAATTCCTTTGGATATGTTGTAGGCAGCTTACCACTTGGAGATACTTCGCCGAATAACAGGTTTGCAAAGGCACGTCCTGTTTCCATGCCTGCATAGTAGGAAAGCAGCAGTGTATCTGTCTGATCGATCCATTCTGTCATGGAGAACGGAGAACCTGCAACCATTGTGACGATCATATCCGGGCGGACTGCCAAAAGCTTTTTGATCAGTGCATCCTGTCCGTATGGCAGATGATAATCAGATCTGTCTCTGTCCTCTACATCAAAGTCGTGGTTCAGACCACCGACATAGATGACAGCGTCTGCGTCCTTGCAGGCAGCGATCGCACGTTCTTCATAGCTTTTATTTAAAGCAGCAATTTCTTCTTTTTTTACAAGTCTGTCCTGGCGTGGACCGAATATGGAATCATTGACCGGAAGCATACAGTTCTGGGCTGTGATGTCATGCCATGCATTTCCGGTAACACAGGCATAATAACCGGGCTCATAAACCACTTCACAGTTACCGCCAAGGAACATCTTAATCCCCATCAGTGGTGTGATCTCATAAAGTGCCTTGATCTCCGCACTGCCACCGCCTGCAGCATGGGTTCTGTCGGCATTATCGCCTATCACAACGACTTTTTTCAGCTTTTCAGGGTTCAGTGGCAGCAGCTTCTTTTCATTTTTCAGAAGGATCATGGATTCTTCTGCGGCCTGCAGCAGTTTACCCGGATGCGAAGGATCGTTGTAGCTTCCTTTCTGCCGCTTGCCGTCCAGCATATGAAGCTCATTCATGACATGCAGGATGTGCATCACCTTTTTGTCAAGCTCTGCTTCCTGAACCTGTCCGTTTAAAACTGCTTTCTTGAGCGGCTGTGCCATTTTATAATTGTCAAAATCATCGGTAACGTTCATATCGATGTCAATCTCACAGTTACCGGCCTTTACGGTATCTTTGATCGCATTCCAGTCGGAAACATAAATGCCGTCAAAGCCCCATTCCTGACGCAGGATACCATCGATCATTTCCTGGCTGTGGCAGAGGTATTCTTCATGGAAGCGGTTATAAGAGCCCATCATGCCCATTGTGTGCGCTTTTTTGACTGTGGCACGGAAAGCAGGCAGATAGATTTCCCACAGGGCGCGTTCGCTGACGTCCGCGTTGTAGCCTGTACGGTCTGTTTCCTGGTTGTTAAGGGCATAATGCTTGACACAGGCAGAAACATCATTTTGCTGTATACCTTCTACAAAAGGAACTGCAATTTCTGCTGTCAGATAAGGATCTTCGCTCATATATTCAAAGTTACGGCCGCCAAGCGGAGAACGGTGGATGTTGATGCCCGGTGCAAGAATCATATCTTTACCGCGCCCTCTGGCTTCACGTCCTAAAATAGTACCGCTTTCCAGCGCGCGTTTTCTGTTAAAAGTAGCGGCAAGAGCACTGTTGCTTGGCAGATAAGAGGTTGCATCGTCATTTCCGCCGATCGGGATCCAGTCATCTCTTTGATATTCTTTTCTTGGACCCATAGGTCCGTCATCGAAAGTAAAGGCGGGAACATTTTTTTCTGTCACCGCACCTGTCTGGAACATGGATGCGCCATGGATCATGGTGATCTTATCATCAAGGGTTAGCGTGTTTAAAAGCTGTATCAGCGCCTGTTTGTTCATAGATAATACCTCCTGTTATTTGTATAATTATGATAGATAACTTAAATGACTTCATTTGATATAGCTACTTTAACAGAAAATAAAATAAATGATATCAAATGTGTGATAAATATGTTAGAATTATGATGCAACAGAAGAGAGAAGATAAACAACTTTATCTGTAAAAAGTGAGGCTGTTATGAAAAAGCTGAATTATGAAAAATTCATGGAACGTGAAGTTGTCCATGCTCCTTATGAGAGAGAATTATCTTTTTATGAGTGGGTCAAACAGGGGGATGTAGAGAAAATACGGAAATGGGCAGATGAGACGGAAGGAATGGGCTCGGAAGGTGGGATGGGTGTATTGTCCCAAAATCCTGTACGAAATATTTCCTATCATATTATCATATCGATCGCTATGATCACACGCTTTTGTATTGAGGGCGGGATGGATCCGGAAACTGCGTACGGTCTTTCCGATATGTATATCCAGACGGTGGATGAAACGCATTCGATCCCGGAACTGAACAGTCTGCTGAAGCAGCTTTGTATGGATTATGCTAAAAGAATGCAGAAACTGAAAAAAGAGAAAGTCTATTCTAAAAATGTGGTGCAGTGCATTGATTATATATATCAGCATATCGGAGAGCGGGTTACAGCACAGATGCTTGCGGATCATTGCGGACTGCATGTCAATTACCTGTCACGCCTGTTTAAAAAGGAAATGGGACAGACGATCAGCGAATATATCAGAAGGAGTAAGATCGACACTGCAAAAAATATGTTGAAATATTCTTCTTATTCTTATTCGGATATTGCAGCAGGACTTGCGTTTTCCTCGCAGAGTCATTTTACGCATGTATTTCGGGAAGAAACGAAAATGACACCGCGACAGTACAGAGATCATTATTATAGAACAAACTGGGGAGAAGAAAAATGAGTAGTTATATCACAACAAGCAGCAAGATCCATTTTACACCGGTTTCACCGGATCCGGAACAGATCGTGATCCGTGATATCGCACATGCCCTTTCCCTGATGACACGGGCAAACGGACATTTTCCGGAATTTTATTCCGTGGGACAGCATTGTATCCATTGTTATGAGGAAGCGGTTGCCAGAAAATACAGTCCGTTTCTCTGCAAGGCATGTCTTTTACATGATGCAAGTGAAGCCTATCTGGCAGATATCACAAGACCGGTCAAGCAGTTTCTGCCCGGCTATCTGGAAATTGAAAAGCGGCTGCAGGATACGATTTATGAAAAGTTTTTGGGGCGTGTTCCGACAGAGACGGAACAGACCGCAATTTCTTCTGTGGACGACACACTTTTATATTATGAATTTGATCATTACATGGGAGAAAAGTTACAGAAAAAGCCGCCAAAGCTATATTCAGCGCCCATTTTCGAGCAAAAAACGTTTTCGGAGATTGAAGAGAAGTACATACTTTTTTCACAAAGTTGACAAATTTCTATAACAAATTTCCAATATTCTGTAAACAAAAGAAAGGGAAAACACAGATAGTTGCAAAAAGACAACTTTGAGGAAGAGAGGTAAGAATTATGTATGACAACGATTTGAATCAGGATTTAACATATGTGGAAAGAAATCCGGAAGTCCCAATGCCGGAGGACAATGGTAAGAAAAAACATAAAAAAGAAAAGAAACCGGGGAAAGGAACCGGCAGAAGTGCATTAAACGGTCTGGTATTCGGGCTTTGTGCAGCATTGATCTTCTGCGGGGTGGTAGCAGTCGGTAACAGAACGTTTTTAAAACCGGCGCAGCAGGAAACCGTGGCAAGTGCAGAAACAGCAGAAACGACGGATGCAACGGATAAAAAAGCTGATATTCCAAACACAACGACAGGCACAGCGCAGACTGTATCGCAGGCAGGCACAGGTTATTCCGTATCCGACATTGCCAAAAACTGTATGCCTTCCATCGTAGCGATCACTACAAAGGGAATTGAAGAAGTCAGAAGTATGTTTGGTACACAGCAGAGAGAAAGTGAAGGTGCAGGTTCCGGTATTATCGTAGGAAAGAATGATACAGAGCTACTTATCGCAACCAATAATCATGTAGTCAGCGGTGCGGAAGAAGTTTCCGTCTGTTTTGATGATTCAGAGGATTCTGTTGTATCTGCAAAGGTAAAAGGAACAGATTCTTCCAATGATCTTGCAATCGTATCTGTAGCATTATCCGATATCAGTGATGATATCCTTTCCAATATTAAGATCGCAACGATCGGTGATTCTTCTTCCGTTCAGGTAGGAGATCAGGTAGTAGCCATCGGTAACGCACTCGGTTACGGACAAAGCGTTACAACAGGTATTGTTTCCGCATTGGACAGAGAGGTTACGATCGATAATGTGACATCCAAGCTGATCCAGACAGATGCAGCGATCAACCCTGGTAACAGTGGTGGTGCCTTATTAAACATGAAAGGTGAACTGATCGGTATCAACTCAGCCAAATATGCTTCCGCAGAAGTAGAAGGCATGGGATATGCGATTCCGGTAGCAACAGCACAGCCGATTCTGGATAATCTGATGACAAGAGAAACCAGAGATGTTGTTTCCGAAGATGAAGCAGGTTACCTTGGAGTATCTGTACAGGATGTATCAGAGGAAGCTTCTTCTTACTACGGAATTCCATCCGGTGCATATCTGGCAGCTGTAGAAGAAAATGGAGCAGCAGCAAAGGCAGGTATCAAACAGGGCGATATCATCACAAAATTTGACGGACTTTCCATTTCAAGTGCTTCCGAACTGAAAAGCACAATTGCCTACTGCAAAGAAGGCGAGACTGTAGATGTTACTTATATGCGCGCCAACAACGGTGAATATGAAGAACATACCGTAAGTGTTACGCTGGCAAAGAGTGAAGCCGCTGCAAAGCAGAACGCGCAGCAGAAGAACAGTACCGACAGTCAGAGTGGCAATCCAAAAGACGGGCTGACCGTTCCGGATCCGGATGCAGATCAGTCAGAAGATTGCGGAGATAAACGCTACAATTCTAAAACTGAATGAGCTTCGCTCAAAAGGATACCTTGCTCCCGAAATACATCAGTCCCAAGTCAGAGAGATGCAAAAGCAGCTCTGCACACTCAAAGAAGATCGGCAGGATCAATTCGAATCCCGAATACTTACAATGCTCCAAGATGTGCAGAAACTAAAATCTCTGATTGACGAAATAGAAGAACCCTTGGATGAGTTCGATGAGAAACTCTTCGAGGAAATTATCGTAGAAATGACACTCAATAACGCAGATGAATTGACCGTCACTCTGCTCGGCGGACTGAAATTCACTGAATTGATATAGGAGAAACCGCAATGAAAAAGACACGCTTCATTCCATACGGATACACCATCCGTGAAGGGCGAACGGTGATTGAACACACCGAAGCCGAAATTATCCGAGAAATCTTTGATGAGTACATCAAGGGTGCTTCCCTCAAAGAAATAGCGGAGAGCCTCACGCAGAGGAAGCAGCGAATAAGCCGTAGTTGCTTATTCGCTGACTCTATTAATCATTGCTTTCGTTATTATCGCTTTCTTCATCTTCGCCAAGCTGTCCGATAGCGAAATTCTCAAAGGCTTCGGAATCGTCAAAATCCTCATTTTCGTCCGGTTCAATCCAGAGAGAAACATCCCGAG
>OLXI01001063.1_pt1 | contig 14103 bp, 13 predicted proteins | sample 1674181 | NCBI WGS metagenome assembly OLXI01 (sample SAMEA103958148, study PRJEB25191) | human gut metagenome | reverse complement strand
ACATCCGGGGCATACAGCTCCTGCTCCCTGGCCAGCTTCTCTATCTGCGCCATGACCTCCGGCCGGTGGGTGCCAAAGCACACCAGCACCACCATCTCGCCGTACCGCTCCCTGGCCGACCGGTAGTCGGTCACCGGACAGCCCATAAATTCCTGCCCCCGGGTAAAGCCCTCGCTCGCGAACACCCCCGCTATGGGGATCTCCCGCTTCTTCAGCTCGGCGGCTATCTTCTCCGCCCCGTCCCCCATCCCATACAGCAGGATGGGCTTCCCCGTCGCCTTCAGTTTTTCCCACATTGTCCTTCCCCACTCCCTGCAAAATCCAGATTTGGGGGTCGCGCGCGCGTTACACGCGCGTACGCGCTCGCTGCGCTCGCGCGCCTTCCGCGCCCTGCGGGCGCGGGCGCGGCCCCCCTCCCCACCGGAATTCTCCCCCCCATTTTACCACATTCCCCGGCCGGCCGCAAACCGCCGTTCACAAAAAATTTGCAATTTAATTTATATAAATCGCTTGACAATTTTCACATTTCGGTTTACAATAAGCTTGCAAGCCGAAAAAGGAGGTGAACCGGCGGCATGAAAAAGAATGTCTATTCCCTCGTCCTCTCGGAGGATGTGGTGCATGAGATCGATAAGCTGGCCTACCAGCGCGGCACCAACCGCAGCAATATGGTCAACCAGATCTTGGCCGAATACGCCAGTCTTATCACCCCGGAAAAGCGCATGAGTCACCTCCTTGCGGAGGTCCGCCGCCATTTCGAATCCGCCGCGGGCTTCCAGCTGCCGGAGGCCGCCTCCGCCGGGATGATGAATCTCCGGACGGCCCTGCGCTATAAGTACAATCCCACCGTCCGTTACAGCCTGGAGCTTTCCCGGGATAATCAATCCATCGGCACCCTCCGGGTCTCGCTGCGGACGCAGAATACCCAGCTCATCATGGCCATGGTCAATTTTTACGGCCTGTGGGATACCGTGGAAACGGTTTTCCTGGGCCGGCAGCAAAGCCTGGTGGATGGCGAACGCTATCTCCGGGTTTTGATGCTGCAAAGCCCCACCCCCCAAAGCCTGCTGCTGGGCAGCGAAGCTCTCGGCGAGCTCATCGCCGATTATATTTCCACCTTCGATGCAGCCCTCAAGCTGTATTTTTCGGAACCGGAGCCGGATTCCCGCGAAACAAAAGCGAAGATCGAACGGCTGTACCGGGAATACTTTGAGCGGCGGAATGTCGCCGTATAAAACAAGCAAATTTACCATGTGAGGAGGATGTTTTATGAACCTCAACCAATTCACCCAAAAAAGTGTAGAAGCTGTGCAGGCCGCCCAGCAGATGGCCTCCGCCCGGCAGAATCAGCAGATCGAGCAGGAGCACCTGCTGCTTGCCCTGCTGGAGCAGAAAGAGGGGCTCATCCCCCAGCTGATGCAGAAGGCCGGTGTGGAACCCGCCGCCCTGCGGCAGAAGCTTACCGCCGCGGTGGAGCGTCTGCCCCAGGTTTCCGGCAGCGGCGCCGGGCAGATGTACCTCTCCCGCGACCTGGAGCAGGCCCTGAACGAGGCCGAAAAAATCGCCCGTGAGATGCACGATGAGTACACCTCCGTGGAGCACCTGATGCTCGGCCTCTTTGAGAAAACCGATGACACCCTGCGCGCCCTGTTCCGGGAAGCGGGGCTCACCAAGGAAAAATTTATGGCGGCGCTGCGGCAGGTGCGGGGCAACCGTACCGTCACCAGCGATACCCCGGAAGAAACCTACGATGTGCTGAAAAAATACGGCCGCGACCTGACCGAGGCTGCACGCGCCCAGAAGCTCGATCCCGTCATCGGGCGGGATGAGGAGATCCGCAATGTCATCCGCATCCTTTCCCGCAAGAGCAAGAACAACCCCTGTCTCATCGGCGAGCCCGGCGTAGGTAAAACCGCCATTGCCGAAGGGCTGGCCCTGCGGATCGTGGCCGGGGATGTACCGGAAAACCTGAAGGATAAGACCCTGTTCTCGCTGGATATGGGCTCCCTGGTGGCCGGCGCCAAATTCCGCGGCGAGTTTGAGGAACGGCTGAAGGCCGTGCTGGCCGAGGTCAAGAAGTCCGAAGGCCGCATCATCCTGTTCATCGACGAGCTGCACACCATCGTGGGCGCAGGCTCCGCCGAGGGCGCGGTGGACGCCGCCAACATCCTCAAGCCTGCTCTGTCCCGGGGCGAGATCCGGGTCATCGGCGCCACCACCCTCAACGAGTACCGTAAGTACATTGAGAAGGACGCCGCCCTGGAGCGCCGGTTCCAGCCCATCACCGTGGGCGAGCCCTCTCCCGAGGCCACGCTGGAGATCCTGAAGGGCTTGCGGGACAAGTATGAAGCCCACCATCACCTGACCATCACCGACGGGGCCCTGGAGGCCGCCGTGCGGCTGTCCCGCCGGTATATCAACGACCGTTTCCTGCCGGACAAGGCCATCGACCTGATGGACGAGGCCGCCAGCCAGGTGCGTATGGCCGCCGAGTCCGCTTCCCCCGATCTGAAGGATCTGGAGGAGAAGATCGCCGCCCTGCACCGGGAGAAGGAGGAGGCCGTCACCGCCCAGGACTTCGAGAAGGCCGCCCAGCTGCGGGATATCGAGAAGGACTATCAGGAGCAGGTGGAAATTGAGCGCGACAAGTGGCACAAGCAGATGTCCGCCAACCGCGGCACCGTCACCGAGGACGATATCGCCAAGGTGGTGGCCGGCTGGACCGGCATTCCCGTCACCCGCCTGACGGAGGACGAAAGCCAGCGGCTGCTGCAGCTGGAGAAGGTCCTGCATGAGCGGGTGGTGGGCCAGGACGAGGCCGTGGCCGCCGTGGCCAAGGCCATCCGCCGCAGCCGTGTGGGTCTGAAGGACCCCAAGCGGCCCATCGGCTCCTTCCTGTTCCTGGGCCCCACCGGCGTCGGCAAGACCGAGCTGTGCAAGACCCTGGCCGAGGCCATGTTCGGCGACGAGAATGCCATGATCCGCATCGACATGTCCGAGTACATGGAGAAGCACACGGTGTCCCGTCTGGTGGGTTCGCCTCCCGGATACGTGGGTCACGAGGAGGGCGGCCAGCTGACGGAAAAGGTGCGCCGTAAGCCCTATTCCGTGGTGCTGTTCGACGAGATCGAGAAGGCCCACCCCGATGTGTGGAACATCCTGCTGCAAATTCTGGAGGATGGCATTGTCACCGACTCCCAGGGCCGCCGGGTGGACTTCAAGAACACCATCATCGTCATGACCTCCAACGTGGGGGCCAAGAATATTACCGCCGCCGACACGCCTCTGGGCTTTGACGGCAGCGGTGAGGCGGCCAAGCGCACCGAGGAGGAGCGGTTTGCACGCATCAAGGACGCCGTTATGGCGGAGCTGCGCCAGACCTTCCGTCCGGAGTTCCTGAACCGTATCGACGAGATCATCGTGTTCCACCAGCTGACGGAGGAGAACATCCGCAGCATTGCCCGCCGGATGCTGGATACCATCGGCAGCCGCATGGCCGCCCAGGGCATCACCCTCCAGGCGGACGACGATGCCGTGGCCGCCCTGGCCAAGGATGGCTTCGATGCCCGCTACGGCGCCCGTCCCCTGCGCCGCACCCTCCAGAACGAAGTGGAGGACGTGGTGGCCGAACAGATGCTGGATGGTCAGCTGAAGTCCGGCGACACCGCCCACGTCCGTCTGAAGGATGACAAGGTGGTCATCGAAAAGTAAAAATCATGCCCGGCGGCAAAAGCCGCCGGGCATGATTAACTGTCCCAAAAGAGCAAAGCCCTTTTTGAACAAAGTGTTTTACGCCTTCACCAGCTCCACCAGCACCTGCACCATCTTTTCCATAGACGGCACGGGAATGAACTCATGGACGCCGTGGAAGTTTGCGCCGCCGGTGCACAGGTTGGGGCAGGGAATGTCCCGCTCCCAGGAGAGCCGCGCCCCGTCGGTGCCGCCCCGGATGGGAACGATCACCGGCTCCACGCCCACGGCCTCCATGGCGGCCTTGGCGTTTTCGATCAGCTCCATATGGGGCCGGATCTTCTCCTTCATGTTGTAGTAGCTGTCCTTCATGTCCAGCCGGAAGGTGCCCTGGCCCCACCGTGCGTTGAGATAGTCCACCAGCCGCTCCACAAAGGCCTTCCGGGCGTTGAACCTCTCCAGGTCGTGGTCCCGGATGATGGCGTGCAGCACCACCTGGCTCTCGTTTCCGGCCAGGTCCGTCACATGGTAGAAGCCCTCATAGCCCTCCGTGTGGGCGGGAGCCTCCGCCGCAGGCAGCAGGGAGATGAACTGGTTGGCCAACAGGATGGCATTTTTCATCTTGTTCTTGGCGGAGCCGGGATGGATGTTCACGCCCTCCACCGTCAGGGTCACGGCGGCGGCGTTGAAGTTCTCATACTCGATCTCCCCCAGCTCGCCGCCGTCCACGGTGTAGGCCGCCCGGGCGGGGAACTTTTCCGGATCAAAGTGATCGGCGCCCTTGCCCACCTCCTCGTCGGGGGTGAAGCACACGGCGATGGCCCGGTGCGGAACCTCCGGATGGGCCAGCAGGTATTCGCAGGCGGTGACGATCTCCGCCACGCCGGCCTTGTCGTCGGCTCCCAGCAGGGTGGTGCCGTCGGTGACGATCAGCTCCTGACCGATGTACCGCTCCAGGAAGGGGAAGTCCTTCACTTTCAGGCTTCCGGCCTTCTTCAGGGGCAGGTCCCCGCCCTGATAGGTGACGATCTCCGGATGGATGTCCGCCCCGCTGACGGCAGGGGAGGTGTCCATGTGGGCGATGAGGCCCAGGGCCGGAGCCTGGCACCCGGGGGTGGCGGGCAGCAGGGCATACACATAGCCGTTGTCGTCCATGTGGGCCCCCTCCAGGCCCAGCTCCGCCAGCTCCTGGGCCAGATACCGGCCCAGGACCTTCTGGTGGTCGGTGGTGGGGACGGTGTCCGACGTCTCGCTGGAGGTGGTGTCGAAGGACACATATTTCAGAAAACGCTGGGTAACTTCCATGATGGTTTCCCTCCGTAAATTGGATTTGCCCCCAGTATAACACACCCGCCGCCCCGCCGTCAATCCGGGGGAAGCCGTCCCGGGACAAAGAGGGACGTCCCGGGCAGGGCCGGTTTTGTCCCGGGCGGAAGCGGGACAAAACGAAACAGGCAGATCCGTGCAAAGCGCCCCCGGCGGAAATCCGCCGGGGGCGCTTTTTCTCAATAGAAAATATCGTCCAGCTCCATGGTGGCGTAGGCGTTCAGGTCCAGCCCCGCCCGGCGGCCCGCCAGATACTCATAGTATCCCTGGGCCCCGATCATGGCTCCGTTGTCGCCGCACAGCTGCAGGGGCGGCAGATACAGCCGGTATCCGGCCTTTTCACAAGCCCTCTCCAGGTCTCCCCGGATGATGGTGTTGGCGGCCACCCCTCCGGCGGCCACGATGCACCGGCGGCCCCGGAGACGGGCGGCCTCCATGGCCCGGGGCACCAGCTCGTCGGACACCGCCTGGTTGAAGTCGTGGGCCAGGGCGGCGGCGTCCAGAGGCTCCCCCTTCTGCTGGGCGTTGTGGGCCAGGTTCACCACGGCGGTTTTCAGGCCCGAGAAGCTCATATCCAGGGGCGCACCCTCCACATGGGCCCGGGGCAGGACGTATTTCCCGCCGGGGGACCGGGCGGCCAGCTGGTCCATGGGCTTCCCGCCGGGGTACGGCAGGCCCAGCACCCGGGCGGCCTTGTCGAAGCACTCCCCTGCCGCGTCGTCCCGGGTGGCCCCCAGGACCTCCATGTCCGTATAGCCCTTCACGTCTACGATCAGGGTGTTGCCGCCGGACATGGCCAGGGCCAGAAACGGCGGCTCCAGCTCCGGAAAGGCCAGATAATTGGCGGCGATGTGGCCCCGGACGTGGTGCACCGGGATCAGGGGCACCCCCAGGGCATAGGCGGCGGACTTGGCGAAGCTGACCCCCACCAGCACCGCGCCGATAAGGCCCGGGGCGTAGGTCACGGCCACGGCGTCAATGTCCCGCCGGGTCAGGCCCGCCTCCCGCAGCGCCTGATCCGTCAGGCCGGCAATGGCCTCCACGTGCTTCCGGGAGGCGATCTCCGGCACCACGCCGCCATACAGCGCGTGCATATCCGCCTGGGACAAAATGGCGTCCGACAGCACCGTCCGTCCGTCCCGCACCACCGCCGCGGCGGTCTCGTCGCAGGAGGATTCAAAGGCTAAAATGTTCACTGGTCATCCTCCTCAAAGGTCCGGGTCAGGATCAGGGCGTCCTCCTTGGGCAGGTCATAGTAGTTCCGGCGGCGTCCGGCCTCCCGGAAGCCGAACCGGGTATACAGGGCGATGGCGGCGGCGTTGCTGGGCCGCACCTCTAAGGTCAAAAACGCCAGATGGTTGGCCCGGGCAAAGCGCAGGAACACGTCCAGGAGCTTTCCCGCCGCGCCCCGGCGGCGATACTGGGGAAACACCGCCACATTGGTGATGTACCCCTCGTCGGCGGCCACCAGCAGCCCGGCATAGCCGATCACCTGGCCGGTGGCGGCGTCCTCCGCCACCAGAAAGGCGGCGCACTCATTGTCCAGCTCCTCGGCCAGCATCTTCCGGGACCAGGGCCGGGAGAAGCAGGTGCGCTCCAGCTGCTCCAGGGCGTCCAGATGATCCGCCGTCATGGGTACAATGTTGATGTTGTTCATAATTTCCTCGGTGTATTGCGATTTTTACTCCACGGTGACGCTTTTGGCCAGGTTCCGGGGCTTGTCGATGTCGCAGCCCCGCTCCAGGGCGATGTAGTACGCCAGCAGCTGCAGAGGGGCCACCCCCAGCTGGGGCAGCAGCATAGGCTCCACGTCCGGCACCGTCAGCACCCGGGGCGTCCGGGCGGCCATGGCGTCCCGGTGGGTCTCGGTGGTCAGGGCCAGGACGTTGGCGCCCCGGGCCTGGACCTCCACCACGTTGCTCATGGCCTTGTCAAACAGGGGACCGTAGGTGCTCAGGGCAATGACGGGGGTCCCCTCCTCGATCAGGGAGATGGTGCCGTGCTTCAACTCACCGGAGGCGTAGGCCTCGGAGTGGATATAGCTGATCTCCTTGAGCTTCAGGCTCCCCTCCATGCTCAGGGCATAGTCCAGGTTCCGGCCGATGAAGAACACGTCGTCCCGCCCGGCGAAATCCCTGGCGATCTGCTGAATCTGATCCGCCTGGGCCAGCACCTGCTCCAGCTTCTCCGGCAGGGCCAGGATATCCCGGACCATGGCGGTGTAGGTCTCATAATCCACGGTGCCCATGACCTCGCCGAAATACAGCCCCAGCAGGTTCAGCACCGCCATCTGGGTGCTGTAGGCCTTGGTGGTGGCCACGGCGATCTCCGGCCCGGCCCAGGTATACAGCACGTCGTCGGACTCCCGGGCAATGGAGGAGCCCACCACGTTGACGATGGACAGGATGCGGGCGCCCCGCTTTTTGGCCTCCCGCAGGGCGGCCATGGTGTCCAGGGTCTCGCCGGACTGGCTGATGACGATGACCAGGTCCCCCTCCCCCACGATGGGGTCGGCATACCGGAACTCGGAGGCCAGGCACACCTCCACGCTGCGCCGCAGCATCCGCTCCAGGTTATATTTGCCCACCATGCCCACATGATAGGACGAGCCGCAGGCCACGATATAAATGCGGCCCATGGCCCGGATCTGCTCCGGGGTCATGGTCAGGTCCTGCAGCACCACGCGGCCCCCCTGGATCCGGGCGGCGGTGGCCTTGCGGATGGCGGCGGGCTGCTCCATGATCTCCTTGAGCATGAAGTGGGCATAGCCGCCCTTTTCGGCGGCGTCCACCTCCCAGTCCACATGGTGGTGCTTCTTCTCCACCGGCCGCAGCTGGCGGTCGTATACCCGGATGCCGCTGCGGGACAGAATGGCCAGCTCCCCGTCGTCCATATAGGCGATGTCCCGGGTGTGGCGAATCAGGGCCGTCACGTCGGAGGCGATGAAGTTCTCCCCATCGCCGAAGCCCAGCAGCAGGGGGGCGTCCTTCCGGGCGGCCACCAGCCGGTCGGGATAGTCGGCGCAGATGATGCCCAGGGCATAGGCCCCGTCCACCGCGTGCAGCAGGCGGTTCATGGCCTCGAAAAAGTCGCCGCAGTCGCTGTAGTAATAGTCCAGCAGCTGGGCCACCACCTCCGTGTCCGTCTCGGACTGGAACACATAGCCCTTCTGCTGCAGCTCCTCCTTCAGGGTGATGAAGTTTTCGATGATGCCGTTGTGGACCACGGCGAACTTGCCGCTCTGGCTCATATGGGGATGGGCGTTGACGTCGTTGGGCTCGCCGTGGGTGGCCCAGCGGGTGTGTCCGATGCCCAGGGTGCCGGGCAGGTCCCCACCGTCATGGGTCAGCTCCCGCAGAGCCGCCACCCGGCCCTTCTTCTTGCAAAGGCGCAGCACGCCATCGCCGCACACGGCGATACCGGCGGAGTCATAGCCCCGGTATTCCAGCCGCTCCAGCCCGTCCAGCAGAATGGGGGCGGCCTCCTGATGGCCAACATATCCTACGATTCCACACATATTGATAATTCCTCCTGATTTCTGATAATGGGGAGGACAAATACGCAGACAATTTGCCTCGATTTCCGGTCGCAGCGTCTCTGTTTTGCGGTCACCCGCATATTTGCCCGCTGCGTGCGCGCCCGGACGGCGCGGGAGAGCTCCCGCCGAAGGTTCGATCCTCTCTCCTCCTCGTTATCCTGCCGGGAAACGGCAGGCACATGGCGCTTGGTATGGGATTTTCCCGGGGGCCTCCTTTCTCGGTTCTGCGTCATATATATCAAACGGCCTGGAGCCGGTTGAATCGGTATAATTTCCCCTCCCCCGCGCATACTGGCCATAGAAGGGGGAATGCCTGTGGCCACTGCTTTTTTCCGCACCATCATCCTGTATCTGCTGCTGATCGCGGGGCTGCGCCTGACCGGCAAGCGCCAGATCGGCGAGCTGGAGCCCATCGAGCTGGTGCTGACCATGCTGCTGTCGGACCTGGCGTCGGTGCCCATGCAGGACTTCGACTCACCGCTGATCAACGGCGTGGTGCCCATTCTGACCCTGCTGGCCCTGACCACGCTTTTAAGCTATATCAGCTTCCGCAGCGGGCGGTTCCGGTCCCTGATCTGCGGGGAACCGGCCATCGTCGTCCGTTACGGGAAGCTCCAGCAGCGGGCCATGCGCCACAACCGCATGACGGTGGACGAGCTTCTGGAGGAGCTGCGGGGCCAGGGGGTCACCGACCTGAGGGACGTGCAGTACGCCGTCCTGGAGACCAGCGGCCAGGTGTCGGTGCTGCTGCGGCCCCAGGCCCAGCCGGTAACGCCCCGTCAGCTGTCCCTGAACGTCACGGAGCAGCTTCTTCCGGTGCTGCTGATCAACGACGGGCGGCTGCTGCGGGACAATATGAAGAAAATGGACGTGGACGACGCGTGGCTGCGGCAGCAGCTGAAGCGGGAGCACTTGACGGACCCGTCTCAGGTGTTTCTCCTGTCCCTGGACCAGGGGGGCAACGTGATCTGCCAGGCCAAGGAGGACGTATGAAGCGGTTTCTGATCGTGCCCTCACTGGTGCTGGCGGTGCTGCTGGCCCTGTGCATTCTCAACGCGGCGGCTCTGAACCGCCGGACCAACCGGTGGATGGACCAGGCGGACCGGATCGCCCAGCTGACGGAGCAGCAGCGCTGGGACCAGGCCCAGGCGGCCATGGACGACCTGTCCGCCGACTGGGAGTCGGCCCAGGACTTCCTCCATGTGGTCATCCACCACGAGACCCTGGACGCGGCCCAGGTGACGCTGACCCGCTGCCGGACCCTGTGCCGCCTGCGGCAGGGGGACGACCTGCTGCCGGAGCTGGCCCAGCTGCGCCAGCAGCTGCAGCAGCTGGACGAGCTGGAGCGCCTGAGCCTGCGGAACATTCTATAATTATTTCAACTTGTCAAAAAAGTCATTTTGACAAGTTGCGTGCGGTCTTTCAGAACTTAGAAAGTTCTGAAAAACCTGTGATTGCAAACGAAAGACACCCCTGATGGGTTTCTTTCGTAACTATCTTCCTTTCCGATGGCGGAAGATTTCCGGGTTTTTTGACAGCCTCAATTATTTTTCACTCAGGAGCTTGTTCAGCTCGCTCATGAAGGTGTTGATATCCTTGAACTGGCGATACACCGAGGCGAACCGGACATAGGCCACCTCGTCGGCTTTTTTCAGCTTCTCCATGACCTTTTCGCCGATGACCACGGTGCTGACCTCCCGCTCCAGGGAGTTCTGCAGCTCCTGCTCGATCTCGCTGGCCATGCGCTCCATGTCCGCCGCGGACACCGGGCGTTTTTCGCAGGAGCGCTGGATGCCCCGCAGCACCTTGCTGCGGTCGAAGCTCTGGCGGCTGCCGTCCTTCTTGATCACCACCATGGGCAGATATTCCACGGTCTCATAGGTGGTAAAGCGCTTCTCGCAGGACAGGCACTCCCGCCGCCGGCGGATGCTGGCCCCCTCGTCGGCGGGACGGGAATCCACCACCTTGCTCTCGCGATAGCCGCAATAGGGACATCTCATGGGCATATTCCTCCTCTATGGCGATAATGTTCAGTTTATTATAGCACATGGCGGCGGAATATGCAAATTTCAATTTTCCTCCGGCGGCACAGGATACCCGTCCTCAAAGCGATATTCCGCCCAGAGTCCTCCGTCCATGGCCCGGATCCGGGCCAGGCAGAACAGCTCCGTCAGGGGAAACGGCCCCTCCCGGTCATAGGGCGCGGCCAGCCGCACCCGCCGCCCCTCCCGGCGGCACAGACTCCCCGGCGGCAGGGGCAGGGGGCAGTCCTCCGGCCCGGCGGGCCGCCATGGGGAGTCCCTCGCGGCGCAGGACTCCGCCCCGGCCCACCGGATGGCCCCCAGCGGCCCGGTGATCCGCCGGGAAAACCGGCGGCGCAGACGCCCGCCCTCCAGCAGTCCCAGGGCCAGCCGCTGTCCCTCCCCCTGGACCCAGACCCGCCACAGGCCCGGCTCCGGGGGGTGGCAGATCACCTCGAACAGGTGGTCCTCCCCCGCCGCCGTCACCGTCATGGTCCCGGCGGCCCGGTCCCCGATATACACAGGATACGTCATGCAGCGCGCCTCCCCATCAAAGCATCCCCGGCAGGGGCTGTGCCAGTGTATGCACAGTCTCCGCCGGGGATGCCCCGTCCCGCCTTACCCGGCAGAGGGCAGGCTGTCCACCACCCGGTCCCACCCCAGGTTATCGGTATCATAGCAGTATGTCTCTCCGTCGGGATAGGTATAAGCCACGAACACGCCGAAGGTCTCCTCAGGGGTATAGCCGCCCCGGATCGGCACCTCCCACAGCCGCAGAAGACTGCCGTCGCCGAAGTCCAGGGTCACACCCTCTCCCTCCGGCAGCTCCTGCTGGCGCTTTCCCATTCCGGCCTGCCGGAGCTTTTCGCTGATACCGGCCCCGGCCAGCTGAGGATAGTGGACGCGGCTGCCGGCCCGCTCCAGCCACACGCCGTCATGTTCCCGGGCATACAGCACGCTGCCGTTCAGAGCGTCCATATACCGGCGGTATGCCGCGCTCTGCCGGGACGCCCACACAAGCGGCGTGGCCGTTAGCGCCAGCAGCACCGCCGCCAGGGTGATCCACAGCCCCAGCTTCAGGCGGCTGCGGTCCTTTTTGGACTGCGGCGCCTCCCGAAATGCTTCATACATGGTCATACCTCCTTTGTTTATGTTCTGTAAACCTTATGATACCATACCCAGGCGGCCCCGTCAAGGCAAAAAAGCTCCCCCAGGAGAGACAAATGCCTCTCCCGGGGGAGCTCCTGCCTGGGGAAGGTTATGTACCCTCCGCCGGGCCGCTATACCAATCTGCTGCGGGGCAGGCCGAAGCTCACCGCAATGGCGTCGTCCACCCGCTCCATCACCGCGCCGTCCACCCGGCCCATCCGCTCCCGCAGGCGGCGTTTGTCCAGGGTGCGGATCTGCTCCAGCAGGATCACGGAATCCTTGGGCAGACCGCAGCACTGGGCCGCCACCTCAATGTGGGTGGGCAGCTTGGCCTTGCCCATCTGGGAGGTGATGGCCGCCGCGATGACGGTGGGGCTGTGGCGGTTGCCGGTGTCGTTCTGCACGATCAGCACCGGGCGCACGCCCCCCTGCTCACTGCCTACCACCGGGCTCAGGTCGGCATAATAAATTTCGCCGCGCTTGACATTCGTATCCACAAACGTTCACACTCCGCCGGAAGAAGTACCCGGAAAAACGGGTCACTTTCATTCTCCCACGCAGCCCGGGGATTTATACCCGGTTTTCCCGCCCCGCTTCATTCTATGGGGCGGCAGGCGGCGGCGTGCGTCAGAACCGCAGCAGCAGCTCCCGCTCCGTCACCTGTCCGTTCTGTAAATACACCCGGGGCACCCGCTTGCTGACGGCGCAGGTCAGCTCATAGGGAATGGTCCCCGCCTGGGCGGCCATGACCTCCACCGGGTTGCGGGGCCCGAAGATCTCCACCTCGTCCCCCACGTCCACCCCCGGCAGGTCCGTCAGGTCGATCATGGACATATCCATGCAGATGCGGCCCCGCTGGGGCGCGGGCCCCTTGGCGGTCATCAGGCTGCACCGGTCGGACAGGCACCGGAAGAACCCGTCGGCATAGCCGTAGGGCACCACGCCCATGCGGGTGCGCCGCTGGGTGGTGAACAGCCGCCCATAGCTGACGGAGGTGCCCGGCTCATAGGTCTTGGTGGTGCTGATGGTGGTTTTCAGGGTCATCACAGGCCGCAGGTCCAGTCTCTGGGCAAACTCGCCATAGCCGTACAGCAGCAGACCCGGCCGCACCATGTCCAGGTGCATCTCCGGATAGCAGGCGGTGGCCCCGGTGTTGGCGCAGTGGCGCAGGGGGAACCGCACCCCCCGCTTTTCCTCCACCGCCCGGATCACCCGGCAGAACAGGTCAAACTGCCGCCGGGTATAGGCCCGGCTCTCCTGGTCCTGCTCGTCGGCCACGGCGAAGTGGGTGAAGATGCCCTCCGCCTCCAGCCCCGGCAGGCCGCAGGCCTCACAGATGCCCTCCACGCCGCCGTCAAAGTGACTGCCGTCGCACAGGTAGCCCAGCCGGGACATGCCGGTGTCCACCTTGATGTGGATTTTCAGGGTCCCGCCCAGGGCCGCGGCCTCCCGGCTGTATTCCAGGGCCTTGGCCTTGCAGGTGACCGCCTGGGTAATGTGGTGCTCTATCAGCCGCCCCACCTGCTCCTTGGGGGTGTGGCCCAGGATCAGCACCGGCATGGTCACGCCGTTGGCCCGAAGCTCCATGGCCTCGTCGATGCTGGACACCGCCAGATAGTCGGCCCCCAGCTCCTGGAGGGTTCGGGCCACCTGCACGGCCCCGTGGCCGTAGGCGTCGGCCTTCACCACGCCCAGGAAGCGGACCTTCGGCCCGATATGCTGCCGCAGGCGGCCATAGTTGTGGGCCAGAGCGTCCAGGTCGATCTCCGCCCAGGTTCTCTTTAATGTGGATTCCATGATGATAGCCTCTCTTTATTCTGAAGTAAAGGACAGCAGCCGGGCCGTCAGCACCACGCGGCTGTCCTGAGAAAACTCGGCATACAGCGGGGCCCCGTCCCCGCCCAGCCAAACGGTGCACAGCACCTTGCCGCCGGGAGCGGTGGTGTCCAGGGCCAGGCGCAGGCAGTCAAGCCCCTCCAGGGTCTCCTGTCCCGCGTCCACCAGATACCCCTCCTCCATGGCCCGCAGCAGCCACGGCAGGCAGTTGGCCGGGGCCACGTCCCGCAGGCTTCCGGCGGACAAAGCCGCCCCGTCATAGGACACCGTCAGATCCTCTCCGCTGACGGAGGCCGTCAGCCCCGCCAGGTCCTCAGGGCCTGTAACGGTGGTCCCGGCGCCGGTGGGGGTCCAGTCGCAGGACACGGTGAACGTGCGGTTCTCCGTCTCCAGATGGCAGGTGATCTCCGCCTCCATATGGGCGGCCTGCATCTCCCGGTACCGCTGGCGCAGACTCTCCGCCTGCGACGCGGTCTTTTTTCCGCAGCCGGCCAGCAGCAGCGCCGCCGCCAGCAACCATACCAAGCATTTTTTCACGGTAAA
>OLXI01001058.1_pt1 | contig 14161 bp, 14 predicted proteins | sample 1674181 | NCBI WGS metagenome assembly OLXI01 (sample SAMEA103958148, study PRJEB25191) | human gut metagenome | reverse complement strand
AGGATTTAGAGACAATCCGCCGAAAAGCAGCGCAGGCGCACATGAGCCAGAGCGACTATGTGACTGCTTGCTGCCTTGGAAAACGCATTGTGATTCTGGACGGACTGAAGGAAGTCCTGCGGCAGCAGAAAGCCATTGGCAACAACCTCAACCAGCTGGCGGTGCTGGCAAATATGAGCAAGGTGCAGTTTGCCAATCTGGATTCTGCTGTGCAGGCGTTCGCCAAGATCAACAGTGCCCTGCGGGAGTTGCAGGAGGGAGGTGCGACGAAATCGCAATCGTCCATTTCGTGAACTACAAAAAGGGAACGCAGACACGCGGCTGCATGAAAAGCGTGATGCAGTATGTGGCACAGGAAAATAAGACGCTCTGGAATGGAGAGCAGCTCATCAGCGGCATCGGCTGCCAACCGGAAACGGCATTTGATGAATTTCTCAGCACGAAGCTCCTGCATCACAAAGACGGCGGCGTTCAGTTCTACCACATGGTGCAGAGCTTCCCGAAAGGCGCGGACGTTGACCCGCGCGCAGCGCACGAAGCGGCGCGGCTGCTTGCCGGATACTTTGAGGGCTGCGAAGTCCTCGTTTGCACCCACACCGACCGCGAACACATCCACTCGCACTGCATCATCAACAGCGTCAATTTTGAGACCGGCAAGAAGATTCACATGGCCGATGAGCAGATCCATGCGCTGTGTGTCCGCAATGACCAAATCTGCGGGGAACTCGGACTTCCGAAATTTCAGAAGGACGAACAGCAGAAAGCCAGTGGGATGTCTAACGCGGAATATTATCCGGCAGCGAAGGGCGAAAGCTGGAAGTTGGAGCTCATGCGCGTGATCGACGAATGTATGCGGTACGCCGGGAATCGTGAGGAATTTTTGGTTCTGCTCCGCTCTGAGGGTTATGATGCCACATGGACGGACAGCCGCAAAAGTATCACCTACACCACGCCCGACGGCCGCAAGTGCCGCGACAGCAAACTGAACATGACGAAATACCTGAAAGAAAATACGGAGGCGGAATTTGGATACCGAACAGAGATTGACAGCGGCAGAACTGGCAGCGCAGCACCGGAAGTCGATGGACGAGGCGCGACGGCTGGAATCGGCCGTAATGGTGACGGAGCAAAACTGGAATGCAGTTTTGCGGATGCAGAACGACCTGTTTTTACAGATGCAGCAGTTAAACGCCGATCTGAAAATGCTCCTGACAAAACAGGAAGCGCAGACCGCATTGAACGAGATGCAGGAGAGTGCAGAAAAATTCGAGAGACAGGCTGGGAACCTGAACGAGACGTATTCTTCCAGCTGCAAGGCGCTGACCGAGACTACGAAGAACGCCCTGACCGAGATTCTGAACAATACGAAGAAACAGCTTTCAGATACGGTACAGGAAGCACGGAAGATAATTCACCTCTGCGCGTGGATCTCGGCTGCGGCAGTGATCTTGTGCGCGGCGCTGTGCGCCTTGGTCGTGCTGTGGAGCAGATGACGGATGATGCGCCGAAGCGGGACGGAACAACCACGTCGCTACACATTGACAGCAAGCGCCGGAAGAAGCTCAAGCAAAAGAAAACCGCCCTCGGTCATGCCGAGGACGATCATGTGGATTGGACAATGGAACAGCACTTATAAAAACAGCCTCCAGTGGGAGGCAGAAAGGAAGCCTATGAAAAAGGACTGGGAGATTTATCGGGACACCGGTATTCTCGGCGGATACATACCGGAGCAGGCAAAGCTTCGGAGAACAGAGAACGGTGAAGTCGCAACCGTTTTCCGGGATACGGTGACACACGAAGAGGAAGACTGCATCGCAAAACAGCGCGAGATGTTGATCGGCAGCAAACGGTTCTGTATCACGTCTGTATTTCCGGCAGAGCCGTCTGCGACGGCAACGGACAAGCTGCTCGCATACATTGATGCGGAACTGAAAAAAGAAGCGCACAGCGCGTGAGGTTCTCGTAGACTTGTGCCAGCCGGTGCGGTATACTTGCCTTACCGTACCGGCTTGCCCCACAGAAAAGGAGGTTACAATGGCAAGCCAAAAACAACAATACACCATTCTCTATGGGCGGCTCAGTCAGGAGGATGAACGCGCTGGCGAATCGAACAGCATTCTGCACCAAAGAGAACTGCTTGAAAGCTACGCACAGGCCAAGGGGTTTGAAAACACACTGTTCCTTGCGGATGACGGTTACTCAGGAACAAATTTTGCTGGGGTTAGATAGCGATACTTTTTACATCTACCATGTTGCGGCGGTCATGGTTGACAACTTGCGTCGGCTCCTGCTCGGTATCAACCTGTCCGACAAAGCTGTAATGGATTTCGATTTTCCGGGTGTTGGTTTCCCGGTCTAATTCATGTATCAAAATACGGTCGATAAACTCATGGACGTTTTCATAGGTCAATTCCTGTATGTCGCTGTATTTCCCGACAATCTGAATAAACCTTGATATATCCCTTTTTCGCTCGGTAACGGTTGCGATCTGCTGTTGTAACTCGTCTATCCTTGCGGCAAGGGATTTCTTTTCGTCCTCATAGCCGGAAGTTAGAAACACAAACCGTTCATCTGTCAGTCTGCCTAATGCGTTGTCCTCATACAGCTTGCGGAAAAGCGTGTCAAGTTCGGTCATACGCGCCTGTGCTTTGAAAAGTTCCTTTTGCTGCTGCGCTAATGCCTTTCTCGCTTCCATGTCGCCGTACTCGGTAGCTTTACAGATAAAGTCCTGTTCGTGTTCCTTAACATACCGCAAAACCCGCCGCATATCTTCCAGCACTAAATCAAGAAGTACGTTTTTGCGGATATAATGAGAGGTACACTCGCTGCCTGTCCTTGCCCTGTTGCGCCATGCGCCGCAAGAATAGGAAAACTTGCGCGGCTCGATATTTACGCCCTGTTGGTAATACATCTTATGTCTGCAACCAGCGCAAAACAGCAAGCCGGAAAAAATATCAATCTCCGCTGCTTTTGTCGGGCGGTGGCGGGTAGCAATCCGCTTTTGCGCAAGTTCAAAGGTTTCCTCGTCAACAAGCGGCTCATGGGTGTTTGGGAAGAAATAGCGTTGTTCTTCTTCGTTCTTCCGGGTCTTTTTCGACTTGTAGGATACCTTGTGAGTTTTCGCGGTTATGGTATGCCCTAAATATTCCTGCCTTGCTAATATGTCATAGAGCGTTTTGTCCGGCCAAGTATAGGGGGCGATCATTGCCCGCTGATACCGCGCCTGTCCTGTACGCTGATAGCGCAACGCTCCAATCGTCAAGACTTTGTTTTCCGCAAGCCATTTTTGGATTTCGCACATACGCACGCCGCTAACAAACATAGCGAAAACCTGTTTGACAATCGGCGCGGTTTCCGGGTCGGGTATAAGGTGGTGGCGGTTGTTCGGGTCTGGGATATAGCCGTATGGATATTCCCCGTTGACGCGCTCGCCTTTTTGCGCCTGTGCCTGTTTAACTGCGCGGATTTTCTTGCTTGTGTCGCGGGCGTAAAACTCGTTAAACCAGTTCCGCAAGGGGGTAAACTCGTTATCCTCCCGCGCTGTGTCAACTCCGTCGTTGATCGCGATATAGCGTACTCCGTTTTCGGGAAATACAATCTCTATGAGTTCGCCCGTTTTCAGATAGTTTCTGCCAAGACGGGAAAGGTCTTTGGTAATGACCGTCGCCACTCGTCCGGCTTCCACTTCCTGCAACATCGCTTGCAGCCCCTCGCGCTCAAAACTCACGCCGGAAAATCCGTCGTCCACAAAAAACTTTGTGTTCAAAAAATGGTGTTCGTCCGCATAGCGTTGAAGTATCATTTTTTGGTGCTGTATGCTTCCGCTTTCTCCGGCTTGCATATCCTCTTGACTTAAACGGCAGTAAAGGGCGGTGATTTTATTCGACTGTAACATTAGTCCTCCTTTCCGACAGCCGAATAAACAGGTATAATGTGTTGCTATCATTATACCATATCCCGCCGCCTAATGCACTACTCGGACGCTAAAAATCCCGGATTTCCGGGCTTTTTCTGCAAATCCTTTACAATGAGTTTCTCAATCTTTTTATGGATTGTATCGGTTGCCTTTTCACTCGGCAACGCTTGAACAAGATAGGTGATTTTCCCTATTTTGCGTTCGGTTGTAATTGTCTGTTTTTTATCCATTAGAAAAACCTCCTTTTCCTGTATGGATAAACTATATTCGTCAAAAGGCAAAAACGGGCGGTTGTTAGCTGCAACCTCACGGGAGTTTCACCCCGGCCCATGCTTATGGGTGCGCCGCGCAATACTTTGAGGGTGTTCAACGCGGGAGTATCATTGTGCCGCCTTGTATGTCGTCGCCCACAAGCTGCTAAACCTGTTTTACGGCGCGGTAGTTCTCGCTCGGCTTTTCCCCTATGGGGAAAAGCTGTCATGGCGTACCCGCCGACTGGCTCGGTACAGACGGAATGTACCCGTTTGCCTGTTATGCTGCGCACCAAAGGCCGCTTTCTTTGTCAAAGAACAATAGGCTTTGTCGGCCTGCAAAAGCACATCAACAGCGGATATGCTTTTGCGGAACGACAAATAGCCCATAACGGGAAGCGTGGAAAGGGGACACGCTCCCCGCATGGGCTAAAAGATTATCCTACATGAAAAGCAAGGGTGCGGGTAATAAGGCGCACTTGCAGCCTGTTACGCATTTCCTCGTCCACATAGGAATAGGTATTGCCCGCGTCGTCTTTCAGCGTGCGGGTACAAAGTTTCGCTATGTAACCCTCGTAGTGCTTCAAGATCGCGCACATGGCGGTTGTGTCGCCGTTTGCCGCTGCGGAAATGACAGGGAACGGCAACAGATTTTCAGACTTCCTAACGGTATTCATCATCTGCTTTTCCCTCCAAATACTGTTTGATTTTCGCAAGCGCGGATTTCCTGTGCCGGAAAACCGTCGTGCGTACAACATTCAGCAGTTCGCCAATTTCCGCGTCGCTCATATCCAAGAAGTAGGACAAAAGGATAATGTCGCGTTTCCTTTCGGGCAAAGCGTTAAGGGCTTCGGCAAGCAGTTCATTTTTGACGAGTACATCAAAGCCGGACACTTGAAAACGGAAATAATCGCTTTCGTATTCGTCCGTTGTGAAAAGCTGCGCGAGTTCGCTTTCGCTCAAATCCGAAAAAGTAACTTCGCGTGCTGCGCGTTTCGCAAGAGTGCGGCGGTGGCTTTTCGCTTCGCCGACCAAAGTTTTCTTTGCTAATGCGTCGTACTGATGTTGTATTCTTTCCTTGTCGGAAGAAGATAGCTCCATAGAGTTCACCTCCTTCCCGCGTGGAGTAGAGGACGGGAGTTAAGGGCTTGTCCTCTCTGCCCCTTTCGCTCCGTACCCGTTCGGGAGATGGCTCTTGAGTGCGCTTTTCAGAAAAAAGTTGAAAAAAGCAAAATGCGCCCGTCCGCAAGACGCGGACGGGCGCAAAGGAAATGTAAGCAGTAGCTAAATGTATTGACAGTTCACATTCATAGCCGGAATATCCCGCTTGCGGAGCATAGCTTTTTTTGACCGCAAAGCATTAGGCGGGTTACAGTAAATAAAAATGGACACGGCGATACCTCCCCGATACCGCCGTATCCTTAAAAAAGGGCGACTTTAATACACTACCCGCAATCCATTCTATAATAGGGAACAGCGGCTTTTGCGCAATATTAAATAAAAAAGCCGATAACACATAGGTTTTTTGACCTAATGCGTTATCGGCTCTGCGTCTATGCGTCTGGCACTTTTAATCATTTTTTTTTGAATTTATTATATGTGTTAGCTAACTGTCCACAAGCCGCGTTAATCTCTCTGCCATGAGAAACTCTCATAGTAACTTCAAGTCCTGCTTGCTCTAATTGATGTTTGAATGCAACTATTTCCCGTTTCTGTGGTGCTTTAATTCTTGAATTGCTTGTTGGGTTGTATTGTAACACGTTAATCATAACTTTTTTGCCCCGAAACCATTTTGCAAGTTGTCTTACATCTGAGGGCCGGTCATTTATACCCGGTAAAAGCAAATACGCAAAGACAATTTTGCGATTATGCCTTTCAGAATAGGATAAGGCTTGCTTAACAACATCTTCAATAGCATATATGCGCATGTGAGGAATAATACGATTTCTTGCAGATTGTGTTGCTGCGTGTAAAGATATTGTCAACTGAATTTTAAGATGTTCCTCGCGCAATTTTTTTAATTGATCGACCGGACCAACTGTTGATATGGTAATGCCGTCGGTTGGAAAGTTGAGCCCATATCTATCTCGGAGAATATGGATTGCTTTTATCAAGTTGTCATAATTGAATAAAGGCTCTCCCATACCCATAAAAACGATACGGTTTACTTTTCGACGCAACAATATAATCTGTTGTACGATTTCTGACGATGTTAGATTACGAACAAAGCCATTTCGCCCGGACTCACAAAAAATACAACCAACAGGACAACCGACTTGTGTGCTCACGCAAACAGTTCCACCATCTCGCCGCTTGATAAAAACCGTTTCAATGTATTTGTTGTCTTTCAGTTCGTAAACATACTTTTCAGTATCACTGCTTTTGCAAATATTTTTTACCAACATTGATAGATTTTTTTTGCGTGGTAATTGCTTATATAATTCTTCATATAAGGCTTTTGCTTCATTCTCGCCAATAACTTCCGACATTTCTTTGTAAGTAAATCCGTATGGATCATTCCGTACTTCCGCAGGCGTATATTTAGGTAAACGTTTCATTTTTATATCCTTTCTTCTAAATAATAAAAGTTTGTTTTTCTGTATTTTTGATTACAATCTCTAATTTTTCTACATCAATGATATGCGTCAATTTGCATTTAGGGCAGAAAAGAGGAAAATCTTTTAATACAGTATTATGAAATACTTGAACTCTCGTCTTTCCGTTACAAATCGGACATTTTATCCAATATTTTTTAAGCATTATATTTCACTCGTCCTTTTTACACAAAAAAATGCAGGTCAATCCTCAACATGAGCATTGACCTGCATTTATAATGCACAGAGCAGTACAACAAAACTAAGGCATAGCTTGCACTATGTCTATACTATATCTATACGTCGTTAGTTTTTTGTATAGCATCCGCAAAATAAGCATGACAAAAAAGCCCATGTTGAAAATGGGAAAATCCTTTTTTTCAATGCTTATCTAATACGCATGCTATGCAACATAAACGCCGCCTCCTTTTACATAAATTTTATTTTATCAGAAAATCAGTCTACTGTCAATACACAACAGGAAGTATTTAACCTAATGATATGAATTGTGTGGACATATCCAAAAAGAAAGGTGAACTGTAAAATGTAACAGGGTGAATGAAAATGGCAAAAAGACCCGTACCATTGTACGACTTTAAGGCTTTCGGGGCAGCTATAAAAGCCGCGAGAAATGAATACGGCGAGAGCCGCAAAAAGGTAAGCGACGAGTTATATATTTCCCCGCGCTACCTTGCGAATATCGAGAACAAGGGACAACAGCCGAGTTTACAGGTATTCTATGACCTTGTAACCCGGTATCATATTTCGGTAGATCAATTTTTCTTCCCGAACAGCAATGCGGAGAAATCCACCGGGCGGCGGCAGCTTGACGCGCTGCTGGACGGTATGAGCGATAAAGGCATACGGATTGTAACCGCAACAGCAAGGGAGATAACGGAAGTCGAAAAAGCAGAGGATTAACCTCACAATATGAGAAATCGGGAGATTGCAGCGCATGGCGGCTGCAATCTTTTTTTGCGTCCAAAATCAAAGGAACGCGCAACAAATACCGCCTTTCGGTGGGGGTATGGAGTAGATAGCAAGCACAGCAAACGAGTACCCGTTTGCGGAAAATGCTTGTTGGGATAATCCCAAACCCTTATACCGAAAGGCGGTGCGGAAATGGAAAACCGAAAGAGAAATATACAGATGAAGTTTTACGTTACGGAAGAAGAAAAGCGGCTGATCGACGAGAAGATGAAGCAGCTTCCCATAAAGCAGTATGGGGCATACTTCCGTAAAATGGCGATAGACGGGTATATTCTTGTCGTTGACCGAAGCGACACAAAAGCATATATCCGGGAACTGCAAGCGGTGAGCCGGAACATCAACCAAATTGCAAAACGCGCCAATGCGACGGGGACGGTTTACAGGCAGGATATAGAGGACATTAAAAAGGCGGTGGACGAGATATGGCGGTTACAAAGACGCACCCTATTAAATCAACCTTAAAGGCTGCGATAGACTATATCTTAAATCCCGAAAAGACAGACGGGAAGCTGCTTGCGTCCTCTTTCGGCTGCGGGCTGGAAACCGCCGATATTGAGTTTGCATGGACGCGGGAAGCTGCCGGAGATCGCGGCACACATTTAGGGCGGCACTTGATACAATCCTTTGCGGTGGGAGAAACCACACCGGAAGAAGCGCACAAAATCGGCATGGAACTTGCCGGGGCGGTATTAGGCGGCAAGTATGAGTTTGTTTTGACAACTCACGTCGATAAAGACCATCTGCATAATCACTTGATTTTCAACGCGGTTAGCTTCGTTGACTACAAAAAGTACCATTCCAACAAGCAAAGCTATCACTTTATCCGGCGCACCAGCGACAGGATATGTAAAGAGCATGGGCTATCCGTCGTCGTGCCGGGACAGGACAGAGGGAAAAGCTATGCGGAATATACCGCCGAAAAGCAAGGTACAAGCTATAAAGCCAAGCTGAAAACGGCGATAGATACTCTCATTCCCCAAGTGAAAGATTTTGACGAACTGCTGCGCCGCTTGCAGGAAATGGGGTATGAAATCAAACAGGGCAAATATATTTCTTTCCGCGCCGCCGGACAGGAACGGTTTACCCGCGCAAAGACACTCGGCGCGGCATATACGGAAGAAGCGATAAAGGAACGTATCAAGGGCGTGTATGCTGCCAAAACAAAAACGCTGCGGGAAGATAAGAAAATCCGGCTTGTCGTTGATCTTGAAAACAGTATCAAAGCCCAACAGTCGGCGGGCTATGAACGGTGGGCGAAAATCCATAATCTGAAACAGGCTGCTAAAAGCATGAACTTTCTAACCGAAAACAAGATTGAGTATTACAGCGAACTTGAAAGCAAAATCGCGGATATTATGACCGCTCACGACGCGGCGGCAAGGGCGATTAAGGAAGTGGAACAACGTATGTCTGATTTGTCGCTGCTTATCAAGCACACCACCACATACCGACAGTTAAAACCGATTTACGATGAATACCGAAAATCGCCGGACAAGGAAAAGTATCTGCGGGGGCATGAAAGCGAAATTATCCTGTTTGAAGCTGCGGCAAGGGCGTTAAAGGAAATGCAGATAAAGAAGCTGCCCGATCTCGCCGCGCTGCGCAAGGAGTATAGCAGCTTAAACGACAGGAAAACCAAATTGTATGAGGATTACCGCCAAGCGAAAAAGCAAATGCAAGAGTACGGCATTGTCAAAAAGAACGTCGATAGTATTCTTTACCCGTCCCAAAGCAGGGCGCGGGAGCAGGAGCGATAAGGCGCAAAACATGGGGTAGCAAGTGGAACGTTAAGGGCTGAAAATGCCTGTGTTTCTGCGGCTTCCATCGCGGGGAAACGGCGTAGACGATAAAGTATATTCAAACCCGCAAAAACGGCTTCTAATTGTCCACGCAAGGACAAAAAAAGAACAGGGGCGCGGTGCCGGCAATCGGCAACCGCGCCCCTGTTTCGTTAAGGCTCATTCATCGTCGGTGAGAGTAAAGACAGTTTCGGAAAATGCGCTGTCCGTCATGGCTTGCAGCTTGTTTACCGCTGCGGCGGCAAGCTGGCGCATATCCTCGTCCATGTAGGGCATGGCAGAGTTGATATTATCAATCGTCCTTTCCCGGCTGTCCTCGGCGCAAATCGCAATTATGTTTTCTTCCTCAATGGTAAAGCGGATATTCATACTATCAAACCTCCAAATCCTTTTTCTGCTCTTTCTGCTTGTCTTTCGGCTGCTGCGCCGCCTGTTTCTTGTACTCGTCCAGCTTCTTCAAAATGGACGGTTTTTTCTGCGGCTGCTCCCGTTTCTCGGCTTTTACCGCTTTCGCAAGGTCGGTAACGGAGATCGCTTCGCCCGCCTTTGCCCGCTGCTCCAAATCTGCGACGGTTGGGGTCTGCGGCGTATTGTTGATAATCCCGTCAAAGTTGTTGTCGTTCTGCTCTACAATGTCCTCAACGTGCTTTAAGGGATTATCCCGCTCCGGCTGCTCGGCAGCTATGGCAAATGCCTGTGTGCCGTTTCCCATAATGAGATACTTCCCGTCCTCCGACGCATGATGAAAACCAAAGCCCGCCGCTTCGATCTGTTCGCGGTTCATGTCGGTAATATGAAAATTGCCTCTCGGCGTTCTGACGGTTTCGCCCGTCATAAGGCTTTCGGGGGTCGCTTCCGGCTGCTGCTTTTCAAGCTGCCCGTCCTTGTAGGAATACCCTTGCGCCGCGATTGCTTCAATGGTCTTGCCCGTAACGTCGCCATAAATCCGTTTGTCCGCGTCTACAAGCAGTTGCAGCGTATCTTTTACGGTATCGGATAGGGCTTGCTGCTGTTCGGGAGATAGCTTATCAAATACGGGGGTCTGCTGCGCTTGCTCCTGTAAAAACTCCGGCACCTGCTGAAAACCTATGCTGTCTACATAGTGGGCGGTATTCTCGCCGTTCTGATGAAGCACAACAATGTCGGAAACGGAAAGGCTATGCCCCTTGAAATCGGCGGGGCGGTCGATATTAAACTTTTGCCAAATGCCACCAAGCGTCATATCCTTTGTAAGCGGCGCGGTATAGACGAGTTCATAATTTGCCCGGTCAACGGTATGCCCCGTTGCTTGCAGACGGTCGAAAGGCTCAAATCGCAAATCCATAGTTTCCTCTCTGCGGGCTAACTGATAAATCCCGTAGCTGTCCTCCTTGCCGTTGAGAAGCAAGGTTTCTTTTGTTTTCGCTTCCTGCTCCTGCTCGGTTTGCCGCTGCTGCTGCAATTCGGTAAAATGCCCCTCAATCTCGGTAATGAGTTCCTTTGCGGTCGCCTGTATCGTTTCAAGGGACGCTTTTAATTCGGTCATTTCCTTGCCGCTGCTCCACCCGGCAACATACCCGAAAGAGTAATCCGACGTATCAAGCCCGAAATGCTGACACACCGTATAGGCAACGCTTTCAGCCTGTACCTCGCGGCTGCGTCGGTCAACGCGGTTTTGTTCCTCCAGCGGGGCGTTTAAGTCCACGTCATGCAGCTTCGCATGGGCGATTTCGTGAATGGCGGTCTTTACCGCCTGTAACTCACTCACGCCCTCTTTGATAGCAATTCGCTTATCGGTCAAACTGAAATATCCGTTTGCGCCGTTTGTGATCTGCTCAAAAGCAATCGGAACGGGAGACGCTTTTTCAAGGGCAGCGAAAAAGTCCTCGTACTGTTCCACATCGGCAAGCAGCGGTTTCACGGAGAGGTCGGGAAACTCCTTACCCTCGGTCTGCGAAATGTCAAAGACGGTTACAACCTTAAAGGCGGGAACGGTAACTTCCTTTTCTTCCTTAACCGTCTTTCCCTCGCTGTCAAGTATGGGCTTTCTTGTGTCGGGGTCGATTTTATCCACCAGCTTTTTTACCTTGTAGGGCGCGGGGGCAAAGATTTTAATACCTTTCTCGCCGCTTTTTACATGGCGGTCAAACTCTTTCTGCCATTGTGAATAGCCCTTTACCAAATTGCCGCCCTGCATGGCAATTAGGATAGTGTTATTCAAGCTGTAATCGTGAAACTTTGACATAGCCGTTAAAAACTCTTTGTAGCGGTCGCTGTCAAAAATTGCTTGTATGCCCTGTTCCAGACGGGCGGTGATCTCCTTTACCTTGTCGCCGGGCTTTTCGGAAGAAAGGATAATCGGCACGACGGGGCGGGGCTGCTGCGGCTCGGCGGTCGGCGTTTCTGTCTGCTGCGCTTCGGCTGCGTCCATAAAGACTTTATCCTGTTCGCCGCGCTCTTGCTGCGGGTAACTCATAATGCGGTATTCCTCCGGCACTTCGCGCCCCTCAAACTGACGCTCCCACTCGTCGCCGCTTTCGACGATATAGCCGTATTCGGTAAACGCGCCCTTTTCCTGCTCGGCGGCGTTCCTGCCAAAAGCGGTAAGGTCAATCCCGCCTTTCCATTCTTCGGGCATTTGCACCATACCGGATTGATTTAAGTAGTAGTCGCCCAAATCGCGGTAGGTATGTACTTCGGGAATATGGACGTAGAAATCCACGTTGTAGGTGAAGTCGATTACCTGTCCGATGTTCTCAAAGCCGTTTTTCTGCTGCAAGGCTGCGTTCAGCTTGCCGATCTCGGCGGGGTCCAGCTGCTCAATACGCGCCGCAAGAAAATTGAGTTCGTCCACGCTGGCGGCGCATACCATGTCATAAGGCAAGGCAATATGTTTTTCCGGGTCGTCGGAAAAGCCGCGAATGGAAAAATCCTGCGGGTTGTCGGCGGTAATGCCGACGCTCTGCATGGCTTCGTGAAGCTGCTCCTTTGTGGCGGGCATATCCAGCCAATAACCGTCGGGGTCGCCCGCTTCAAAACGGCTGCGGTTGCCAATCATAATAGAAAACTGTTCGCTCATGTGTTCACGCTCCTTTTGCTGCCCGGTAGTTTCGGGGATAGCTGCCGTCTGTGGCTGCTGCTGCGGGGGTTCCTCGCCCTCAATGGTATAGCCCGGTAAAAGCATACCGTTTACTTTGAAATGCTCGGCGTACTCCTGCGGGATAGGTGGGGAGATTTCCGTAAACAGACGGTCGTATGCTTTGATACGTCCATTCAGATACTTTTCCATAGCCGCCTTGTCGGAAAAAACCTTTCTGTCCTGTCCGGCAATCTTCGCTTGCCCGTTTCTGTTCGGGCTGTTGGTATAAACGCCCCATGTGAGAGAATAAGAGTAAGGGACGCTTTGCTGCTTCTCCCTGTCGTAACGGGTGTTCTCGTAAATGTGGTAGTTCATCTGATATACCCGGTTGCTGCGGGTATATCGGTCATATTCGCCTTTCTGCCACTCGTTAGAAGTGTGCTGCACAACGGTTGTCCTTGTGTATTCAATCGCTTTGTCAAGCAAAAGCGTTTTGCCCGCCTGTTCCTCCCATGCGGCGGCGCGGCTTGAGAGATCGTTAAAAATCGCCTGTTCCGCTGCCGCGCTTTCCTCGCGCATGGCGTGTAGCTGCTCCGGCGGCAAGGAAACATAGGGGGCAATATCCCCGTCCTTTGCTTCAAAATATATCCGGCGTTCTATCCTCATGGTTTCGGCGGCTTCTAATTTGTCATGGTCGTATGAGGTGTACGGCATATTGTTTCATCACGTCCTTTCTGAAAAATGGCATAAAAAAGCAGGAAACCTTTCAAAGATTTCCTGCTCGGTGGTGCCGCCGGTAGGCGGCTGGTATTCAATTTTGAGAGTTCGGGTCAAGTTAGCACGATGGGGTACAACTCAAAATTTTTATCTCAAATCAAAAAGAACGCTTTCATAGTCCTTTACGAAATACTTTATATTTGTGCGTCCTTTCTGAATAATTTTATGCCCTTCTGCTTCCAGCTTTTCCTTTTGTGCTTCTACACCGCCGGGATATTTTGCGTTCAATTCCCCGTTTGCCTTTAAGGTTCGCCAATACGGGGTTTTATCTTCGGAACGCTGGTAACTCGCCCATGCTGCAATAGATACAAAAATCCCGGCTGTGATAGGCTCTGTGAAATCCGCCCCATTCAGTTCAGCAAAATATTCACGGATTTTTCCGACAGTGATTACTTTGCCATAAGGAATTAGTTTCATCACCTTGTCATAGTCGATTGGTGGGGCAAAGTACATTCTGCTTCCGCCATATTTCTCAATGCTTTTCTGGTCGGTAATGGTCTGATATTTAGGCATATCCTTGCTATCGTGTAGCATGGCATTAAAATCTTTTTTATCTTCATTCGCCATCTCTCAACACCTCCTAACTTAATTATAGTGATACAGGCTATTTCATGCAATGAGATGGTTTGAAAAATTTTTATTATACAGCGGCTTCTTTATCTTTGGAATAGATAAATTAAAACTTGCTGGACGGAAACAACTTGCAGAACATTATCGGAAGTAAGGGTTTGGGACTATCCCAACAAGCAAAATGCCCGCGCTCTCTATGGGAAGCG
>OLXI01001044.1_pt1 | contig 14305 bp, 9 predicted proteins | sample 1674181 | NCBI WGS metagenome assembly OLXI01 (sample SAMEA103958148, study PRJEB25191) | human gut metagenome | reverse complement strand
GTTTATCATGTGCGCATGCTTCGCCACTTGCTATTTGGCTCAAAACCGCGCAGATATTTTTCTGGATTTTGAACACCCTACGTAAATATACTGCTTTTATCCCAAAGAGAACTTTAATGATAGGAAAACAGCATTGGGATTCCATAAATCCTTTATAATGTCATCTACTCGCGGCCGCGGGTAGCACGAATCGCGGCCGCGGGTAGCAGACTTCTTCTTAGCCTGGCGAATGACCCTCACTTTGCGAGCAAAGTGAGCTACAGTGCTTCGCCTCAAACCTCCGCTGAAGAATGTCCGCACATCGCCCTTTGCAGCGATGCCACACTCGCTATGCTAATAGGCCAGAAACCACGCTATCGGCCAGCGCTTCAGCGCCGACTTTCCCTTCCACGTATTATCGCGAACGGAAATAATTTAGTAAATTTGCCAGAAAGTTCAGCAAATCTTATTATCCATGGCTCAGAGATTCGAACAGACACAGACGCAAACCCAAACGCAGCAGTTGTCAACGCTACAAGTGGCGTTGGCAGGACTGGTACAGCTCCCCATCGAACAACTGGGGGAGCGTGTGCGCAACGAACTCGTTGACAACGCGGCGCTCGAAGAGAGCTACGGCGACGCCGACGAGCATTTCGGCAACGAGACCGACTCTATGCGCGACGGCGACAACGGCGGCAGTGATGCCGCCGATGACGAATGGGGACCGGGAGAGACCAGCGACATCCGCGACTCGATCAGCGACTATGCCAACGCCGACGATGTGCCCGACTATCTGCAACAACGGGCCGACGATGCGCGTGAACGACACGAGATGCCGCTCACAGGGGGCTCTTCGGCCTATGAAGACCTCACACGGCAAATCGGAGAGCACGATCTCAACGACCACGAGCGCGAAGTCATGGAATATCTCATCGGTTCGCTCGACGACGATGGTTTCCTGCGTAAGGACTTGTATGCCATGGCCGACGAACTGGCCATCTACCACAACATCGACACCAACGAGGAGGAACTGCAACGCCTGTTGCACATTCTCCAAACGTTCGACCCACCCGGCATCGGCGCACGCTCGCTGGAAGAATGCCTGACGCTCCAACTGGAAAGCCCCGAACAGCAATCGCCTCACAAGAAAGGCGCCCTGGAGGTGCTGAAGCAGTGCTTCAAGGAATTTGCCTCCAACCGCTGGGACCTCATCTCGCAAAAACTCAGCATGACGAAAGAGGAAGCGGAAGCGGTGCGCCATCTCCTACAACACCTCAACCCGCGCCCCGGCGCACAGCTCGGCAGCGGTGCGGAAAGCATGGCGCAGAGCGTCATCCCCGACTTCTATGTCACCGTGGGGAAAGACGGACTGCCGGAGGTGGAACTCAACCAGGGCGATGTGCCGGAACTGCGCGTGAGCCAGGCGTTCCGCGATTCCATCAAACAATATGCCTCGAGCCGCCACGCGCTCTCGCGCGAACAACACGACGCTTATGTCTATGCCAAGCAGAAAGTAGACGCCGCGCAAACCTTCATCGGGCTCATCGTGCGCCGCCGACAGACGCTGATGGCCGTGATGCAGGGCATCGTGGATTTCCAAACGGAATTTTTCGTTGAAAACGACGATGAGACCTTCCTCCGCCCGCTGACGCTGAAAGATATCGCGCAGAAGGTGGGCGTGGACATCTCCACCGTGTCGCGCGTCACCAATAGCAAATATGTGCAGACCGACTACGGCATCTATCCTCTGAAATTCTTCTTCTCTTCGCAGTTCACCACCGAAGACGGCGACGAGATGTCGGCACGCCAAATCCGCAACGCCATCCGCGACATCGTTGACAAGGAAGACAAGGCCCACCCTTATTCCGACGAGACACTCACCAGTCTGCTTGCGAAAGAGGGATTCAAAGTGGCACGACGGACGGTGGCAAAATATCGCGAACAACTGGGCATACTCAGCACGCGCCTGCGCCGCGAGAGGTAGGATAAAAAACATGGAGGTTGCGCCGCTGCCCCTGAAAGGGGCGCATATTCCAGGATAGGGGCTTGCCCCTATCTCCCGCCAGTGCTCATCGATTCTCGCTGCTGCCCCTGTAAGGGGCGCATATCGTTGGCGGGGCTTGCCCCGCAATAAAATACAAGTGACGAAGCATGCGCACATGACAAACGAACAAAGCGCGAAAAGGAGCGCCCTGAAAGGGCAGCCAGTTCATAGCCCAGGGCAACGCCCTGGGTATCAGCGTATAAACGCCTACGCCCTGTAAGGGCAAAAGTATGGGCGAATGGTTGACTTTTACTTTTGCCCTTACAGGGCGTAGGGAATGGGGACATGGTACCCAGGGCGTTGCCCTGGGCTCTGGACTTGTTGGGCTTTCAGCCCGCGCAGGGCCGCAGACAGGGCTTTTCCGCACAATCTCCATCAACTTAATACTCCAATTTTGAACACCCACTTTAAAGCATTCTATGACCAACAGATATCTCATATTGACGGCGCAAGTCATCTCCGTGGTGTTCTCGCCATTCTATTTGCCAGTCGTGGCCTTCGTCGTGTTGCTCTTCTTCAGCTATATGAGCTACACCTCGTGGCAATACAACGCGCAAGTCATCGGCATGGTTGGCCTCTTCACCGTCATCCTGCCCAAACTGGCCATCTACGCCTACCGAAAAATCAACGGATGGACGCGCCACCAGCTTAGCCGACGGGAAAGGCGCATCGTGCCTTACATCCTCTCCATCTCGTCTTACACCACACTCCTTTATATGATGGACCACATGCGCATGCCCCGCTTCACACTGGGCATCGTGGCTGGAGCCCTGGCCATACAAATCGTGTGCGCCCTCATCAATCCGTGGCTGAAAGTAAGCACGCACGCTGCGGCCTCAGGCGGCGTGATTGGTGCCGTCATGGCTTTCTCGCTCATCCTCAATTTCGACCCCACCAACGCCCTCTGCCTCGCTGTGCTCCTCTCCGGACTGGTCTGCACGGCACGCATGATTCTCCGACAACACAAGTTGACGGACCTCGGCCTCGGCGTGCTCATCGGCATGGCCTGCGCCCTGTTTTTCATTTTGAACATCTGACAACGCAAGATATGCAAGGTTGGATGGCCGCTGAAGCAACAATTATAAGCAAGTCTTCATACATTAGAAAAAACTCATAAAATCATAAGCCCAATGACTCCTATTGTAAGCATCATCATGGGCAGCACGAGCGATTTGCCCGTTATGGAAAAAGCTGCCAAGTTTCTCGACGACATGGACGTTCCCTTCGAGATGAACGCCCTTTCTGCCCACCGCACGCCTGCGGAAGTTGAATCTTTTGCCCGCAACGCGAAAGCACGCGGCATCCGCGTCATCATCGCCGGCGCCGGAATGGCGGCCGCCCTGCCAGGTGTCATCGCTGCCAGCACCACGGTGCCTGTCATCGGTGTGCCCATCAAAGGCATGCTCGACGGACTCGATGCCATGCTCTCCATCATCCAGATGCCTCCCGGCATCCCTGTGGCCACGGTTGGCGTCAACGGTGCGCAAAACGCCGCCATCCTCGCCGTGGAAATGCTCGCACTGGCCGATGAAGCGCTGGCAAAGCGTCTGGAGCAGTATAAAGACAGCCTGAAAGAGAAAATCGTTAAAGCCAATGCCGAACTGGCAACGGTGTGCTACAAAAACAAGACCAACTGATTTCGCGTGCTCATGGATTTATTTAATTACCATCCCAGGGCCTCGCATGAGGTGCGCATCGGCAACCGTCCGCTGGGCGGCAACCATCCGCTGCGCATTCAGAGCATGACCACCTTCCCAACAACCGACACGGCGGGATGCGTGGAGCAATCTGTGCGCATCATTGAGGCTGGAGGCGACTATGTGCGCCTCACCACGCAGGGAACCATCGAGGCCGAAAACCTCCGCAACATCAAAGCGGAGCTCGTTCGCCGCGGCTTCGACAATCCGCTCGTGGCCGACGTACACTTCAATCCGAAAGTGGCCGACGTGGCGGCTGGCATCGTGGAGAAAGTGCGCATCAATCCGGGCAACTATGTCGACCCGGCCCGCACGTTCAAGCACCTGGAATACACCGACGAGGAATATGCCGCCGAACTCTCACGCCTGGAAGAGCGCTTCAAACAACTGCTCGCCATCTGCCGTGAACACGGAACGGCCCTCCGCATCGGCGTCAACCACGGGTCGCTCTCCGACCGCATCATGAGCCGCTACGGCGACACGCCAGAAGGCATCGTGGAGAGCTGCATGGAATTTCTGCGCGTCTGCGTAAAGGAAAACTTCCCCGACGTTGTCATCTCCATCAAGGCGTCAAACACGGTGGTGATGGTGCGCTCGGTGCGTCTGCTGTGTAGCGTCATGGCCAAAGAGGGCATGGACTTCCCCATCCATCTGGGCGTGACGGAAGCCGGCGAAGGTGAAGATGGCCGCATCAAGAGCGCCGTTGGCATCGGTGCACTGCTCGTTGACGGCATCGGCGACACCCTACGCGTGTCGTTGAGCGAAGCGCCGGAAAAGGAAATTCCCGTGGCCTACAAACTCGCCTCCTACATCACGAAGACCCGCGGCGGACATCCGGAAATCCCGGCAACGCCCTGCCCAGAATTTAACTATCTGCGTCCTGAGCGCCGCGCCACCTGTCAGGCTGGAAACATCGGCGGCAACCATCTGCCGGTGGTGGTTTCTATGCGCCCCGACGGAAAGGGCGGAGAGGGGCAGCTCAAGCCCGACTATATCTATTGCGGACGCAACCTGCCAGCGGCCGAAGCTCGCATGGAGGGCGTGAAATACATCGTCGACGCCGACTATTGGACCGGCGAGGCCGACACGTTCCCCGCTTTCTCGCCCGACACGCTGATGTTCGTTGGCAACTGCCAGGCGCCGCTGAAGTTTCTCTTCACCACTTATCTGCAATGCAACGACGAGATGAAGGCCTGCCTGCGCCACCATCCAGAAGTGGTGCTCATCGCCACTTCCAGCCATCCCAACCCGACGGGCGAACTCCGCGCCTTGGTGCATGAGCTCTGGAACGAGCGCATCCCGACGCCCGTGGTGTTCTGCATGGCCTATCAGTTGCCAGCCTCGCGCAAAGAGGATTTCCAACTGAGGGCCGCCGCCGACCTCGGCGGTCTGCTCTTCGACCAGATTACCGATGGCGTGGCGCTCATGTGCCTGCCGCCAAAGGGAGAGGCCGCGTTGCCTGTTTCCGTGGCCGACGACACGGCTTTTGCCATTCTGCAAGCGGCACGCCTGCGCCAGTCGCGCACGGAATACATCAGTTGTCCGGGTTGCGGACGCACGCTCTACGATCTTCCGGGCACCATCGCCCGCATCAAGGAGGCCACGGCGCATCTGCGCGGCCTGAAAATCGGCATCATGGGCTGCATCGTTAACGGACCGGGCGAAATGGCGGATGCCGACTACGGCTATGTCGGCGCAGGCCGCGGACGCGTCAGTCTTTACCGCGGAAAAGTCTGCGTGGAGAAAAACATTCCGACGGAAGAAGCCGTTGGCAAACTCCTCGCGCTGATTGAGGCCGACGGAAAGGGCCAGTGATGTGATTCCGCAAACGTCCGACGGCAAAGGCCGAACGGGCGTTGCGGAGTCCGCCGAATGAAAAGAACAAGGGGCGTTCTGAATCTTTTGGTTCAGAACGCCCCTTTGTTTTATGAGATTGATTGCTGTGCTTTGCTAAAATTATTTCAGCACCTTCTTGCCGTTGACGAGATAAATGCCGTGGCGCTGCATTTCGCTGGTCTTGATGCGGCGGCCTGAGAGCAGGTCGTAAACTACGTCGGCTGCCTTCTGGGTAGTGGTCGGGAGCGTGATGGCATCCACGGTTCTTTTGCCCTTAAACAACACGTAGATAGGAATCTGCGGCTCGTTGTTGGTCCACATAACGTTGATATAGGCCACGATGTCGTTGCCGCTGATGTAGCTCTTCGTCTCATCGAGATAGGCCGTTGCCATGATGGCACCGTCGAGGAAGGAGAGTTCAACGGGTTCGTTCTTGCCGAAGACAACGCGGTTGAGGCTGTCTGTCGTCACACTGATGGACGGCAGGAGGATGTCACCCAGAGGAATGTCGCCGAAAGCGAAGTTGTGGATGGCGAGGTCAACGCCGCCCTTCACGCTGTCGGCAGCAGCGGTGATGTCGAGTGTCTGGTCTGGCATCGGTTCGGTTTCGTCGTTGATTTCTTCGCCGAGGCTGATGTAGAGGTCGCCACCAAACGGGCCGACACTGGCAGCCACCAAATCAGGCGTGTTCACAGCAGGCTCGTCCTTTTTTATTTTACCTTTAAACAATACGTAGATGGGAATCTGCGGCTCGTTGTTGGTCCACATGACGTTGATATAGGCCACGATGTCGTTGCCGCTGATGTAGCTCTTCGTCTCATCGAGATAGGCCGTTGCCATGATGGCACCGTCGAGGAAGGAGAGTTCAATGGGTTCGTTCTTGCCGAAGACAACGCGGTTGAGGCTGTCTGTCGTCACACTGATCGACGGCAGAAGGATGTCGCCCAAAGGAATGTCGCCGAAGGAGAAGTTGTGAATGGCGAGGTCAACGCCGCCCTTGGTAGCATCGACAGCTGCGGTCACATCGAGCGACTGGCCGGGCATCGGTTCGGTTTCGTCATTGATTTCTTCGCCGAGGCTGATGTAGAGGTCGCCAGCATATTGTCCGGCAATCTTTTCAGCCAATTGTGCAGAAGCCGTAGTGGCCATTGCCACAGCGGCGCAAAGAGTAAGTAAAAATTTCTTCATATATTATATTTTGGATTTGGTGTCAGAAAATGTAGGAGAAGGCCAGCGTGCCATAGATGGGATAGAGCGCAAACGTCACACTGGTGAAATCGGACGGGAAGATGCCGTTGAGACCCCATGTGAGGTTGGCCGTCACCGCCAAATGCTTGTAGGCCTTGAACGTTCCGCCCACCTGCATGCCCCATTGGAAACGACGCAAGTCGTTGCTGAAATCATAGGTGGCGTGCGACACCTCCGTGCGTTCGCCAATGGGGTTCTGGTCGCGGATGTAGGCATCATTACCCGTCAGGTTGCCGTCGGCGTCATAGAGGGGCTTGCCATAGGCTTCGCCCGAAAACTCGCCGTCCATCAGCCACGAGAGATAAGGACCAGCCTGCACCTGCCAGCGCGAGTTGATGTCGTAAGTGGCAAGGATGGGCACGGTGAGATATTTGTTTGACACCTTCGTTTTCACGTGTCCCGTGAAAGCGCCGACGATATCAGAACCGTCGTCTTCGCGAGCCTCCATGTGATAGTTCTTCACGGTGGCGTCGGTCTTCATGCCCTTCGATTCGAGGCGCACGCCCGTGGCGATGCCCCAGCGGTGGTGGATTTTCTTCTGCACGCTGCCTTCAATGGCGATGCAGAGCGTCGGGTCGTAACTGTCGATGGCGCGGATTTCGGCCGGAATGGGAAGCGGCGATGTGCCGCCCAAACTCAAACCGCCACCCAGACGCATCTGCCAGCCCTTCAGGGCCGCCTTGACAAGGTTGGGCTTGGTTTCCTTGGCTTCAGACACACCCTGTGCCTGCACAGAAATCGCGAAGAGCATCGCGAAAAAGATGGATATTGTTTTCTTCATTGTTGTTGTCGTTGGAAATCCGGCAGGATGGCATTCGCCCGTCCCAATGTCTGTCTAAGTAATGGTAAAAAAATAACTTGACCAATTTTGAAGGGTAAGGAGTTATATCTTTATACCCTGTATTTTTGCCGTTTTTGCAATTTGTCATCGGTCACATAGCCCGCTATGCTCCCTCTTCCAAATTCCAAAACCAACAAAAATACAGGTCAAAATTGCACAACTTATTCTTTCACCATTACTAAACATGCCAGACGATTCTTTGCGAAGGGGAACAGAGGTTCAGCCTTTCATGCCTGTTAATGAAACAAGAGAGGATACTTTCGGGGGAGAGGAGGTGCAGAGCTGAATTACTCTTCGCCCTCCCAAACGATACGCAGTTCGTCAATATACAACGTCGACCCAATGGCGCCGATGAAGTAGGCGCCCTGCCGACTGGAGGTGGCAACGATGGCGATGGCATATCCGTTGTCCTTCAGGCGTTCCTCGCTGAAAGTCCTGCCGTTGACCATGCGGAATGGTTCGTTGAAGCTCACCCACGGCGCCGTTTCCAGTTTCTCCAACGCCCCTTCAAACTCCACGGGCTTGTCGATACGCGCCATGAGGACGATGCGGTCGGAAGAGAGCACATCGTCGCCGTTGAGCGGCACGAATTTCTTCTTCGGGTCGGCAGCGATTTCGCTCTTGGTGGCGATTTCGTAAACCACGGCATAGATGTCGGCTGTATCGTGAAGCGCCGGCTGCGGTGTCTTCGTAGCGTCCACCATCTCTGGGCCGGCCTTATATTTATAGGAACCTCTCAGGGCCACAGGGCGTTCCTTCAAGAGCGGCAGGCCGAAGCGCGTGGCTTTCCGTGGGAAAAGCATGGCCTGGGTGGAATTGAAGCTGCCCAAGAAAAGGTTGCCGGCAGCGATGGGCATTTTAATTTTGAGACCGTGTTCTCCAGCATCGCTGGTGGAGAGCTTCACGGCGAAGCCTTCCACACCGTTGTTGGCCGGTGCCGTTGGGTATTCCTGAGGATTCTTGGCCATTCCCGTCACCGCATAGGCAGAATTGCCCGACGCCCAATAGTCGCGCTGCGGCGTGGTGGCGTCGTTCTTGTCTACCTCAAACCACTCGTAGTAACGTCCAGAAGGGTCGAGCTTAAAATTCTCGAAGCTCAGGACATTCAGGGGCTTGACGGGAGAGAAACTCACGGTGTAGTTCTTATTCCAATTGCCGTCTTGCGAATAGACCGTATAAATCTGCGGCATACTGAAGTCGCGCGTGATGCCGTTGGCCTCCACCATCTTTCCGTCCACCTCGGCCGCGATACGCGCCCCTTCGGTCAGAACGAAAACGGGGTTGAGGGCCGTGCGGTCCACGTTGTCGAGAAGCGTGAAAGAGACGCTGTTGTTCTTCACAATCGGCTCTCCGCGGAAGAGCGTTTTGTGGGCCTCCAGCCATTCGCTCTGCACGCTGACAATGTCGCATTCTGCATTGAGCGGCTCGTCTTTGATACAAGAAGTAAACGTGGCCAAACACAGGGCCAGGCCGCATAAAATTTGCTTCATCTGCTTGAAATATAAAGGTTTTAGGCTGCAAAATTACGAAATTCCCGTTCTTCCGAAAAACTTTTACCCTTCATTTTAGTTTTTTTCGGGCGCTTTGCAGTAACTTTGCATCTTGAAACAATATATATATATCACTATTTATATGCAAGACATCCGTAACATTGCAATCATTGCCCACGTTGACCACGGCAAGACGACGCTCGTGGACAAGATGTTGCTCGCCGGAAACCTCTTCCGCGAGAACCAACAAACCAACGACCTCATGCTCGATAATAATGACCTTGAACGTGAGCGCGGTATAACCATCCTCTCGAAGAATGTCTCTATCCGCTACAAAGGCACGAAGATCAATATCATCGACACCCCGGGACACTCCGATTTCGGCGGCGAGGTGGAGCGTGTGCTCAACATGGCCGACGGCTGTATCTTGCTGGTCGACGCTTTTGAAGGCCCGATGCCGCAAACGCGCTTCGTGCTCCAGAAGGCACTCCAAATCGGACTGAAGCCTATCGTGGTGGTCAACAAGGTGGACAAACCGAACTGCCGCCCGGAAGAGGTTTACGAAATGGTGTTCGACCTCATGTGCGATCTCAATGCCACAGAAGACCAACTCGACTTCCCTGTTGTGTATGGTTCCGCAAAAAACAATTGGATGGGTGAGGACTATAACACCCCGACCGACAACATCAACTACCTGCTCGACAAAATCATCGAGGTGATTCCCGCACCGCAGCAGTTGGAAGGAACGCCGCAGATGCTCATCACTTCGCTCGACTATTCTAACTACACGGGCCGCATCGCTGTGGGACGCGTTCACCGCGGCGTGATTCGCGAAGGCATGAATTGCACCATCGCACACCGCGACGGCTCTTTCGAAAAGACGAAAATCAAGGAAGTACACACCTTCGAAGGCATGGGCCGCAAAAAGACTGACGCCGTTGAGAGCGGCGACATCTGCGCTGTGGTCGGTCTGGAAAACTTCGAAATCGGCGACACCATCTGCGATTTCGAAAATCCCGAACCGCTGCCAACCATCGCCATCGACGAACCTACCATGTCGATGCTCTTCACCATCAACGACTCGCCGTTCTTCGGCAAGGAAGGCAAATTCTGCACCTCACGCCACATCGCCGAGCGTCTGAACAAGGAACTCGAGAAAGACCTCGCCCTGCGCGTACGCCCCTCTGATAACGAGGGCAGCTGGATTGTCAGCGGTCGCGGTGTGCTCCACCTTTCTATCCTCATCGAGACAATGCGTCGCGAAGGCTACGAACTGCAAGTGGGACAGCCACAGGTTATCTATAAGGAAATCGACGGCGAGAAATGTGAGCCGATTGAAGAACTGACCATCAACGTGCCAGAAGAGTTCGCCTCTAAGATGATCGACATGGTGACACGCCGCAAGGGCGAAATGACCTCCATGCAGAACATGGGCGAGCGTGTCGACATCGAGTTTGACATCCCCTCGCGCGGCATCATCGGTTTGCGAACGAATGTTTTGACAGCCAGCCAGGGTGAAGCCATCATGGCCCACCGCTTCAAAGAATACCAGCCGTTTAAGGGCGAAATCCAGCGCCGTACCAACGGTTCGATGATTTCCCTCGAAACAGGCACGGCCTTTGCTTATGCCATCGACAAACTGCAAGACCGCGGCAAGTTCTTCATCAATCCGCAAGACGAAGTGTATGCCGGCCAGGTGGTGGGCGAACACGTTCACGACAACGACCTCGTGGTCAACGTCACGAAGGCCAAGCAGCTGACCAACATGCGTGCTTCGGGTGCCGACGACAAGGCCCGCATCGTTCCTCCTGTCATCTTCTCGCTTGAAGAAGCCTTGGAATACATCAAGGAAGACGAATACGTGGAAGTGACGCCGAAGTCTATGCGCATGCGCAAGGTGATTCTCGATCATCTCGCCCGCAAGCGTGCCAACCGCGAATAATCTGCCAGACAGAATGGTGTTCCCCATCAGAACACCTCCGCCAATACAAGGCGTTCAGGAAAAACCCTCCTGAACGCCTTTTTTATAAGGTGGTGTTAAAACGAGGTGGCAAAAGGCCGCAAGCGCCAAACTAATGTTCTGGCATGCACCGATATATATAATCTTTTTCGTAACTTCGCACCATCATTTAAAAACGATACAATCATCATGATGACAGCAAACGAAATTCGCGACTCATACAAGAAATTCTTTGAGTCGAAAGGACATACCATCGTGCCCTCAGCCCCTATGGTAATCAAAGACGACCCCACGCTCATGTTTACCAATGCGGGTATGAACCAATGGAAAGACATCATCCTCGGCACGCGCGACCCAGAACCGCGCCGCCGCGCCGACTCGCAGAAATGTCTCCGCGTAAGCGGAAAGCACAACGACTTGGAAGAGGTGGGACACGACACTTACCACCACACCATGTTTGAAATGCTCGGCAACTGGAGCTTCGGCGACTACTTCAAGGAAGGCGCCATCGACATGGCTTGGGAATACCTCGTCGACGTGCTGAAGCTCGACCCGGCCAACCTCTATGCCACCGTTTTCGAAGGCTCTCCCGAAGAAGGCTTGGGCCGCGACGACGAAGCTGCGCAGATTTGGCTCAAGCATCTGCCTGCCGACCACATCATCAACGGCAACAAGCACGACAACTTCTGGGAAATGGGCGAAACTGGTCCTTGCGGCCCCTGCTCTGAAATCCACCTCGACTCGCGCACGCCAGAAGAGAAGGCCAAGGTGCCCGGTCGCGAACTCGTGAACAAAGACGACCCGCAGGTCATCGAAATCTGGAACATCGTGTTCATGCAATTCAACCGTAAAGCCGACGGTTCGCTCGCTCCGCTCCCGATGCACGTCATCGACACGGGTATGGGCTTCGAGCGCCTCGTTCGCGCCATGCAAGGCAAGAACTCCAACTACGACACCGACGTCTTCCAGCCCATCCTTCACAAGATTGGCGAGCTCTCTGGCCATGAATACGGCAAGAGCGAAGAAGTCGACGTGGCCATGCGTGTCGTTGCCGACCACCTTCGCGCCATCGCTTTCAGCATCGCCGACGGACAGTTGCCTTCCAACGCCAAGGCTGGCTATGTCATCCGCCGCATCCTGCGCCGTGCCGTGCGCTATGCCTACACTTTCCTCGGCCAGCGCAATGCCTTCGTCTATCTGCTCGTGCCGACATTGGTGCACGAAATGGGCGAAGCCTATCCTGAACTCAAAGCGCAGCAGGAACTCATCACACGTGTGATGAAAGAAGAAGAGGAATCCTTCCTCCGCACGCTCTCAACGGGTATCTCTATGCTCGAAGGTGTCATTGCCGAGACCAAGAAAGACGGCAAAACCGTGGTTGACGGCCAGAAGGCCTTCACGCTCTTCGACACCTATGGTTTCCCCCTCGACCTCACGCAGCTCATCTGTTCAGAACAGGGAATGACCGTTGATGAAGACACCTTCAACGCCGAAATGAAAAAGCAGAAGGAACGTGCTCGCAACGCCGCCGCAGTGGAAACAGGCGACTGGGTTGTGGTGCGCGAAGGCGAAACGGAATTTAAAGGCTGGGACTTCACGGAACACACCTGCCACATCCTGCGCTACCGCCAGGTGCAGCAGAAGAAGCAGACCTATTTTGAACTCGTGCTCGACACGACACCTTTCTACGCCGAAATGGGCGGACAGGTGGGCGACCGCGGTGTCATCTGCAACGAACAGGAAACCATTGAAATCTTCGACACGAAGCGCGAGAACAACCTTCCCATCCATCTGGCGCGTGAGCTCCCGAAAGACCCATCGGCCGAATTTATGGCCTGTGTTGACGTGGAAGCCCGCCGCGCCAGCGAAGCCAACCACACAGCCACCCACTTGCTCGACCAAGCACTGCGCGAAGTGCTCGGCACCCACGTGCAGCAGAAAGGCTCACTGGTGACTCCCGACTATCTGCGCTTCGACTTCTCACACTTCCAAAAGGTGACACCAGAGGAAATCCGTCAGGTGGAACGCATCGTCAACAGCCGCATCCGCGAAGACATTCCTTTGCAAGACCATCGCGACATGGCTATTGAAGATGCCAAGGAACTGGGTGCCATCGCCCTCTTCGGCGAGAAATATGGCGACCACGTGCGCGTCGTTCAGTTTGGCGACAGCGTTGAATTCTGCGGTGGTTGCCACGCCAAGAGCACAGGCCGCATCGGCCTCATCCGCATCCTCTCCGAGAGCAGTGTCGCCGCTGGCGTTCGCCGCATCGAAGCCATCACGGGCAAGGCTGCCGAAGAGAGCATCTACGCAGAAGAAGACATCCTCAACAACCTCAAGTCGTTCTTCAACAACGCCAAAGACCTCACTGCTGCCATCCACAAGACCATCGAAGAAAACGACGGTTTGCGCAAGCAGGTGGACGAATTTATGAAGGAACAGGTGGGCCGTCTGCGCGAGAAACTCGTTGCCTCAGCACAGGAAATCAACGGCATCCACCTCGTGAAGAGCAACATCCCGATGGACATCGCTCCCGACGTGGTGAAAGACCTCGCCTTCCAGATTTCTGGCACACTGCCTGAACACACCTTCTGCGTGCTCGGAAGCCACCACGACGACAAACCGCTCCTGACGGTCATGATCAGCAAAGACCTCCTGGCAGAGCGCAAGCTCCATGCCGGCAACATCGTGCGCGAAGCAGCCAAGCTCATCAAGGGCGGCGGTGGCGGTGCGCCCCACTTCGCCACAGCAGGCGGAAAAGACCTCAGCGGTCTTGACGCTGCCGTTGAAAAGGTGGTGGAAATTGCTGGTATCTGATTTAGTAATGGTGAATTACTAACAATAAGCACAAGCAGGCACGCCCGAGAAACGGGCCTCAACCAATTGCCTACCTGTCATCACATAAAAAGCAGACTGGTTCTCTTGAACCGGCCTGCTTTTTTGTTTTAGAACCACCCATAAACTATTTTTGAACACCTACTTTATAGGGTGTTCAAAATCAAGAAAAGTCTCTGTGCGTTTTTTTGCCAAATAACATGGCAGTTGCGCCGTTGCCCCTGAAAGGGGCTCATATTCCAGGATAGGGGCTTGCCCCTATCTCCTGACGCAGCTCTCCAACTCTCGCTTCTGCCCCTGTAAGGTAGGGTGTTCAAAAATCCATAAAAATCAAGGTTGGTAAAGAGGCGCCAGCGCCCCTGAAAGGGGCTCATA
>OLXI01001017.1_pt1 | contig 14638 bp, 14 predicted proteins | sample 1674181 | NCBI WGS metagenome assembly OLXI01 (sample SAMEA103958148, study PRJEB25191) | human gut metagenome | reverse complement strand
TTGCAGAATGGCGACGGAGTTATAAGTCAGTAAAACCGGTCTCAGACGCAGTACATATTTAAGGACTGGAACGCCGTATAGGGTATCCTTGGACATACCTGTAATAAGCGCAATGATAGCCAAAGGTAAAACGGCTATTGTCACCTGTATCTGTAGGATCACAAATGAACTGTCGGTAAGTGGCAGATCTGTGAGTAGCCATGATGGTAATGGCAGATGAAATATTTGCCAGATAATTACTACTATAAAGGCTACCCCTACAAAAATACAATAAGCAATATCATATTTCTTTTTTATATTTACAGGCTTCATTTTACTCTCTCCTTGATAGGCGTTAGGCGAAAAGCAATACCCGGATAACCGGTAGGTCCTCTATTTGCTTTTTGAATCATCCTGACGGTCAACTACCTGCGCTGATGCTTCGATCATTTCTGTGACCGCCGCGTTTAACTGAACGGCATTCTGCGAAGTAATAACAGGCTGACCGGTTTCCGCCTCAAGCTGCTGCCGCGCAACATTTGCAACATTGCCGCCACGCTTGGCAACCTTTACGCTCTCATCAAAACCAACGGGCTTTGATGCCTTGGAAATATCTCGTGTGGAAGCCTCCGCCAGCATGGTCAGCACGAGTTCAGTATCGCTCATGTTATCCCTCAGATTCTCTTTTTTTAGTCCCTTGAGATTTTTGTACTGCCGGGTCGTCATACCGGACCACGCCCTTGAAATCTCATCGGTCAGGATCGCAAATTCCCGTCCCTTTTCAACTCCGCGCTTCTGCCATTCGTCGGTGAGCTCATTGCGGATACGGATGGAAAGGAGCCTTTGGTGCACCCAGTCGGGATCATAGCCCTTTTTGAGATAGGTTTCCAAAGCACGGTCAATGGCCTGTTCCGGGTCAATGGTTTCCTCAATGCGCTCGCGGCCAACCTCGGCAAGCCAGCGTTTCACTGGCTCCGCGCGGGGAGACGGAACGGACTGGATGATACGCAAGAGCTGTTCCGTAGTAGCAACATCGGTTGCGCGGCGCTTTCCGTCAGATGCGGTCATTTTCAACTGCTGACAATTTGTCAGCAGTTCATCTGCGCCCTCTTCTTTCAGCCGCTGCTTGAGTTTGGCCCAGTAGTTGCTCGCTCCACGAGCGGTCTGCTGACCTGTCAAAACAGAAATGACATCGGTAACTGAAAAATACCATTCTTCTTTTTCTTCATCCCACGCCGTGCGGATGCGTTGGTTTTCAAAAAGCTGAATTTTATTCTGTTCGCTCATAGCGTTGCTATCCTTTCTCTTTCTTTTTTCGATTATACATCAGCCAATTCGCTGCCGCAAGAACTCCAGAAACAGCTCTTCTAAATCTTCATCGCCGTTCAGTTTGTCCAGATAAGGTGCAAATTTCCTACGGTCAAAGGCGATTTTCTTAGGTGGTGCAGCGCGGCGCATTTCCTCGTCTGCCCGTGCCTGCCGCCAAGCCTCATACAGGGCTTGGCACTCCGCAGACGGCGGCGGACAGATATGGACGATCTTCTGCATAGCAGCCTTATTGAGTGTGTATCCCTCAATGGTGCACATTTCTACAAATGCCCTTTGAGAGTCTGCATCATAATCGGCAATAAGTTCCGCACAGGCAATCGGTAACTTGCGTGGACTGTTCTCCAAAATATCAGCAAGCGGCGGAATCAGTGCTGCCAGCTTGATGGCCTTGCGGATCTCATACTCCGTCACACCGAAGAAATCTGCAACGATCTTTCGGGCGTTGTACCTTTGGCGATTCTCGCCAAAGGTCTCGCCATTGCTATCTCCATCTAACTTTTGGCGAGAATCGCCAAAAGTTGTTGAGGATGGTGTTGCGTTCCGTTGCCCGTGGCGATTGTTCTCATCAAGCAACGCCCGATACGCTTTGCCACGTTCAATGATGGTGAGGTCCTGCCGCCGCAGGAGATTGGTGGCAACGGCAATGGAAATCGCTCTTGCGTCATCGGCCTCCACGACCTCCGCAGGAATTGTTGAGTGCCCGGTCAGCCGCCACGCTTCAGTACGATTGTGTCCGGCAAGGATCTCATACTGCTCACTATTCGGAATCGGACGAACAATAATGCGCTCGTAGATGCCCTGCTCGGCAAGCTGCTGAGAGAATGCACGGAGTTTTTCGGGCGGGTAGGGATGAAATCCAATGTCTGCCGTGCGAAAAGGGCAAAGGCTTTTGATCGGCAGTTCGCAAAAGCGGGGAGCTGCCGCATCCGCCTTTGCTTGAAACATGGTTTCATAAGCCTCATTGCCTACTTCCAACTCTGATGCTTGCTGCGCTGCGCTCATGCGCCGCTTTAACAGGTCATCCATGCTTTTTTTAGCCAAGCCGCAGCACCTCCTGGGCAAGGGAGCGATAGGAGTCAGCGGCAGGATTCTTAGGTGCATAATCCAGAATGCTCATGCCTGCTGCCGGACACTCCGCAACCTTGATCGTCTGCTCAATGGGGCGGTCAAATACATGAATGCTGTCACCGTAGATCTCTCCCACGCTGGAGCGAACGCTTTGGCAGAGCTGCGGGCGGGACTGATACATGGTCAAGAGAATGCCCGCAATCTTCAAATCGGGGTTGAATCGATTCTGTACATTACGCACCATTTCTAAAACATCGGGAATCCCTTCACTGGCGAGGAAGTGTGCCTGCACCGGAATGATGCAGTAATCTGCCGCAGCCAGAGCATTAACGGTCAATAGTTCATGCTTCAGTCCACAGTCTATGATGATGTAATCATACAGTCCACACAGGGATGCCAACAGCTTGTCCAGCACCTTCTCGCAAGGGTCATCTGAGATGCCAGATGCGTTATACTGTGAAAGCTGCATGACCTGCAAGCGGGCTGCAGCGTCCGCTAATCGCTTGTTGGCAGGGATCAGGTCAAGGCCGCTGCTGGTATGTAGTACAGCACGATCGAGGTGGAGCTCCAGATCCTCCGGAGAGTCAATTTGGACAAGCAGCAGCTTTGCCAGCGTATTCTTCTGTTCCCCCGGCGTATAGCCGAGGGCTGCGGTGAGATTGCCCTGGGGGTCATTGTCGATCAGCAGGACCTTTTTATCTTCAGCTGCGAGGGCAGCCGCGAGGTTCAAAGCGGTAGTTGTTTTGCCAACACCGCCTTTTTGGTTGGTGATTGCGATAGTATTCATGCTCATTTTTGAACTCTCCTCAGCAATTCGATGTGTTTCCTTCCTTTACACGGCAAATTGTAGTAATCTTCTGAAGAAACAAAATCCATCAGTGGAATTTTAGGAAAATATGTTTTATTAAAACATTTCAGAGCAATCAATTTCCCAGAATGTTTCCAGTCTAATATCTGCTTTGGGCGATATCCCAAAATCGCGCATACCTGCTTTTCTGTCAGCAGATCCGGCAGAGAGGACATTTCCTGCTCCACAGCCAACCGAATAGCGCCGCCTAATTCGCTTGAATATGGCTGCGGTGGAGTATATGGGATACAGTTGTGGCGCTTGCCCTTGAGATAGTACAATGGATTCTGTTGACGATCAGCCAAATACCTTTCAACTTCTTCCTTTGCAATTTTGTATCCAAATCCTTTTCGTTTCGGCTTCTCTGCGGATACCCTGCCGGTTTCTATCAACCACAATGCAGTTTCCTTGCATATATGTGCAATTTGGTAAAATTCTTCTTTGCTGATATAGTCTTTTTGAATATCCGAAAGACTAAGCTGCCTGTTTTTCATACCCGCACCTTCAGCCTTCTCTCCGCGTAGTCCTCGCTTAATACATAGTCAATAATGGACTCTTTGAAGATCCAGTAGTGCGGTTTAATGAAGATGGCTTTTACAAGTCCTTCGTGAATTAACTTTCGAGCAAAGCTATCGCCTATTCCACCTAACATTTCACGAAATGTTAGTACAGACACTACATCGGGGTATTGCTTGAATTGTTGTATATATCTCTTCCTTGGTTTTTCCATGATCGAACCTCCGTCTAAATTACCATTGACAGATGGGTTCGATACCTATAGTATGATTCAGTTCTCTCCTAAAACTTCAAAATTCGTTTGAGTTCTCTCCTATGTCCACCATTCCTCACGAGAAAATGGGTTGTACCGGAGTTCTCTCTTAGTTCTCTCCAAACCGCTTTTTTGAGCTGTCAGGAGAGAACACCAAGACATTCCGTATTTGCTTAATAAAAACACGAAAAAGTCAAAAAGCCAGTAATATCAACGCTTTCTGGGAACGGTGGAGTGCAGATTGCTGCGGAAAACAGAATCGATATAACCACTCAAAATCCGCCGCTGGCGACAGCGTACCGGTTCGAGTCCGGTCACCGGCACCAAGAGCAGAGGACCTGCGGCGCAGGTTCTCTGCTCTTTTCTTTGAACGGGCAAAAGAAAATCCGGATATTAAAATTGTGGTCGTTTGGCCGGGGCAGTACCGGAGTGAGGCTTTCCTCTGCGATCCCACTGTTGCACTTGAGAAGATCCGATAAGCAGCATTGTATTCCTCGGAAAATCTACAATGCTGTGCGAGCCTGTCTGTCATCGCCTTTCAGGCCGCAATCAAAGTAAGAAAAAGCACGCCTGCCAAGCAGACGTGCTTTTCGTTTTGTGTCAGGGGTTTTGGCTTTTCAGCGTCTTCCGCCGAAGCCACCGCCGCGGCTGCCGCCAAATCCGCCGCTGCGACCTCCACCGAAGCCACCGCCACGGCTGCTGCCGCCAAATCCGCCGAAGTTTCCGCTGCCAAAGCTGCCGCCGCGGCCGCTGCTGCCGAATCCGCCGAAGGAATTACCGGAACCGCCCGAGGGCCGTCTCGGCTGCTGGGGCGGGCGGCGATTACCGCCGGAGGAGCCGCCGCTGCGCGGCGGTCTGGGTCCGCCCTGTGGAGGACGGGGGCCGCCCGAACGGGGCGGACGCGGGCCGCGCGGAGGACGGCGCCCCCAGAAGATGGGGTGATACATCACCGTCGGCACGCCCATGCCGGGCATCATGTAGCGGCGGCGATAGCGGCGATAACGCATGCCATCAAGCATGATCCAGAGGACAAAGAATATGATGAGGATCATGATGAACATCACACCGTTGGCCGCCTCGTCCAGCGCCGCCTCGCTCTGCTGATACTGCTGGCTCAACTCCACATGGAGCGCGGCGCAAAGCGAGCGCACCGCCGCGTCATAATCGCCCTTCTGCACGTTATCCGCCATGCAGGAGGCAACAAAGCTCTGCGAAAGGCCGCTGAGCAGATCATAGAAATCGCCGCTGGCGACCAGATAATAGTCCTGCTGCTGTTTTGCGATGACAAGAATGGCGTCATTTGAGCCAAGCTGCATCGTGTCCGCATAGTCATACGCCGTATTCTCGAGATTATCCGACGACTGCACCGTCACGACGGCCATGATGCTGCCGAACATCTTGTCCCAGTTGGCGTTATAGAGGCTGACCGCCTCCTCCGTCTTGCCGGAAAGAACACCGGCATCATCGCGCACATACTGCGTAAAGGCTGCCGTGGAAAGCGAGGGATCGAGCTTTTCCCCGCCCTCCGGCGTAGAGACGGCGGGTGCCTTGTGCAGTCCCCACGCACTGGATGCGACGATCGCCAGAATCAGCACGACGATGGCGACGCCGCGTTTTTGAAAGAATTTCATATGCTTCTCCTATCCGGAGCGTCTCAGCTTCTCAGCTCCATGAGCTTCTGCTTCAGCTCACCTTCGATGCGGCCGAGCTCGACCTCCGCTTCCTTGCGCTTCTGCGCGCCCTCGCGCTGGATGTTCACGACCTCGTCGAGCGTGGAGACGAGCTGCTCGTTCGTGTGCTGCAGCGTCTCGATATCGACGATGCTGCGCTCGGCTTCCTTTGCCGTGGCGATGGTGCCCATCTTGAGCATGTCGGCGTTCTTCTTGAGAAGCTCGTTCGTCGTCTGCGCCACCGCGCTCTGTGCGGCCGTGGCCTGACGGCTGTGCTCCATGCCGAGCGCGAGCACCATCTGGCTCTTCCAGAGGGGGATGGTGTTGACGAGCGAGGACTGGATCTTTTCGACCATCAGCGTGTCGTTGTTCTGGAGAAGTCTCGTCTGCGGGCCCATCTGGAGCGACACCATGCGCGTGAGCTCCAGGTCGTGCAGCTTCTTTTCAAAGCGGTCGCACTTCTGCGCGTAGTCGTTGTAGGCCTGCGCATCCTCGGCAAGGCCGCTCGCCTCCGCCTTCTTGCGCAGTTCCTCGAGCTCGCCGGAGCGGACCTCGGCCAGACGCTTTTTGCCCGCGATGATATACATGGTCAGTTCTTTGTAGTACTTGAGGTTCAGCTCATACATCTGGTCGAGCATCGCGATGTCCTTCATCAGCGTGACCTGATGCTTTTCAAGCTCGGATACGATGCGGTTCACGCTCGTCTCGGCCTTGCCGTACTGCGCGCGCATCAGCTCGAGCTTGTCCTTCTGCTTGTGGAACAGGCCTGCGAAGCCCTTCTTCTCCTCCTGACCGAAGCCCTTGACCTCGACGACGAGGTTCGAGAGCGTCTCGCCCACCTCGCCCAGGTCCTTGTTGCGCACGGAGGACAGTGCATTTTCCGAGAATGTCGCAACGCTCTTCTGCGCGGCCACGCCGTAGTTGAGCACAAGGTTCGTATCCGTAATATCGATCTTTTTCGCAAAATCGTCGACGGCTTTCTTCTCCTGCTCGGTGAGCATGCTCTCATCGACCTTGACAGGCTCGACTTCCTTTTTCTCCGCCTCGGGCGCCGTGGGCGCTTCGGGCGTGAGCGTCAGCTCAGGGACGGCCTCCTGCGCCGCTTCGGTGGGGTTCAGGGTCAGCTCGGGCATCATGTTGTCGCTCATATCATTTCTCCTCCGTATTTTGGCTTTGAGTTTGTTCTTTTTCGTGCTTTTTGATGCGCTGGATGCGGCGCAGGCACAGCAGCGTGGCCAACGCCCAGATCAGCGCGGAATAGTAAAGCGTATCCCTGTGCAGATGCAGCGCGCCGATGATGCTTGCCACACACATGATGGCAAACACCGCGCAGAAGATGGGGTCGAGCCACACGCCCTTCAGCCGTTTCAAGATCCACGCATTGACTTTGGCGTTGAACGCCATCACTTTCTTTCGCATCGCTTACTCCTTTATAGCTCGAGCTTGATGTCGTCCTGCGAGGCGGTCGCCGTGCCGGACTCGGCATGCATCTCACCGTCGTCCTCACTGAGCCCCTCGCGCTTCATCATGTTCTCAAGCACCGTGATATCGGCGGAAATATCCATCGCCTCGCTGCCGAAGAGCATGTCGAGCTGCTTTTCAAAAGCCGTAACGATCGTGCCCATCATACTCTCCACGCGCTGCATGGTCGCGTCGATGTTCTCGCCGCTCACGCCCTGCGCGCCCATACGGTCATAGGCGTTCAAGAGCTTAAGGGTCGTGGGCAGGTAGTAGTCCATGAACTTGCGGATCTGCGGCAGCTTCGACGGGTCGGATTTGACCTGCGCGAAAATTTTCGCGCTCAGGTCCTCGAGCCGGTCGATGTCGGCGGAGATCTTCTCATCCTTGATGGACGTGTTGAGCCGCTTCATCTCGGAGATGGCAAGATTGCCGTCCTTGATCATCTTGTCGAGCTCGGGGTTGCCGGTGCTCTCTTCCTTTTTCGGCGGGTCGGGAACTGTGACCTCCACCGTGCCGCACACGGCGTTCATGATGAAATACACCACCGCCGATACGATGGCAATAAAGATGAACTGCGGCACGCGGTAAAGCGGGAACAGCAGCGCATAAATGACCCATGTTCCCGCCGCGGCGTAATAGGGTACGGTGGATCTGCGTTTGACAGTTGCCAAGACGATCCCCTCCTGTTTTCATAAATATTTTGACTGATATATGATATCACATCGCATCAGCGCGGTCAAGCAAAGCAAGCGCTTGAAACAATGCAATATCGCGCTTTTTACAAAAGAAGGCGGCGTCCGGTCCAGGACGCCGCCTTCTTGCAAAATACTGTGTTTTTCTTATTCGTTTCGGATGGCTTCGAGCGCCGAGATCTTGACCGCCTTGTTCGCGGGCTGATAGCCGGACACCAGTCCGACCAGCACCGAGAACACCAGCGCGAAGATCACGAGCTCCGGCTTGATGACGGACGTGCGCACCACGCCTTCGCCGCCGATGAGCGCCTGCTTGATAAGCTCCCACGTGACGCCCCCGCCGCCGAACGCGCCGAACGAGAACAGATTGATGATGACGGATATGATGAAGCTGAAAATAAGCCCCAAAATGCCGCCGAGAAGGCCGATGCTGCCCGCCTCCATGAGGAACATCGCGCGGATATCGCGCACATAGCAGCCGAGCGCCTTCATAATGCCGATCTCCTTCGTGCGCTCGGAGATGGACATGATCATCGTGTTCATGATGCCGATGGCCGCGACCAGAAGCGAGATCGCGCCGAGACCGCCGAGCATCAGCTCGATCTGGCGGGTCTGCTTGTTGAGCTCATCGCGCATGCTCTGCATAGAATACGTACTGTAGCCCAAGTCCTTGATGGACTGCTCCACATCCGACACGGCGTCGAGGCTCTCAGCCTTGACGTTGATGCTTGAATACTCGAACTTCGTGTCGGTCTTGCCGGTCAGGTCCTGAATAAGAGCTTTGAGCGCATTGATGTCCATCATCACGCCGTCGCTCGTCTCATAGCTCTTGCCTTGATCCTCCTTCATCACACCGACGACCTTGAGCTCGACCTCATAGGGGGTAGGTTCGGTGCCTGTACCGTCGTCATACGGTGTGAGTACCATGGTGATGCTCGTCTTGAGCGGGTCGAAAAACGGGTCGGGAACATTTTCGGTATCAATATTTCCGTTCTCATCCCAGACGTAACGGCTCACATAGTTTCGCCCATCCGGCATCAGCGTATCGAAGAAGTTATAGGCAAAATACTGGCCCACGACCACCTCGTCGCTGCTCTCCGGATACCGCCCGTCCATCAGCTCAAAGCCCATGTCCTCAAGGGCGCTCGAGTCAATGCCGGCAAAATTGACCCAGTTGGCCGTGTAGCGGCCGTTGACGCCAGCCTTGAAGCTTACATTATATTCGTCGAGACTTGCCTTGGGCATGACGGCCTTGACGCCCGCGATCTCGTGGAAGCTCTCGACCGCCTTGTCGTCAAGCTTGCTCTCCGTCTGCGTGCCGGTGCTCTGGTTGTAGCCGCGGTAGACCTCGATGATGGAGAGGTCGCCCATATTTTTGAGCATCTGGTCATAGGACTCCTGCATGCCCGCGCCGATGGAGACCATCACGATGATGGACGTGCAGCCGATGAACACGCCCAGCACCGTCAGGATCGTGCGTCCTTTGCGCCGTGACAGGCTGTCAAAGCACATTTTCAGGATGTCTGCGAATCTCATTTTTTCTGCTCCTCAGCACCCGTGGCCGCAGTCTCTTTGCTTTCAGCCGCCGCGGCTTCCGCTGCCTCCTGCTTCTCCTCGGCGAGCTCCTCTTCGTCCCACTTGTCCCAGAGCGCCTGCTCGGCCTTCTGCTTGGCCTTCTTCTTGCGGGCGCGGAGCACGATCAAAAGGACGATGAGCGCGGCGACTACCGCGATGATGACGTACTTCCACGGGAAGGTGTTCGCCGGCTCGGGGTCGATCATGCCGGGGTCGTCCGTGCCGGGGTCGGTCGGCTCATAGGCCATGGCTTCGACCGTCGCTTCAAAGACGCGCTCTTTCGTGTTGCCGTTGGAATCCTCGTAGGTGATGACGATCTTGACCTGATTCTCGCCCTCCAGCTGCGGGGTCACGGCAAAGGCGATGGTGCCGTTCTTGCCGCCGTCGATCGTGCCGACGCGCTGATAAGGCGTGGGGGAATCAATGTCACCGGAGATGGTCGCCTCAACGTTGTTGATGGCGCTCTTGCCCTTGTTGACATAGTCGATGGTCAGGCTCGTCTCCTCGCCGACGTAGCCGGTGTAGGAGCTTGTAGGCTCGCTCATTTCAAAGCGGTCGGGCTGGTAAAGAGGAACGCTCAGCGACAGCGTGGCGTTGCCCGACTTTCTTGCGTTCTGGTCAACATATTCATAGGTCACGTCGATCTTGACGTCCTGCGCGCTGGCGCTGATGAGCTGCGCGGCCTTCATCGGCACGGTGACGGTCTTGCTGCCGCTCGCGGCGACAGATTCAAAGTAGAACGTGTTCGTCGAGCCGTTGAGCATCAGGTCCTGACCGCCGGTGACGGTGACCATGACGTTTTCGATCTTGATGGTCTTGCTGGTGTTCGTGAACGAGAAGCTCAGGTTCGTGCTTGAGCCCGCCGCAACGGACGAACCGCCGTAGTTGTACTTCGAGAGAATGACGATGGGCGTGGGGCTCGCAATGGTCTCCTCGTCCTTCGTATCCTTGGTAACGGTGGAGAGAACGTTCACGCTGCCGCTGGCGCTGCCGCCGGTGAGCTGCGTGCCGTTGTCATAGTAGAACGACAGGCTCGCGTCGATCGTCTGCATCTGGGACTCGATCTTGTCGGGCGCCTTGACCGTCACAGTGACGGCCGTGTCGCGGCCCGCGCGGATATCGTCGAGCATGTAGTCCTGGCTGCCCATGATGAGAAGCGATCCGGAGGATTTGAGCGTCAGGATAGGGTCGCGCATGGCGGTCGTGCCGGCGTTCTGGATGTAAACGGTGATGGTCTTCGTCTCGCCCGCGGCAATAGACGTGCTCGTGCCGTCGGAGTTGAAGACGGCGCGCGGCTCGGGAATCGTTTCCGGCGTCGGCTCGGGGGCGGGCGTCGGCTCGGTGTAGGGCACGCACTCGCGCACCGGAACGGTGTTGCCGTCCTGATAGCCGCCGCCGTTGCCTTCATAATAAATTGTAAAGGCAAGCTGCTTGCCGCTGTCGCCGGTGTAGGTCAGGCCGGTGAACGTAACGGTATATTCGCCGTTCTGTCCGCTTGCAACAGCGCTCGCCGTGCCGTCCTGAAAGCTGTCAAGGCCGCGCACGACGCGGATCGAATCGTTGCTGCCGTCCGTGCGGGATAAGTAGACCGTGATATCCACCGTATCGCCGGTGTAAATGCTGCTTCTGCTGGCCCGGTAGCCGGTGATCAGAAAGCTGGTTCCCGCCTGTGCCGTCGTGCCTCCGCCCGTCGCTTTGGCGACATTTACAGGCAGCAGCGCTGCGCACAGCACAAGGGCAAGGCAGAGCGAGAGCAGGGATCTTGAAATGCGTTTCATGTTCGATTTCCTCCGTTATTCGATGTAGGGTGCGGCGTCGATCTCCGCCTTGACCTGATTTTCTACGTTGCTGACGATCCTGCCGTCGATGAGCGTGACGATGCGGTCGGCATACTCGGTCATCTCCGGATCGTGGGAGACGAGCACGATCGTCTGATGGAAGCGCTTGGCAAAGCCGCGGATCATGTGCATGACCTCTTTCGTCGTCTTCGAGTCGAGGTTGCCGGTCGGCTCGTCGGCGAACACGACCTCGGGACGCGTGACGAACGCGCGTGCGATGCCCACGCGCTGCTGCTGTCCGCCGGACATCTGGTTCGGAAAGTGGTCCATGCGGTCCTTCAGTCCCACGCGGCAGAGCATTTTCTTCGCCTCCAGCAGCCGCACATCCGGGTCGATGCCCTTGAACATCAGCGGCATGGCCACGTTTTCCGCCGCCGTCAGCTCCGGCAGCAGGTTGTAGGACTGGAAGACGAAGCCGATGTGCTTCTGCCGGAAGGCGGCGAGCTGATTTTCGTTGAGCTGTGAGATCGGCACGCCGCCGATGCGCACCACGCCGCGCGTGGGCTTTTCGAGTCCCGCCAGCTGGTTGAGCAGCGTCGATTTGCCGCTGCCGGACGTGCCGAAGATGCAGCACACCTCGCCCCGCGGGATGTCGAGGTCAATATTGTGCAGTGCGACCACGTGCTCCTGCCCCATCATGTACACCTTTCGGAGCTTTCGCACCGAAATGACGGGCTTCTGGTCATTTGCCATCGCAGTTTCTCCTCAATTTTAATCTTGGGTCCATTATAATCTCATCTTATGAGGAAGTCGTTACAATCAGGCGCGATTTGGTTACAAATTATTTAAGAGTTCCTTAATTCTCGCACCGAGCCTCTTTCCTGTATTATTTAGACGGAATTTATCGAAAAATGTTTCATCCTTTTTGAAAAAAAGCGGCGGATTTTTTGATCCGCCGCTTTTTTAAGTTCATGCCGTTTTAGTTCAGCGGCACGTCGGGCACGACGTAGACCGTCATCTCTTCGCCATTTGTGTCGATGGACACGGTGTCGTCGATGGGCTGCGTCAGCGCCGCGTCCGCGTAGAGCGTGCAACCGCTGCGGCAACAGATGTTGACATACGTCCCCCTCGCCACATGGTATTCATTCACCCACCAGTCTTCGCCCCCTTCTTTCGCGGGGAGGCAGACCGTCAGCAGGCAGGCGGGTCTCGTGTCGTCCGTCGCGTACACGACATCGTTCAGAAGGTAGCGGCCTGACTTATAGGGTTCTGTTTTGTAGGGTTCATCGTAGCTCCAGTTGTAGAGTGTCGTGCCCATCTCCGTCGCGCCGCCCGCGCCGTCCTCGATGTAGTCGGTCACGGACATGGCGAGCAACTCGCCCGTTGCGGGATCGGCGTAGTAGAGGGTCGTATAGTAGTAGCCGTCCTGGTCTTCAAAGCGCGTGGTGGTCGAGAGCAGCACCGCGCCGTCCTGCTCGCTGCGCTCGTCGAGCGTTTCCTCGGCGTTTTTGGCAGTGGGATCGGCGCACTGTGGCAGTATGTCAAGGAGATACTCCGTCCCCTCGCCCGGAATGGGATAGATGTTCAGGCTTGCGTTATCGTCGCTCGTCATGCGCGTGGCGTACAGTCTGCCACACCCCTCGCTCCACAGCTCATCCTCGCCCGGGCCGCTGTTGGCGGTATAGCTGTAGTGCGAGGACATGAGGATCGTGCTGTCGCCCCCGTCCGTGTACTGCAATCTTGCGGTGTAGGCCACCTCGCCGTCCCGGTCGGTGCCCTGAATGTTCACGGTCACGGCGTCGTACTTTGCAAGCAGCACACGCGGAGCGTTGACCTCGCGCAGCGTTTCGAGCGTCACGTCCATCGGCGTGTCGTCCTTGCCGCCGTTTCCATCGTCCTTGCCGCCCTGGCTTCGGCTACCGCACCGGCCTCCACCGTTATGACCATCCGCCAGACCCACGCCAAGGGCGACTTTGTGGACACCCTGTTGCAGGTGGTGGCGCTGGACGATGTGGTTGGACTGGTGGCCTACAGCATCGCCATTTCCGTAGCGCTGGCTTCGGCCACCGGTGCGTTCCATGCCGGCGCCGTGCTGAAGCCGTTGGCCATCAACGCGCTGGTGCTTCTGCTGGGCGGGGGCTTCGGCTTCTTCCTGAAGCTGCTGCTCCACAAGCGCTCCACGGATAACCGGCTCATCGTCTCCATCGCCCTGCTGTTCGCCTTCTGCGGCATCTGCGCCATGCTGGACGTTTCCCCGCTGCTGGGGTGCATGTCCATGGGCATGGTCTACATAAACCTCACCGACGACAAGCGGCTGTTCCAGCAGCTCAACTATTTCAGCCCCCCTATTCTGCTGCTGTTCTTCGTGCGTTCCGGGCTGAACTTTGATTTGGATGCGCTGGTTGACAACTCCGAGAGCATCGGCACAACGCCGCTGGTAGTGGTCGGTATCCTCTATTTTCTGGTGCGTATCATGGGCAAGTATGCCGGTGCGTTCCTCGGCTGCCTTGTGACGAAGAAGGACAAAAAGGTTCGCAATTTTCTGGGGCTTGCCCTGATTCCCCAGGCGGGCGTGGCCATCGGTCTGGCGGCCACCGGCGCGCGGACGCTGGGCGGCGAGGTGGGCAACGCGCTGGAGACCATCATTCTGGCATCCAGCGTGCTTTACGAACTGATCGGCCCCGCCTGCGCCAAGCTGTCGCTGTACCTGTCCGGCTCCTACTCCAACAAGCTGGAAGACCTTGCGCCCATTCCGGCTACGGAGCCGGGGCAGCCGCCAAAGTCCGAGGTGGAGCTGCTGATTGAGCGGATTCAGGCCATTCAGCAGGAGCTGCCCAAGCACAACAACCCCTATTACGAGGACGAACAGGCATTCACCGAAGCCGCGGCGGAGCATTCCGCCCAGATGGAGGCGTTCTTCGGGACGCCGGGGAAAGCCAACACCGCCATGCCGGGGGGAAAACGGAAATGAAGGAACTACTGTCCATAGAGGATCCCATTGCGGGTCTGCTTGGTGCCTGGAGCGCGGGTCTGAATCTCGGCTCGGCACTCCTGCGCATCGCGCTGATCGTGGCGCTGGCGGCCTCCATCGGCTGTGAGCGCTCCAGCAAGCGGCACAGCGCCGGTCTGCGCACCTTCGTGCTTGCGGCCTTCTCCGCCACGGTGTCCATGCTGCTGGATCAATACGTATACGTGCTTCTGGGCTGCAAGCTGCCGCTGCTGTCGGCGGCAACGCTGCTGGCCGTCACCTCCGTCAGCGCCAATTCCATTCTCTATTCCTCCCGGGGGCAGATCAAGGGACTGACCACCTCGGCGGGACTGGTGAGCTGCTGCATTCTGGGCTTCGCCACCGGCGCGGGGCTGTATGCCCTGACGCTGATCGTGTACGTTTTCCTGCTGTGCATCCTTGCGGGCTTCCCTGCCTTTGAAGCGTACCTGAAAAACCGCTCCAACCACTTTGAAGTCCACAT
>OLXI01001016.1_pt1 | contig 14640 bp, 9 predicted proteins | sample 1674181 | NCBI WGS metagenome assembly OLXI01 (sample SAMEA103958148, study PRJEB25191) | human gut metagenome | reverse complement strand
TTTTCTGAATGATGTTCTTATAATCGAGTACAGCTTCATAAGTGCCATCTACCACATTTCCCAAAAAACGAAACGTTGCATCCACATCATACTGCAACGGAAGAAATTCGTCCGAATCGCCCACATTACCCATCTTCACCAGATTATTGAACCGCACCATCTCATTACGTCCGGAAAAACGCATCTCGCGTACACTCCACACGTTATCACTCACAATCAGATAACCGCCCACCAGCTGAAAGCTTTTGCTTTTTGGCATAAAACGGATTTTATACTGAAGGGCATGCCGTTCCCCCATCACCGTATCAATCCGATAGGTATAATATTTTTTGGCATTGGGTGCTAAAGGAGAGAGTAGTTTGTCATATAATAAGGTAGAAGAATAGATGTTGATGTGAAAATATTCCGGCAGCCGTCCGTCCATTTCCCAAAACTCGGAAGCAGTACCGACACTTGCCTTTACCTTCTGGTCATAGATGTCGGGAGCAGTAAAATGCAAATCGCTATAAGTTTCCATCATATATTCCCGCACCCCTTTCTTGGGCCGGAACATGGAAGGGATGTAGCGGAGAATATGATTCTTCTTACGGATATTCACCCAGCCCTTTATGTAAAGCTCAGCCTTGTAACTTTCAATAATACGTTCATAAAGGGGGGCAAAGAAGATGACTTTCTCCATGATGGAGTCTGCCGAACTCACATGTTTGTCAACCGGATAAGATACACGCTCCGCCCCTGCCTTCTGTACAAAAGAAAACAAGAAGCAAATCCAAATCCATATAAACAACAAACGTTTCAACCGCAATTTCTCCTTATAGAATCGGGACAAATATACGGAAGAATTTGTGTAATGCAAAAACATGTTCCATAAAGAAGCGGGAATGACACTTGTGACACCCTTTATTATAAAACATATGTTACGCGCGAGAGACAATAATACACAAGCACACATAGTTTGTGCGAGATAAATACGAACCTATATTAATTGTTATAAAAAGGGTGCCACAAGTGTCATGTACAGAATGATTCGTAATTGTGACACATGAAAATTACTAATCACGACGCACTAAGATTACTAATCGTGATGCGGAAAGATTACTAATCATGGCATGTAACAAACGCAAGTTTTTGGTCGTTTTTCCATAACAAGCAGACTTTTTCAGGGGGTCTATTCTCAAAAAACACTAATATTTTCGAGAATACCCCCTAAAAAAGAGGGGGTAGTTCAGAAAAAACATGTATTTTTGCGCCCAACAACCAATAAAAGGAGAGACTTATATGTCAAAAATGCGATTTTTTGCTTTGCAAGAACTTGCCAATCGGCAACCTCTTGAAGTGACCACCCCTTCAAACAAACTGTCCGACTACTACGGCAGCCATGTCTTCGACCGTAAGAAAATGCAGGAATACCTGCCCCGTGAAGCCTACAAAGCCGTAACCGACGCCATTGAAAAAGGCACTCCCATCAACCGCGAAATGGCAGACCTGATTGCCAACGGCATGAAAAGTTGGGCAAAGTCCCTCAACGTCACCCACTACACGCACTGGTTCCAGCCTCTGACGGACGGAACAGCCGAGAAACATGACGGCTTCATCGAATTCGGAGAAGGAACGGAAGTGATTGAACGTTTTTCCGGCAAACTGCTCATCCAGCAGGAACCGGATGCATCCTCTTTCCCCAACGGGGGTATCAGAAACACATTCGAAGCACGAGGATATACTGCTTGGGATGTTTCCTCACCTGCCTTTGTGGTAGATACCACACTTTGCATCCCCACTATCTTCATCTCTTATACCGGCGAAGCGCTCGACTACAAGACTCCATTGCTCAAAGCCTTGGCAGCCGTAGACAAAGCAGCGACAGACGTATGCCAGTTGTTCGACAAGAATATCACACGCGTTTATACCAATTTAGGCTGGGAACAAGAATATTTCCTCGTCGACTCGGCACTGTACAATGCCCGCCCGGACCTTTGTCTGACCGGACGTACCCTGATGGGACACTCCTCGGCCAAAGACCAGCAGCTGGAGGACCACTATTTCGGCTCCATCCCCCCACGTGTCACAGCTTTTATGAAAGAACTGGAAATCGAATGTCACAAACTGGGTATCCCGGTCAAGACCCGCCATAACGAAGTAGCTCCCAACCAGTTTGAGCTGGCGCCTATCTTTGAGAATGCCAACCTTGCCAACGACCACAACCAGCTTGTGATGGATCTGATGAAACGCATCGCACGCAAGCATCACTTCGCCGTACTGCTTCACGAAAAACCCTACAACGGCGTGAACGGCTCCGGCAAGCACAACAACTGGTCGCTTTGCACCGATACGGGTATCAATTTGTTTGCACCGGGCAAGAATCCGAAAGGGAACATGCTGTTCCTTACCTTCCTGGTAAACGTACTGATGATGGTATACAAAAACCAGAACTTGCTGCGCGCCTCCATCATGAGTGCCGGAAACAGCCACCGTCTGGGAGCCAATGAAGCGCCTCCCGCCATTCTGTCCATCTTCCTGGGCAAACAGCTGTCTTCCATCCTCGACGAGATAGCCCGCCAGATAAGCAGCAGCAAGATGACATCGGAAGAAAAGACAACACTGAAATTAGGCATCGGACGTATTCCCGAAATATTACTGGATACCACCGACCGTAACCGTACTTCTCCATTCGCCTTCACCGGCAACCGCTTTGAGTTCCGTGCCGCAGGTTCGTCCGCCAACTGTGCCGCCGCCATGATTGCCATCAATGCAGCTATGGCAAACCAGTTGAACGAATTCAAAGTCTCCATCGACAAACTGATGGAAGAAGGAGTCGGCAAGGATGAAGCCATCTTCCGCATTATGAAAGAGACCATCATCGCCTCCGAGCCTATCCGCTTTGAGGGTGACGGCTACTCCGAACAATGGAAGCAGGAAGCCGCACGCCGTGGGCTGACCAACATCTGCCACGTTCCCGAAGCCTTGATGCACTACATGGATAACCAGTCCCGTTCCGTACTCATCGGCGAACGTATCTTCAACGAAACGGAGCTTGCCTGCCGCTTGGAAGTAGAACTGGAGAAATACACCATGAAGGTACAGATAGAAAGCCGTGTATTGGGCGATCTTGCCATCAACCACATCGTACCGACTGCCGTTATCTACCAAAACCGTCTGCTGGAAAATCTCCGTGGCCTGCGCGAGACCTTCTCTCCCGAAGAATACGAAGTCCTCAGTGCCGACCGGAAAGAGCTTGTACGCGAAATTTCCAAGCGCGTAACAGCCATCAAGGTACAAGTACGCGAAATGACCGAAGCCCGCAAAGTAGCCAACCACATGGATAACTACAAAGACAAGGCCTTCGCTTACGAAGAAACCGTACGCCCTTATCTGGAAAGTATCCGTGACCACATCGACCACCTTGAGATGGAAATTGATGATGAAATCTGGCCGCTTCCGAAATATAGGGAGCTGCTGTTTACAAAGTAGGCCTCTCCCTAGCCCCTCCCCCGTAGGGAGGGGGATAGAGATACTACGATAAACAATTAAGTTACTACGATTTACGATTTGACGGTTTACGGTTGGAGTTACTCATACAATCATAAACCCACCTGCTAATGAGCAGTTGTTTAACAATACAAACTTCAATCGTAAATCGTCTAATCGTAAATATATAGATTTTCCTTCATCTCCCCCCCTACGACATCTTTTTGTCATATTTGTGCAATATTTAATTTTTTCTTTTTACATTTGTGCTGTATAACACAGTTTTGCAGCAGTTATGGTAAAAGTAAACTTGTCTGATATTAATGTTCCGGAGTTGATTGCAGATATATGGTCTCCCTTGAATGACGAACAACGGGAATTCCTCGCCAACCACTTCACACTCCAGAACTACAAAAAAAACGAAGTCATCCATTGCGAAGGCGAGACACCTACGCATTTGATGTGTCTGCTGAGTGGAAAGGTCAAAATCTATAAAGACGGAGTCGGTGGTAGAAGCCAGATTATCCGTATGATTAAACCTGTCGAATATTTCGGTTACCGCCCTTACTTTGCAAAAACAGACTATGTCACGGCAGCATCTGCATTCGAGCCGTCTCTTGTTTGCCAAATCCCCATGACTGCCTTGATGACTCTGCTCACACAAAACAACGACCTTGCCATGTTCTTCATCAAGCAATTGTCCGTTGACTTGGGCATTGCCGATGAACGCACTGTAAACCTGACGCAGAAACATATCCGCGGAAGACTCGCAGAATCCCTGCTATTCCTCAAAGAAAGTTATGGTTTGGAGGAAGACGGCTCCACCTTGAGTATCTATCTCTCGCGTGAAGATCTGGCCAATTTGTCAAACATGACCACTTCCAACGCCATACGTACGTTGTCACAGTTTGCCACAGAACGGTTAATCACCATCGACGGACGTAAAATCAAAATCATAGACGAAGAAAAGCTGAAGAAAATCAGCAAGATAGGATGAGGATAAGGGATTAAGGATTAGGGATGAGCTTATACCTCTTGTTATATGTATAATACTGTCACAAACTAATCCCTAATCCTTAATCCCTTATTAAATCACTCCTTTTGCAGAAAGATACCGTTCCGCTTCAATGGCTGCCTGGCAACCAGTTCCGGCAGCGGTGATGGCTTGACGATAGTGAGAATCAGCAACGTCTCCGGCGGCGAATACGCCCGGCACTTTCGTACGCGGTGTTCCCGGCTCGGTGACGATATAACCTACTTCGTCCGTATCTACATAAGGTTTGAAAATATCTGAGTTGGGTTTATGGCCGATAGCCAGGAAGAAACCGTCAATAGCTACATCATAGCGCTTCTCATCAGGTTCACCCATACGCTGTACCAAATGTACACCTTCCACACCGTTCTCTCCAAACAAGCCTACGGCATTATGTTCGAACAGTACTTCAATCTTGTCATGCTTCATCACACGCTCCTGCATAATCTTGGAAGCGCGGAGATAAGGTTTGCGGACAATCAGATAAACCTTGGCAGCCAATCCGGCAAGGTAAACAGCTTCCTCGCAGGCAGTATCTCCACCCCCTACAACAGCTACCGTTTTCTTGCGGTAGAAGAAACCGTCACAAGTGGCACAAGCGCTGACACCCATTCCCGCATATTTCTTTTCATCCTCCAGCCCCAGATACTTCGCAGCGGCACCTGTAGCAATAATCAGCGTTTCAGCCTCAATCATCTTTTCGTCATCAATCGTAATCTTGTAAGGTGCTTCAGCAAGATTGGCTGCGGTAGCAACTCCATAACGCAAATCTGCACCAAAACGTTCGGCTTGCTTCCGCAGGTCTTCCATTAATTCCGGACCTCCGATACCTTGGGGATAACCGGGGAAATTCTCCACATCAGTAGTGGTTGTCAACTGGCCACCGGGCTGCAATCCTGCATAAAGTACCGGTGAAAGATTGGCACGGCCTGCATAAATAGCGGCAGTATAGCCGGCAGGACCCGACCCGATAATCAGACATTTTACTTTTTCTGTTTCCATCATTATATTATTTACTATTTGACTATTTACAATTTACTATTTAGCGCATGTCGATGACTTCAGCCGTGGGATAGGCTTTTTTGTCAAAGACAAAGAAACTATCCGGATAGGATTGTCCTGTCTGGTAGTTATCAATAAGGATAGTAGTCATATACTTACTCCCCCGTGGTGCCAAGTCCACTTGATGCAGACGATACGTATCCTTTGTCACAAACAGATAGACACTTTCAGGGTCTCTTCTCTTGTCGGCAGCAGTCATGGTGATGTAATAAACAGACTTGTCTTGCTTACCACCGACACTGCTCAACTTCAATCTGTATCCCTGCTTGTAGAGGGACAACCAAGCATACGGATTAAGAGTCTGCAATTCCTCCTGCGTAGGTTCCGATACATTCACCTCATCTGCCGAAGCCACATAGCTCCACTGCGTATGTCCGTCAAACCAAGTCTTCATTCCCTCGGTCTCAACCACAAACTTCTCACCTTCCAGATAGAGAACTCCCGCATAAGAGCCTTGTTGTTCGTTCACGGTAAACGCCAGCTTCACCCCTCCCGCTTTCCGAAAGGCTTCGGCTGTACGCTCCAATATATTCTTGGCATCCGGTTGTTGTGCCGACATCGGCACAGCAAACAACAGCAATAGCACACCAAGTAAAAGCTTATCAAATTTCATCATTCTATAAATAACCATTCCTTATTGCAAATTGTTTAACCGCATTTCCAGGTCGCTCTCATCTATACAGAACACCTCACGCGCCTTACTACCTTGCGCCGGTCCCACAATCCCCGCTTTCTCCAACTGGTCCATGATGCGGCCGGCACGATTATAACCGATGGCAAACTTACGCTGAATGAGCGATGTGGAACCCTGCTGGTGAATAACAACGAGACGGGCTGCATCCTCGAACAAAGGATCGAGACGTCCCATATCCACATCCCCCAAATCACCTCCTGCATTTTCATCCACATATTCGGGCAGATAGAAAGCAGTGGGGTAACTCTGCTGGCGGGCGATAAACTTCGTAATCTCCGCCACTTCGGGCGTATCGATAAAGGCACACTGCACACGCACCGGGTCAGCTCCCTGCAGGAATAACATATCACCGCGGCCTATCAGCTGGTTGGCTCCCGGACGGTCGAGGATGGTACGCGAATCGACCATTGCCGATACACGGAAGGCGATACGCGCCGGGAAGTTGGCCTTAATCGTACCCGTAATGATGTTTGTTGTCGGTCGCTGTGTAGCGATAATCATATGTATACCCACGGCACGCGCCAACTGGGCGATACGTGCGATGGGCAGTTCCACATCCTTACCGGCTGTCATAATCAAGTCACCGAACTCGTCGATAACGACTACGATGTAAGGCATGAACTTATGCCCCTTTTCCGGATTCAGACGACGGTTGATGAACTTCTCGTTATACTCCTTGATATTGCGCACATGGGCAGCTTTCAGCAAGTCATAGCGAGTATCCATCTCCACACAGATGGAGTTCAAAGTCTGCACCACCTTCGTGACGTCCGTAATGATGGCATCTTCCCCGTCGGGTAATTTCGCGAGGAAGTGATGCTCAATCACGGAGTAGATGCTGAATTCTACTTTTTTGGGGTCTACCAGCACAAACTTCAGCTCTGCCGGATGCTTCTTATATAATAAGGAAGTGATGATGGCATTCAACCCCACGGACTTACCCTGACCGGTAGCACCGGCAACGAGCACGTGCGGCATCTTGCACAAATCCACCATAAACACTTCATTCGTAATCGTCTTACCCAGTGCGATGGGCAAGTCGTAAGTAGACTCCTGGAACTTCTTGCTGCCGATAATGCTCTGACCGGATACAATCTTCGGATTGGAGTTGGGCACTTCGATACCAATCGTACCCTTTCCCGGAATGGGAGCGATGATACGGATGCCGAGCGCCGAAAGGCTGAGGGCAATATCATCTTCCAGACCGCGTATCTTCGAAATGCGGACGCCCTGCTCGGGAGTGATTTCATACAGTGTCACCGTAGGACCTACCGTCGCCTTAATGGTACTGATTTCTATACCGAAACTACGCAGAGTATTGATAATCTTATCCTTGTTCGCGTTCTGCTCTACCATGTCAATGGTCGGACCATTGTCATCGTAATGCTTCATCAAGTCTATTGTGGGGTAATGATAGTTTTCCAAATCCAGACGGGGATTGTACGGCTCCTTCTCCGTTCCCACATACTCCTCCTCTTCAGCCTTCTCAACCTGGAATGCCGGCTCCTTCTCTACCGGCTGTTCCCGAAAAGGGGGTACCGACTCCGGTACAGGAGTCTCAAAAGTCATGGTAACGTCCTCATCCGCAGACTTGGCAGGCTTTATCTTTCCATCACTTCCACCCAAGTCAAGGGTGATTTCATTCAGCGGTTCGTCCTCTTCTTCCTCTATAGCAATCTCCTCCTCCTTTTCAAGAACCTTTTCCGGCTCCGCAGCTTCCGGTGTCGGAGCAGCCGCCTTTTCCTTTGCACCCCAAGAGGTCTTGAACTCTTCCGGCGTTTCACCCTGCACACTTTCCGCCTTCTCCTTACGCTTCAAGAAGCTGAGACTAAACAATCTGCGCAACCAGATGACAGTCCGTGCACTCAGATAGATGAGGAAGCAGATGGCAGTTACCAACAATAGCAGCCATACTCCCGGCACACCGACTTGAGACACAAGCCAGTTACTGACATTGTATCCGTGCATACCGCCCAGATAGAGGAAAGAGTCCTTGTACTGGTCTACAAACACAAAACCGAAAAATACCGAGAACCACACCAGCATCAACGAACAGCCGATGAACCACTTCCACAAGCGCACCACACGCACCCGCATCAGCTTCAATCCCGCCACAGCCAGGAACACGAGAATCAGGAAAGACGATACGCCGAAACAATCATTTATCAGATAGCTGGCCAACTGCGCACCGCGGCTACCGGCGTAGTTCTTCACCCCATTATTGGTGGAAATCAGCTCCTGCGCACTGCCTCCGTCAATGATGCTCTGGTCTGCCGCTCCCGTGAAAAAGAACGACGAAAAGGCGAGCAACAAATAAACCGAAAAGATTACCAGCACCAAGCCGATAACGAAATGAACCGTTTCACTTCTAAATAACGCTGCCACTTTCCCCAAAAACGAGAGTGACAGTTCCGTATCTTTAGCTGTTGAATTTTTCTTTGCCATATTTTTTAAATAACTATTGAGAATTGATTGCAAAAATAATAAAAACTATCCTTCTGCCGCGTTGTTTTCATTCTTTAATTTCTCGTCTGCCGATTATAGGTATTCCTAATCTACAACTGTAATTTTATCGCATGTTTTACTTACATACTTGCATGAAATGACATAGCGCACTAATTTACAACAGATTGCGCCATGCAAGCAGACCTCATGCAAGCATGCAGGCAGATTTTGCCTACATGACGCAATCCATGCAAGCCCTATACGCATCAACCTACTCTTTTTCCTTCAAAAAATAAATCGGCTGTTTCTGCAACCCTTTGTTCACCAACACATTCTCCTCACAAAGACGACGAATCTGCCGCGTCGCAGTCGTGCGGGTCATGCCGCAAATCGACTGTACAACACTGCGGGTGATGAACTCATTTTTACGTAAATATTCCACCACTTTTTGCTTCACCTCATCATCTGTCAGCCTCTTTTTCGTGAGATTCCGCAATTTCAGCGGCTTTACCTTCAATACTCCTATCTCACTGCGCAGCGCCTTGTCCGGTCTGAAAGTAATATTTTTCAACTTTACCTTAGTACTTTTCCGCTTTGTCTCCAGTGTCACCGGTTCCGTGCAGGTCAGTGTAGGAACAAAGTAACCGATGCCGTCCAAATGAACCTGCCTGCCCTCCCCCAGCTCGCGTCCCACAAAATGCGACAAAGCATCGAGTACCGCCAGTACATCCGTCTCGGTCAGCGAGCAGTATTCTTGTATATGCCTGCGCAGTTCATCGGTCGTTGTGGAGCCGTTCAGTTTAATCCGGGGGTGCAGGGTCAGCTCTTCCCCTTGTTTATCCTTCGTTTTCGGGTTTTCGTACCAATCAAATAAAATTGCCATATTCTTTCCTCCTTTTTTAGATTCATTTCTGTTGCTGTCTGCAGGTTTCGCTCATGCAAAGTACCGGCTTTCATTAGGCAGAGCATGGGTCTTCCTTACGCAAAGAAGCGTTCTTCCTTCTGCTGAAAGCTTATCAACAAAAGATGCGCACAGTTGTGGTTCATCTTCTTCATATTTGTGACACACCTTCTTCACAACTATGAGAAAGACATTCCACTGCTGTGCGCAACTACAAACTACAGAGGCAAAGATAATGAAAAGCAGGGGGCCTGGCAAAGGAATGCTAATCTTTTTCAATAGCAAGCATTATTTTCCGAATAGAACCCTTTACAGTCCCGATAAATCCACTTTATAAAAAGTCGGAGCAACATTGCTTTTCTCGAAGAACATCGCCATATAGATCGGGGCATAGATAATCTTACCTGCGACGCGCAGATTACCGTTATTGAACACAACTGCTTCGGGGAGGTCGTATTCCTCGCAATCCATGATGTTGGACAAAGCGCGGTGTGTTTCGTAATCTTTACCTGATTTTACCTCAATAGGCAGTACCTTACCCTCAAGCTCAATAACAAAATCCAATTCACCGCGCTTCTTGTTGTTGTAATAGTAGGGAACAATGCCGTGAGCCACCAACTCCTGCGCTACGGCATTCTCGTAAATTGAACCGAAATTGATGTCCTTATCACCTTTTATAATCCGCATCTGAATGCCCTCGGCATATTGGCTGGCCAGCAGTCCGATGTCACTTTGGAAGAGTTTGAACAGATTGCGTGAACGTGCAAGCAGGAGCGGCATTTTCGGCTCCTCCACGTTATAGACGGGTAGCGCCACGCCCGCGTTCGTCAGCCATAAAAAACTGTTCTCGACCCGGTCGAACTTTGCGTGCTCATTCAGCCGTTTCAGTATGAAGCGTTTGTTTTTAGCGTTTAGCTCAGAGGGAATAAGATTAAAAATCTCCTCGATGTAGAGTTTGTTATTAGGATCATACTGGGCGATGTCACGTTTGTACAGACGAATGATATCCTGCTGCACAGTCATCACCTCTTGCAAGTTGTTACTCTCGAGATATTTGCTCACGACCGCAGGCATACCGCCCACAACAAGATAGAGCCGGAACAGCTCCATAATTTTGCCGTGGACAAACTCATCGACGGCAGTGCGATTCCGCCATGCCTCATGCAATGCCCCGATAACGGCGTCATTTATACCCACACACGAAATAAACTCCTCGAAATCGAGTGGGAACATATCCTTTACACCCATGTAGCCAACCGGTTCCGAGCGCAGGTCTTTCAATTCTACGCCCAGCAACGAACCGCTCAAGATGTAACGATACGAACCGTCATCCACCAGAAACTTAATTGCCGTAACAATATCGGGACATTGCTGTACTTCGTCGAAAAAGACGAGCGTTTCACCCTTGATGAGCGGCACGGAGGTGATTGCCGATAGACGGAGCAGAATATCACCGCTACTCTTTGCTCCCTTGAACAAATCCACCGCTTCGGGCATCTCGACGAAATTGATTTCAATGAAACTTTTAAACATCTTACCGAACTGACGAATGGAATATGTCTTACCTATTTGTCGTGCTCCGGTAATAAGCAGGGCGTTACGGTTAGTTTCGTAGTAATTGCGAATGTAATCATCTATCTTTCTTTTTATCATAACCTATTCTTGTTTATTCGATTATTAAATGCAATAATCACACTATGCCACTTTTCTATTGCAAATATAAAGGATTTATGCCACTTTTCCAAGATTTATACCTACATAAATTGCCGTTTTTCCAATTCAGAAACTGCAGAATAAAATTGAAAGACAGAAAAACTTTTACCGGTTGCAGCACACGGAAAAATCAATAGAGTAACGACGTATGGTGAAAAGATTGGTTATAATGACGAACACTCAACAACACTAATATCAAGCATGAAGATAGCAATAAAAAAACATCCCGTCACATAATTGAAAACATTTTGTATACAGAGAGGCGGGAAAAATGCCCTATATTTGCAACCGGTCAATCAATCACTGGCCATGAAAAACAAATAGCTTATGAGAAATTTCATTGTATTATGCTTATTGGCATGTCTGGCATCATGTACAGACAAAAAAGAATTCCAGACAATAAGAGAACGAATCGATTTATCAGGAAGTTGGAACAGCTCATTAGGGAGCTGCACACTGCCCGGTACGACGGATGAAAACAAGTTGGGAGACGGCAAGCATCCCACCAATGTAACCTCCCAATTGACACGGACTTATCCCTACTCCGGCATCGTAGAATATGAAAAAGATGTTGAAATTCCCGTACAGATGGAAGGGAAACGCCTGATACTCTTCATGGAACGTACAAAGCCCAGTACTCTCTGGATAGACGGGGACAGCGTCGGCACGTTGGGACATATCTATGCACCTCACTGCTATAGCCTGCCGGCCTTGGCACCCGGCAGCCACCATATAAAGATACGCATTGACAATTCCCCCAGTTCCGTACCAGCCGAAATCCAAAGCTCGCATGCCTGGACCGACGGCACACAAACCAACTGGAACGGCATTTTGGGCGACTTCTACATCGAAGCTACCCCGCACACCTATCTCAAGCAGGTACAAGTCTACCCGTCTGTAAAGGAGAAAAAGGCCCGCATCCATGTAAACATATACAGCGATTCGGAGCAATCGGGCGTAGTGACCCTTTCTGCCAAGACGTGGAACACCCAACAAGAACACCAGTTGCCGGACATGGAAAAACAAGTCGGCTTGAGCAAAGGTGAAAATAAGATAGAACTGGTGCTCGACATGGGCAACCGGATGCAGACATGGAGCGAATTCCACCCCACACTTTATGCACTGAACGTGGCCCTTACCACAAACGAGGGTAAAGACAATATAATAACAGATTTCGGTATGCGCGACTTTGCCACCGAAGGTACTCAGTTCACCATAAACGGCTTCAAGACCTTCTTGCGCGGCAAGCACGACGCTTGCATATTCCCGCTTACCGGATATGCGCCGATGGATGTAAAGTCCTGGCGAAAAGTTTTTCAGACAGCCAAGAGTTATGGCATCAACTACTACCGTTGCCATTCCTACACCCCGCCCCGCGCCGCTTTTGCCGCTGCCGACATCGAGGGTATCTATTTCCAGGCCGAGTTGCCTTTATGGGGAAGCATTTCACCGGACAACCATCGTCTGAATGATTTCTTGTTGAACGAAGCCTATATGACCCTCGACTACATGGGCAATCACCCCTCATTCACCATGTTGGGACTGGGCAATGAACTCAACGGCGACGTTGACCTGATGCGCAATTGGCTGGACGGATTCAGAAAACATGACAACCGCCATCTGTATTCGTTCGGTTCCAACAACTTTCTTGGTTGGAGAGGTGCGCTGGATGGAGAAGATTTTCTGACCACCTGCCGAGTAGGAGGAAGCGAAGGCTATACATCGCATGTGCGCAGTTCGTTTGCCTTTGTCGATGCCGAACAAGGAGGCATCTTGAACAATACCCGTCCCAATACCCGTACAGATTATACTGCTGCCATAGAGAAATCTCCCCGACCGGTCATCAGTCACGAAACCGGACAGTTCCAAATTTATCCCGACTACAAGGAGTTGGAGAAATACACCGGCGTATTGCATCCATATAACTTGGAGATATTCCGTGACCGGCTCAACGAAAATGGACTGCAGAACCAGATTGACGCATTCCATCAGGCCACCGGCCGGTTTGCCGTCGAATGCTACAAGGCCGATATTGAATATGGTCTGCGCACTGCCGGTTTAGGCGGATTCCAGATGCTCGACCTTCAAGACTTTCCCGGACAAGGCTCGGCACTGGTAGGCATTCTGGATGCTTTCATGGATAGCAAAGGCATTGTCACTCCCGAAACATTCCGCGGCTTTTGTGCCCCGGTGGTACCGCTGGCGCTTATGGACACCTACTGTTACAGCAACAAAGAAGAGCTGAACATAGGCCTCGCCCTGACAAATTACGAAGAGCAACCATGGGCTGATGCATTATGCTGGCGTCTGGAAAGCCTGAGCGACGACGTAACTTTTATTCGCGAAGGCAAAGTCCCCGCCCATGTAGAGCAAGGAAAAGTAATGCAGGTGGGCGAGTTGAAAAGCACCCTTACCGAAATAGACAAGCCTGCCCAATTACGACTGACACTGACCACCGGGAATTATCATAACTATTATAACTTATGGGTATACCCCGACCGGACACCGGAAAGCGAAGCGGACATCTTCATCTGTCAATCCTTGGATGATAAGGCACGAAAGATACTGAGCCAAGGAGGAAAGATACTGCTTATACCCGACCACAAAGCCATTGAAGAACAGAGTGTAGGCGGACTTTTTACTCCCGACTACTGGAACTATGCCATGTTCAAAAGCATTTCGGAAAACGCCGGCCGCGAAGTTTCGCCGGGCACCCTCTCCTTGCTGATGGACGAGAGACATCCCTTGTTCCGGCAGTTCCCCACCGAGTGCCATAGCAACTGGCAATGGTGGAGCATCGTACGCCATGCCCGCCCCTTTATTCTGAATGCTACGCGCCACGAATACAAGCCGCTTATCCAAGTAGTAGACAATGTGGAACGGAACCACAAGCTAGGCTTGCTGTTCGAGTTTGCCGTAGACAACGGCAAGGTGTTGGTTTGCATGAGCAACCTCGAAGCAATTCGCCACACTCCGGAAGGAGGTCAACTGCGCAATGCCATTTTAAGCTATATGAAGTCGGCTGAGTTCTCTCCCACCGAGACTCTGACCTCACAGCAGTTGCAGCACATATTAACAACCGAGGTGAAGAAGCAAGACATTGTCGGCGTGAAAAACCAGTCGGATTACGACGTACAGCCGGAATAAAAGGACAGATAAAGTGCATAAGGAGAACTAAAATCAAACATATCACAAGCTACCCGCTATTGATGGAATCAACTTCAATAGCGGGTAGCTTTTCAAAAAACAAAACATAACAATAACCGCGATAGTATAATTTATCCATGACCGTCGCTCAAAGAACTAAAATCTGTGGTACTAAAGAGA
>OLXI01001014.1_pt1 | contig 14652 bp, 10 predicted proteins | sample 1674181 | NCBI WGS metagenome assembly OLXI01 (sample SAMEA103958148, study PRJEB25191) | human gut metagenome | reverse complement strand
CCGTACCCGATTTGTACGATGATATGCTGAATACGTTCAGCCCGAAGAAGAATGCCGCTTTTGAGTTTTGTGAGGCGGAGTATTTTCTGGCATATAAGGATAACAAGGTGGTAGGACGTATTGCAGGGATTATAAATAAACGCGCAAACGAGACTTGGAATAAAAAAGAAGTCCGTTTCGGATGGATCGATTTTCTGGATGATATCGAAATATCACGTGCCTTGTTGGATGCAGTAGCCCAATGGGGTAAATCAAAAGGTATGGATACCATTCAGGGACCTTTAGGCTTTACCGACTTTGATGCGGAGGGTATGCTGGTAGAAGGATTCGACCAGTTGAGTACCATGGCGACTATCTATAATTATCCTTATTACCCACAGCATATGGAGAAGTTGGGATTCGAGAAGGATGCCGATTGGGTGGAATATAAAATTTATATTCCGGATGCAATTCCTGATAAGCATAAGCGTATCAGTGACTTGATTCAACGTAAGTTTAACCTGAAGGTGAAGAAATATACATCGGGTAAGAAAATTGCGGCCGAATATGGACAGGCTATATTCGAGTTGATGAATGAGGCTTATGCTCCGCTTTATGGTTTCTCGGCTTTGTCGCAAGGACAGATCAACCAGTATATAAAGATGTATTTGCCTATTGTAGATTTGCGTATGGTAACCTTGGTGACCGATGCCGAAGATAAACTGGTGGCAGTGGGGATTTCAATGCCTTCTCTGTCCGAAGCGTTACAAAAAGCGAAGGGACGTTTGCTGCCTATGGGATGGTATCACCTGTTGAAAGTGTTGTTCCTGCATAAGTATCCTCCTATGTTGGATTTGTTGCTGGTTGCTGTAAAACCTGAGTATCAGAACAAAGGTGTCAATGCTTTGTTATTCTCGGACTTGATCCCCGTATATCAGCAACTGGGATTCAAGTATGCCGAAAGTAATCCGGAACTGGAGCTGAACGGAAAGGTGCAGGCCCAGTGGGAATATTTCAAGACCGAGCAGCATAAACGCCGTCGTGCTTATAAAAAGAGTATTCTGTAACAACGATATATAAAAATGTGATAAGTCAATATGGAAGAAAACAACGAACTGATAAACAATCCCGCCGTAGAATATACCGACGATAATATCCGCCACCTCAGTGACATGGAGCATGTGCGTACCCGTCCCGGTATGTATATTGGAAAGTTGGGTGACGGATCACATGCCGAGGACGGTATCTACGTTCTTTTGAAAGAAATTATCGATAACAGTATCGATGAATTTAAAATGCAGGCGGGTAAAAAGATTGAGATTATTATTGAAGAAAATCTCCGTGTCAGCGTGCGTGATTATGGCCGGGGTATTCCGCAGGGAAAACTCATTGAAGCTGTTAGTGTGTTGAATACGGGAGGTAAATATGACAGCAAGGCGTTCAAGAAGAGCGTCGGACTGAATGGGGTCGGTGTGAAAGCCGTCAATGCATTGAGCTCACGTTTCGAGGTGCGCAGCTATCGTGATGGAAAGGTGCGTATCGCTACCTTTGCCAAGGGAGACTTGTTGACGGATACCACACAAGATACAACAGAAGAGAACGGTACTTATATTTTCTTTGAACCGGATAACCTGTTGTTTGAGAACTACAGTTTCCGTCCGGAGTTCGTGGAAACCATGCTCCGCAACTATACCTATCTGAATACAGGACTGGCCATTATCTATAACGGTCAGCGTATCCTGTCCCGTAACGGGTTGGTGGACTTGCTTAACGACAACATGACGGCTGTGGGATTATATCCCATCATCCACTTGAAAGGAGAAGATATCGAGATCGCTTTTACGCATACCGGCCAGTATGGTGAGGAGTATTACTCTTTTGTCAACGGACAGCACACCACGCAGGGAGGTACGCATCAAAGTGCTTTCAAAGAGCATATGGCCCGTACCATCAAGGAATATTTCAACAAGAATATGGACTATGCCGATATCCGTAACGGATTGGTAGCTGCCATTGCCGTTAATGTGGAGGAACCGTTGTTCGAAAGTCAGACTAAAATCAAGCTGGGCTCTACCAATATGGCTCCCGGTGGTCCTACCGTTAATAAGTTTGTAGGTGATTTTGTAAAGACTGAGGTCGATAACTATCTGCACAAACATACGGATGTGGCCGATGTGATGTTGCAGAAGATTCAAGAATCGGAGAAAGAGCGTAAGGCTATAGCCGGAGTGACCAAACTGGCACGTGAACGTGCCAAAAAGGCAAATCTTCATAACCGTAAGTTGCGTGACTGCCGTTTTCACCTGAATGATGCCAAAGGAGACAAGAAGGAGGAAAGCTGCATTTTCATTACCGAGGGTGACTCGGCGAGCGGTTCTATCACCAAGAGCCGTGATGTAAATACTCAGGCAGTATTCAGTTTGCGTGGTAAGCCGTTGAATTCTTACGGGCTGACCAAGAAGATTGTATATGAGAATGAAGAGTTTAACTTGCTTCAGGCTGCTCTGAACATAGAGGACGGTATGGAAGGATTACGATATAACAAAGTGATTGTGGCAACAGATGCCGATGTGGACGGTATGCACATCCGTTTGTTGCTGATTACCTTCTTCCTGCAATTCTTCCCCGATTTGATAAAGAAAGGTCATGTATATATCCTTCAGACTCCTTTGTTCCGTGTCCGTAACCGCAAGAAAGGAGTTTATGAAACGGTATATTGTTATTCGGAAGAAGAACGGGTTGCCGCAATCGAACGGTTAAGCCCCAATCCCGAAATCACACGGTTCAAAGGTTTGGGAGAGATTTCACCCGATGAATTCAAGCACTTTATCGGCAAAGATATGCGTTTGGAGCAAGTTTCCCTCCGCAAGACTGATCTGGTAAAGGAATTACTGGAGTTCTACATGGGTAAGAACACGATGGAACGTCAGAATTTTATTATAGATAACCTTGTTGTAGAAGAAGATATTGCGTGAGTGAATCACTAAAAAATATGAGAAGAGCGATATTTCCGGGAACCTTTGATCCTTTTACCATCGGTCATTATTCGGTCGTGAAGAGAGCGTTGACTTTTATGGACGAAGTGGTGATCGGCATCGGTATCAATGAGAATAAGAAAACTTGGTTTCCTACAGAGAAACGAGTGGAGATGATCGAGAAACTTTTTGCGGATGATCCCCGGGTAAAGGTCGATGCTTATGATTGTCTGACCATTGACTTTGCCCGAGCTAAGGAGGCGCAGTTCATTGTTCGTGGTATCCGTACCGTACACGATTTTGAATATGAGGAAACTATAGCCGATATCAACCGGAAACTGGCCGGAATAGAAACGATTCTGTTGTTTACGGAGCCGGAACTAACCTCTATCAGCTCTACGATTGTAAGAGAATTGTTGCAGTTTGGCAAAGATGTGACGCCATTCTTGCCTGAAGGAATGAAAATAGACTGACCATGAAATATACTATGTATTTTGCAGGCTTGATTGCCTGCTTTTTTTCTATCGTAGCCGCACAGGCTCAGGAGAGTAAATTTCTGAATTCTCCGGCACGTAAGTTGCAACTGGCGGAATTTGCCATTGCCAATCTTTATGTAGACGAAGTCAATGAGGGAAAGCTGGTGGAAGAAGCTATCGTAAAAATGCTGGAGCAGCTTGATCCTCATTCTACCTATTCTGATCCGGAGGAAGTGAAGAGAATGAACGAGCCGTTGCAGGGAAACTTCGAAGGTATCGGTATACAGTTTAATATGGCGGAGGACACTTTGCTGGTGATACAGCCTGTATCGGGCGGACCGTCCGAAAAAGTCGGTATTCTGGCCGGTGATCGTATCGTCATGGTGGAAGATACGCTGATAGCCGGTGTAAAGATGAGTACCGAGGATATTATGCGTCGTCTCCGTGGTCCTAAAGATTCAAAAGTGAATCTGAAAATACTTCGCCGAGGGGTGAAGGAACTGCTCCCCTTTACGGTGAAAAGGGATAAAATACCTGTTTACAGCTTGGATGCTTCCTATATGATTAAAGATAAGATCGGTTATATTCGTATCAACCGTTTTGCCGCCACTACCCATGAGGAGTTCAAGAAAGCGCTGACCGGGTTGCAGAAGAAAGGAATGAAAGACTTGATTCTTGATTTGCAGGGCAATGGCGGGGGGTATTTGAATGCTGCTATCGATATTGCCAATGAATTTTTGGGTAAAAAGGAACTGATTGTCTATACGGAGGGCCGTCGTAATCCTCGTAGCGAGTTTTTTGCCAAAGGTACGGGCGAGTTTCAGAACGGTCGTCTGATGGTATTGGTTGATGAATTTTCTGCTTCTGCCAGTGAGATTGTGACCGGAGCTGTTCAGGATTGGGACAGAGGAGTTGTTGTGGGCCGGCGCAGTTTTGGTAAAGGCTTGGTGCAGCGTCCCATTGATTTGCCGGACGGTTCGATGATCCGTCTGACGGTGGCCCGCTATTATACGCCTGCCGGACGTTGTATCCAGAAACCTTACGAAAGCATTGAAAAGTATAATGAAGACCTGATAGACCGTTATAATAAAGGAGAAATGATGAGTGAAGACAGCATCCACTTTCCGGATTCACTGAAGTTCAAGACTCATAGGTTGGCCCGTACGGTATATGGTGGCGGAGGGATCATGCCCGATTATTTTGTGCCGATTGATACGACTCTCTATACTAAATACCATCGTCAGTTGCATGATAAAGGAGCGTTGATGAAAGCTCATTTCCATTTTATTGATGCCCATCGTAAAGAATGGCTGGGCAAATACAAGACTTTCAATGAGTTCTACAAACGTTTTGAAGTGACTCCGGATATGTTGGCACAACTGGTTGCTACCGGCAAGGAGATGGGAGTGGAATATAATGAAGAAGAGTATCAAAAGGCCCTGCCTCTGCTGAGGTTGCAGATGAAAGCATTGATAGCCCGTGATTTATGGGATATGAATGAATATTATCACGTCATTAATGACGCGAATGAAAGTATCAGGAAAGCGCTGGAACTGTTGGAGCAACCGGACTTTGAGGGGCTGCTGTTGAAAAAGCGATAGTCAAGACTTTATATTAACTGCAGGGGCGCATAGTTGCACTCCTGCAGTTGTCTGAAAAACTTCTGCTGTGTCTTCTTTTAGGTGTGGAATAATTTTCCAACCATCACTTTATCTGTCTCCCGAACAACACCTTATTCAGCCATCGGTTCACATACACGTTCACGAAAGCACATCCTACTCCGATAGCGGCTCCTGCCACTACATCACAGGGATAGTGCACCCCTTGGTTCATCCGGGCAAACCCTACTCCGCAAGCCCATACGGCTGAAGGGGCGATAACATACCACTTAGGATAAGTGATGGAGAGTGAGGTGGCTAAAGAAAAAGCTGCCGCAGTGTGTCCTGAAGGGAATGACGGGCTATCGGCATCCGGTGCTCCGTATGCATGAATCTTATCCGGATACTTTACAAAAGGCCGGTCACGACCTATTATATGTTTGGCGGCGTATGTAATCCCCACTGCTTCAATCACACTGGTTCCTATGTAAATGGCATCTTTCAGCATCGGCTGGTCTTTTTTTATCAATGCATAGAGTCCCATGGCTGTAGGTATTCCTACGGGTAGAATCACTCCGCTAGCGGACAATCCGCGGCTCAGTCCGTGTACATCCCATCGGTTGATGGTTTTCAACGTGTTGATGTCTATATTCTGTGCGCTGAGGCTGAATGTAAAACAGGCTGTCAGTATAAGAAAAATAATCCTTTGGCGTTTCATTTAGTTTGGCATTTGTTCAGTGCAAAGATAGGAAAATAATGTAATTCGCATTTACCCTTCCCCGAATTAAAGAATAATTTCCATAATTCCTTGTATTATCGCTAGAATTCCTTTACTTTTGCATCGTGAATACACAGCTTTTAACAGAATTTTTAGTTCTAACAATTAAATAATTTAAATTCAATCATTTATGTGGTTAAGTAATTCATCTATTGGAAGGAAAGTGGTGATGAGTGTCACAGGTATCGCCCTTGTCCTGTTTCTGACGTTTCACATGGCGATGAACCTTGTTGCGCTCTTCTCGGAAGATGCTTACAACATGATTTGTGAATTCTTGGGAGCTAACTGGTACGCGTTGGTTGCAACTGCCGGGCTGGCTGCTCTGTTTGTAATTCACATCATCTACGCTTTCTGGTTGACCATGCAGAACCGTGCAGCTCGCGGTAGCGAACGTTATGCAGTGAACGTTAAACCTAAAACTGTGGAATGGGCATCTCAGAACATGCTTGTCCTGGGTATTGTTGTCATTGCCGGATTGGCTCTTCATTTTGCCAATTTCTGGTACAAAATGCAGTTTGCCGAAATTATCGGTGTTCATGATTTGGGCGCATTCGGTCCTACAGACGGTGCCGCTTACATTCGTGAAACATTCGGATGCCCTGTATTTACAGTGCTTTACCTCATTTGGTTAGCAGCTTTGTGGTTCCACCTGACTCACGGATTCTGGAGTGCTTTGCAGACTTTGGGCTGGAGCAATAAAATCTGGTTCGAGCGTTGGAAGACTATTGGTAACATCTACTCTACTTTGGTAGTTCTTGGTTTTGCAGCAGTAGTCGTTATCTACTTCGTGAAATCACTCGCTTGTGGTGCTTGCTAATCGTAAATTGTAAATGATAAAATTGTAAATGAATATGGCTACTATAGATTCTAAAATTCCTGAAGGCGCTTTAGCCGAGAAATGGACCAATTATAAAGCTCATCAAAAATTGGTAAACCCTGCCAACAAACGTCGTCTTGACATTATTGTGGTAGGTACCGGTTTGGCAGGTGCTTCGGCTGCTGCTTCACTGGGTGCTCTGGGTTTCAAGGTATTAAACTTCTGTATCCAGGACTCTCCCCGTCGTGCACACTCTATTGCTGCACAGGGAGGTATCAATGCTGCTAAGAATTATCAAAATGATGGTGACTCTGTTTACCGTCTTTTCTACGATACAATCAAAGGTGGTGACTACCGTGCACGCGAAGCTAACGTTTATCGTCTGGCCGAAGTGTCAAATGCTATCATCGACCAGTGCGTAGCTCAAGGTGTTCCTTTCGCTCGCGAATACGGTGGTTTGCTGGATAACCGTTCATTCGGTGGTGCTCAGGTATCACGTACATTCTATGCCCGCGGTCAAACCGGACAGCAGTTGTTGCTGGGTGCTTATTCTGCATTGAGCCGTGAAGTTCAGCGTGGTAACGTGAAGTTGTACACTCGTTATGAGATGTTGGACGTTGTGCTGATTAAGGATAACGAAGGTGTGGAACGCGCCCGTGGTATCATCGCCCGTAATTTGGTTACAGGTAAGATTGAACGTTTCGCTGCCCATGCGGTAGTTATCGGTACCGGCGGTTATGGTAATACTTACTTCTTGTCTACCAACGCTATGGCGTCAAATGGTTCGGCTGCTATGCAGGTTTACCGCAAAGGTGCTTACTTTGCCAATCCTTGCTTTGCACAGATCCACCCGACCTGTATCCCTGTACACGGTGACAAGCAGTCTAAACTGACTTTGATGTCCGAGTCATTGCGTAATGACGGACGTATCTGGGTTCCGAAAAAGCTGGAAGATGCCAAGGCATTGCAGGCAGGAACTAAGAAACCGACCGATATTCCTGATGCAGACCGTGACTTCTACTTGGAACGCCGTTATCCGGCATTCGGTAACCTGGTTCCCCGTGACGTTGCTTCACGTGCTGCGAAAGAACGTTGCGACGCCGGTTTCGGTGTGAACAACACAGGTCTGGCCGTATTCCTTGACTTTAAATACGCTATCGACCGTCTGGGTGAAGATGTAGTTCGTGCCCGTTACGGTAACTTGTTCGATATGTACGAAGAAATCACTGACGAAAATCCGTACAAGACTCCGATGATGATATTCCCGGCTATTCACTATACAATGGGTGGTATCTGGGTTGACTATGAACTGATGACTTCTATCAAGGGCTTGTATGCTATCGGTGAAGCTAACTTCTCTGACCACGGTGCAAACCGTTTGGGTGCATCTGCATTGATGCAGGGATTGGCTGACGGTTACTTCGTATTGCCTTATACTATCCAGAACTATTTGTCAGACCAGATTCAGGTTCCCCGTTTCTCGACAGACCTTCCTGAATTTGTGGCTGCCGAAAAGGCTGTAAACGATAAGATCCAGAAACTGATGAATATCAAGGGTCATCGTTCAGTAGACTCTATTCACAAGGAACTGGGTCACATCATGTGGGACTTCGTAGGTATGGGACGTACCAAGGAATCTTTGACTACTGCTCTGGCTAAACTGAAAGAAGTAAGAAAGACCTTCTGGAGCGACCTTCGCATTCCGGGTGAAGCTAATGAATTGAATGTGGAACTTGAAAAGGCAATCCGCCTGGCTGATTTCATCGAAATCGGTGAGCTGATGGCTTACGATGCATTGAACCGTGAGGAATCTTGTGGTGGTCACTTCCGTGAAGAACACCAGACTCCGGAGGGTGAAGCGCTTCGTCACGATGACAAGTTCTCGTATGTAGCTTGCTGGAAATACACAGGTGAAGGAAAAGAACCCGAATTGATCAAGGAAGATTTGAACTATCAGTTCGTTAAGGTTCAAACTCGTAACTATAAGTCTTAATTATTAATTGTATAGAAATCATGGATAAAAATATAAGTTTCACACTGAAAGTTTGGCGTCAGAAAGGTCCTAAGGATAAAGGACATTTTGATACCTTCCAAATGAAAGATATTCCGGGTGATACCTCATTCCTGGAAATGATGGATATCTTGAACGAGCAGCTTATCAATGAAGGTAAAGAACCTATCGTATTCGACCACGACTGTCGTGAAGGTATCTGCGGTATGTGCTCTATGTATATCAACGGACATCCTCACGGACCTGCTACAGGTGCTACTACCTGCCAGATTTATATGCGTCGTTTCAAAGACGGTGACACCATTACTGTTGAGCCTTGGCGTTCTGCCGGTTTCCCGGTAATCCGCGACTTGATGGTAGACCGCAGCGCATACGACAAGATTATGCAGGCGGGTGGTTACGTGTCAATCAATACCGGTGGTATTCCTGACGCTAACGCAATTCCTATTGCAAAACCTATTGCCGATGAGGCTATGGATGCTGCTGCATGTATCGGTTGTGGTGCTTGTGTTGCTGCATGTAAGAATGGTTCTGCTATGTTGTTTGTTTCTGCAAAGGTCAGCCAGTTGGCACTGTTACCTCAAGGTAAAGTGGAAGCTGCACGCCGTGCGAAAGCTATGTTGAGCAAAATGGATGAACTGGGCTTTGGTAACTGTACAAACACTCGTGCTTGTGAGGCAGAATGTCCGAAGTTGGTTTCTATCAGCAACATTGCTCGTTTGAACCGTGAATTTATTGCTGCGAAGCTGAAAGACTAATTACGGTTAGTTTTACTTGATATTTGAGAGTGCCCTGCCTTTTGGCGGGGCATTTTTTTATAATTATGTATTGGGTGAAGTTTCTTCCTTTTCTTTTTTACGGATGTTTCTGGGAGAGTCGCCAAAGGACTTCTTACAGAAGTTGGAAAAATGTGAGAGAGATTCAAATCCATGTCCAAAGCAGATTTCGGAGATGGAAGCATCTGTATAGCGCAATTGGTAAAGGATACTTTCTTTGCGCTGTTTCATCATCCATTCATAGGCCGGTTCGTTGAAGATGGCTTTGAAAATGCGGCGGAAGGTGGTGACGCTGTAGCCGCCCAGTTGTGCGAACTCCTCTACGGACTTTATTTGTTTGTGGTGCTTTAATATGAAATATTCAAAACTGCTGGTGTATTGGGATAGGCTGTGTACAACAGGAGATAGCTCATAGTCTGTGTAATAGTGTGCCAACAGATAATAAAGTTCTTTACGCTTGAATTCGAGCAGCTCTTTACAAATTTTGTCTGCATTCAGATAGGAAGCAACCCCTTCAAGGAAAAGCTTTATTTCGGGCTTTATTTTCAGTGGCTCGGAGATGAGTGGCGGAGGCACATTTTTCAATATATAGGTATAGCGGTCATAGCAGAAGGCTTTAGGGTCATCAAATGTGTACAGAATACCTTCCGAGTCTGTCATGGCCAGTATTTCCACTTTTGATGCGATAGCTTGCAGCACAAATTCTCCGGAATTGATGATGGTTCCGGCATATTCTTCACTATTGATGAGTATTTGGCCTTTGAGTAAGAAAAATAAGATATTAGTTTCACACTTATGTGGGGGTAAGTGGAAACCTTTTTTGTTATGTGTGTAATGGATGCTGTTCTCCACTGCTTTAGGGCATTGGGTACAATCCATCCTTTCATTACAGGGCAGACCAGACATATATAGATGTTAGAAACGCTTGTGTTCTTTTGGTTGATTTGACAAATGTAGGTCAAATATGGATAATTTGCAATAAGTTTCAGGAAAAAGACCGAAGAATCCTGTTTCCACTTGTTTGTCTTCTGCCGTTACGGAAAACGATAGCCTGTGGGCATGAGCATAGAGGGCTAAATTTGTGTGGCCAAACACAAAGAAGTTACAATTGTTGGGAAAAGTAGCAGAAAGAAAGTATCTTTGTGTGTATCCATGGGGAGGTATACCGGCTAAAACAGCATAGATTATGGAATTTGTAGTATCATCCTCCAATTTCTCCGGTATCATTGGCGAGCTGCAAACTATCGCATATACTTTTTGAGGACGGTTGATTGACAACAGGTAAAAATGCTCCGCAAATGAAATCGCAAATCATGGTGGGGATGATACGGTGTTTCATTGCGGAGCAGGAAATTGCTATGTTCTTATCAGGAGATTATAATTTCATTGATTTATAAGCTTGCTGAGGGATCTTATGATGCAGGGTTTTTAGGAGTTTGCTCGTTATCAGTAGCATCCCAATTTTCATCATATGTTGTATTTACACTCATTTCTTCTGCACCAACCGGTAAAGTTAGTATATAACGGATACTTTGTCCGTTGGTCCATTCTCCGGTTAAGGATACTTCTTTTGAGTCATTAAAGAATGTTGCATTATCCTTCTCTGTTTTATACTTGACTATGATTTTTGCATCAGTAAGAGATTGTGGGTACAGCATTAATGAATTATCATTTTGTGTATAATCATAAATACCATCTTTGGCTGTTACGGTATTATCGAATGTATAGCTATAGCCACTAGCAGGTGCACTTCCTGTTATATTCCAATTTCCACCTTTTCCTTCGGTTCCTCCGAATGTATATGTTGCAGTACCGCCTTTGGCACCGGTGACAGTTATGCTTTCAACTGTGTAAGTATAGCTGCTATCAACTAGTTTCACAGCAAAGTTTATACGGGTGAGGATGTGTTGGAATGTAAGATTTAATGTATTATCACTTGGCTTGGTTACATCTTTGGAATAAGCCACTATAATATCTTTTTGATCGGCTGGGGTGTCAGGAAGAGTATAACTGATAGTAGGATAAGCGCTAGAACTAGCAGGTGCTGTATAGGTTACATCATTGGTATACCCAAAAAATTGCATTTCTGTGATAGGCCAGTAAAAAGTGCCACTTGTTGTTGCCCAGCTACCTTGACCTCCTTTATATTCTATACCATCCATATAAGCATTACCCCATCCTGAAGTTGCAATATCATTGCTTTTAACTATATAGGCATGTAATTTAAACGACGTGAAACTGCTATTGCTTGTAACAGCGGCTCTTGAACTCTTTTTGACAATTGTGTTTACTCCTATTTCATTTTTACTTTTTGGAGTTCCATTGTCAATACCATCAATTTCATTCTGTGAGCAACTTGTGATTGCCAGTGCAGCTAAAGCTGCAAATAAAATCTTCTTCATATTCTGTGTGTTTTAAGTTAATAATTCTATGACTCTTTATTTTATATCTTAACCAACCGGTAATTCCACATTCGTTTCATCGTCCCAGTCACTAACGTTCCCATCAAATCCACCGCCACTTTCATCTGGAGGAACCTCTACATCATCCACTACAATTTTCTCGTCATCCGGAAGCTCAATCTCTATCTCGGACTCTTGAGGTTTTTCATCACCTTCTCCCGGCTCGTCTTCAGGAGGTTTTACCGCTTCCGTTATTTCCACTTTCGCTTCTTGTCTGGAACCATCCACCCTTACTATGATCAGATTCAGAAACTGAGTGATATCAGCTCTTGCCTGCGTCAGTTCGGGATGTCCGAAACAGGTGAAACTCCCTTTTATAACCCCATTCCCTTTACCGGTTTCACAATAAATGGGAGCGAAGCGGCATAAGCCGGCTCCTTTACCTAAATGGTAACATTCAGCCATTCCGGAAACACTGCCAATGATCGATGAGACATTTTTCAGCCCCTCTGTCTTTATTGAAAAGATGTAAGTGGTTACCACAGATTTTGGTCTTACCTCTAGTGTCGGTAACTCTTCTCCTTTTCCTATTTCTACATCGTCCAGGGTTGCCACATAAAAATTATCCGGTCCCCATACCATGTTTTCTGTTTCGCTGTCGCCCAATCCCGTGCAGTTTCCTGTACACGCCATTATCGTTTCGTAACTGTCTTCGCCTTTTACTTGCACTACTTCGGTGTCATAATTGTAAATCACTGCCAAGTAATGCCCCGGGGGCACTTTCATTTCTCCGCCTTTTGCCGGCAAGTAAGTATCAATCTTCCTTCCTTGGGCGTCCTTGGGATAGAAAATAACCCGGACTCCTTCCGGCAGACGGCCGGTTACTCCTTCCCAGTCCAAACGGATATTTATTCCTGTTACGGGATAATCGTCCAGAATCTCGCGTCGGCTGCATCCCACTAAAGTCAATAGTGAAGATAAAAGTACAAGAGCTACGTACCTTGTCTTTTTCATTTTCTTCCTCTCTTCTTTGTTATCACCCATACCAACGAAATTTTTGCTTTCGTAGGGCCTATAAAGGTGTAATTCCCGCTACTCATCCAAACTAGTGACCCTTCATAGGGAGTGTACTTTTGATATTCCGTGGTCAGGTAGCCTATGCCTAGGCTGAATTCCAATGCCAGATGCCGTGACACTGAAGTGGAATATCCATAAGTGAATCCTGCCGCACCATAATATTTACCTTGGTAGCCGTCTCCTTTAAACTGAAAGTCGTAGATACCTCCCTCGGCATACAATCCAAAGAAATGTCCGTTCAACCGGTGATGCAGTTCACGGTTGCCCAGCCAGTAGCGGCTTTCTATTCCTCCCGAAATCAGCTGGTAGCAGATTTCTTTGCTACTGTTGGACCACCAGGGGCTTTTATATTCTATGTTCACTGACCACCGCTTTCCTACAGGAATTTCTATTTCTATATTAGGCGCCAGTGCTAGGTCGTACAATAAATTATTTTTCAGTGCAAGCACTGTGTTGCCGGCTGTCTTGTCTCTTCTTGCTGCCTTTTCTTTGGGCTTTTTTCCCCGTTTTTCTTTTGTCTCTTTTTCCTTTTCTGCCTTTGTTACTGTTTTTTCTGTTATTACTTGTCTCCTTTCCTTTTGTGGGAGTGCTTGCACCGCCATTGACGCAATGGTCGTTTCCCTGTCAATTGGAATGAATTCAGTTTCTTCTATCATGGCCGCCTGTTCCGTGGAGGAGTTTTTTCCTTCCTTTTCTTCCGGATAAGACAGGCAGACTCTTATTTTTGTCCGTCTGAGCTCCGGTAGCAGCCGGTCGGAAATATATTGATAAGGTATGCCGGCATCCAGATGTTGCAAGAAATCTTGCATTTTTACAGGATTGTCATGGTGATAATCTATCAATGCCAATACATCCTCCCGGTCGGGGACCAGCCTGTCGTCCGTTATCAGTTTCCGTAAGGCATCCCCGTATTCTTCTCCTGTACGGATACAGATTTGGGCGGCATTGACTTGCGGATATTTCCGACATAAGAACGCTTTTACTTCCTCGCTTCTTTTTAGGCCCGGCGCTATGTCCGGTTCTTTTTTTCCGTTATATGAATCCGGTGAAACCAGAATAATGGAATAAAGATGTCTGCTGCGGGCAGGATGGGCAAGCAGGGAATCCAATGTTGCCAGCGTTTTACCGTTTCCTTGGTAATCCTTGTCCGCCTGTCGGGCCTTCAGGTCAAAATAGAGCATCATGTCCAATATGGTATCTTTGGGATTTTCGTACTCTGTCGTCCGGGCATAAGTGCTATTGGTCAGTAGGCACAAAAACACAAATATGCTGAATATAGTAGTGCGTTTTTCCATGGATTACCATTATGTGTGGAGCAAATATAGGTGATAAAATCTGAAAAAAAACGTATTAAATGTTCTATTTTCGGACGTGAAAGGGTTAGTGAAGCGATTGGACAGAATTTGCAAGTTTGGGCAGCCGGATAATGAGAAGGGCAGGGAAGCTTACTTTTATTTGGAGTGAATAATCAGAGGAATACTTTCTTTTTGCTTTTTACTTTCCAATGGACAGAAATGAACGGTCTTATCATATGGATAGGGCAATGTTTCATATTCCTTTTTTAATCCGTGTTTTTCAATCTAATTGTAATGTTGTGTGCGAAAACGGTTGTATTTGTGAAATAATACTAAATGAAAAGCGAAATTGAACTAAATATTTGGAAAAAATGAGTGTAAGTTGTACATTTGTCATGTGATTTTTTTCATAGTATTAGATTTAAGGTTAACAAAGGTTGGAGCAAAGCGTTGCTCCTTTTCCTTTTT
>OLXI01000987.1_pt1 | contig 14915 bp, 9 predicted proteins | sample 1674181 | NCBI WGS metagenome assembly OLXI01 (sample SAMEA103958148, study PRJEB25191) | human gut metagenome | reverse complement strand
AATAACATGTTTCATTTATAACATGTCTATTTTATAAAATTTCGCTGAAAGGAGAATTATAATGAATCAAGTACAATGGGAAAAATCAAAATCTGGCATTACTTCATACTTTGAAGCCATAGGAAATATGGTTCTTACATTTTCAAAACAAAGTGGTTACTCTGTAGAAACCATTCTTTCCTGTGATGACAATGAATTATTAACTATGTTAGAAAACAGTGAATTGCCTATAGCAAAAATATTACTGTTTTATAAAGAACCTGCATCGTATGCAAAGAGGGGCTTAAATTTACGTTTAAGTCAAATGCGTACTGGTGATGGAGAGTAAGAAAAAATATTTGGAAAGGAGGGACATTTCATGAAAAAAAGTACATTTAAAGATAGAATTTTAGCGTACTATAAGTTATTATGTAAATAGTATGCAGTGGTTGAAACACCTTAAGAAACAGAGTAATGCGAAATAATGATATATCACAATATTTATTATAAGCCATGATTATTTAGGGATGCTGCAGATGCTGTGGCATCCCATTGACAGGTTAGAATATATGAATCATTTGACATCTTTTAACATCACTACTACGGTAAAATACACAGAAAATGAGATATTAAAAAAGACAGGGCTCTCACAGGCAGCTTTCCATCGGAAAGCGATAGATGCGTTTCTGGCAGGTGATCAAAAGATTGACAGACGGCTGAAAATCAAAGAGATAAGCAATCCTGAATATGTTAAGAGGAGCTTTAAGGAGCTGATATATCTGGATGATGAACGGAGGAAGCTGCTGGAGCCGATCATGGAGCGTGAGAACGTGGGGATCACAGTTGTATTATTTCAGGCATTGTATGATTACTGTTTTGAAATGGCTTCCGTGCTTGATCATGACGTAGTAAAAAATATAATTGAGGGAAACTATACACTATAGAATGTAGAGGTTTCACAATTATGTCAGTAGAAGAAGAACTGGAACGCTGGTACGATGTGCTGAATGAGAATGTTTTTAGCAGCCAGCTTCCCAACGCAGTTTTCACAGTTTACTGTTCTGAACAGAGAAAAAAAAGCAGCATAATCTATGAAAGCGGCAAGGTATATAACATTTATATACACAGAAACGTGCTGCATGGAGAGATTGATAAGATAATCACATTTATCATCCATGAGCAGGTGCATATTTATTGCAGAATAAAGAAAATTTCAGATACGAGCAGGAACTGCAGATACCACAATAACAGATATGCTGCTGTTGCAGAGGAGCATGGACTTATTCTGGAATATCGGGGCACAGAGGGCTATGTAACTGTAGGTACAGATGATGAAATCCTAAAATCTTTACCAGCCTTTATAAACCGTGACAGATGGGGGAAAATACTGTCAGAATATGAAATCCGGTATCAAAACAGACTAAACTATGATAAAGGCAATTTTTGTTCGCAGGTGTTTGCCTGTGAGAATTGTAACAATAAGGCAGTTGGTCAAGAGCGCACAAGAATCATTTGCGATAAATGCAGGACATTGATGGTGCCTGTTATACGCGAAAAAAACACGTTTTTGCCGGGAAAGTATAAAACTGTCAAATGTCCGGGATGCAGGAGAAAGATTACAGGAATAGATGACGGAAAATATATATGTGGATTTTGCTTTGAGAAAATGATTGACACAAAGTGATGGAAAAGGTTGGATGAATTACATCTAACCTTTTTCTTGCTGTCCACATATCAGGATAAAGGGGCATTCGACATTTGGATAAAATAACATCAACATCAGAATTTGCTTTTTCGACTACGAGGTGGGAAGGGGATGCACTTCGTAACAAAGGAGAGTCCTATGGTTATGGGCGTGTATCTACAAAACAACAGAACCTTGACCGGCAGCTGGTACAGTTTGCAATCCTGCCGATCAAAAAGAGTAATATATTTGTAGACAAGGAAAATGGCAGCACATTTAACAGGACTAATTACAAAAAACTGGTTAAGAAGCTTAAGCCGGGAGATACATTATACATACACAGCATCTACCGGCTTGGCAGGAATTATGATGAGATACTGGAGCAGTGGTCTGTTTTGACCAGGGTAAAAAAAGTTAATATCGTAGTATTGAATATGCCGATCTTGGATACGAGACTGGAACGCGACCTCATGGAGAGGTTTCTGTGTGATGTCATATTGCATATACAGGCATTTGCAGCGGAAAATGATAAAAATAATATTAAGGTGTCACAGGCAGAGGGGATTGCAAGCGCAAGGGAAAAAGGCGTAGTGTTTGGCAGACCACGTAAAAGTGACATTGATGGATTCAAACAGAGGTATGAGGATCTTAAGGAGCAGGGGTTAAAGAATGACGAGATCGCAAAGGAGATTGGCATTGGGATCAGTACACTGTATCGTTATCTCCGGGAATTAAATACAAAATATTGAACAAAAAAATGGAACAGCCACAAGCTGTTCCATTTTTTAAAAATCGACTTCACCTTGGTTGTTGACAATTTTATAAAAATAAAATATAATCTAACCAAGGCATTGAAATAAATTGATCGCAACAATTTATTTCAATTGTATGATATTCAATCTCACACATTAAATATCATCTATTAGTATAATAACAAAAACACCTTGAAATGTCAATGTATATTTGACAAAAACAAGAATCTTTACATAGAAAAACAGCTTATTTTTTGCTAGTTTCATGTAACAATTATACAAAACAGATAGATAATAATGAGGGTGAATCGCATCATACAATTGCGCATTTACCCTCTTTTTATTTTGTAACCAAAAGGACGATTCACAGATGCAGAAACTTAGTGTTGAAGTCCTGGAGAAAATGCTCGGAGCTGATCTGTCAAATCATGAGATAGACATGATGCTCTACATTGCCCGTTTTCAAGACGAGTTCGGGCATATCCGGGGCGTATATTACAGAGATATTTGTGAAAACGTCGGACTTTCATATCAGGGGTTTTATGATTGTCTGCATTCCCTTGAACGTAAGGGAATCATAGCGTGCGAAAAGCGTAGTTATTTTGACTGGGATATTCAGGTCATCAATAACTCTTTTTGTGGTACGGAAAACTTTGGGCGAGGTTATGTATCGCTGCATTGTGGCATGGTGCGGTCAGATGAGTTTAAACAGCTTAAAGGCGGCGCAAAGCTTATGGCATTATGGCTCATGCGTGAATGGCTGATCAGCAGGAGCCGGTCCGGAAGCAGTGCGTACCAGATCACAAAAGAAAACCTGATTGCAAAATTTGTAGGACTGCTTAATGTGTCCAGACGTACTGTGAGGGAATATTTGGGCGATTTAGAGCCTTTTATGGATGTGTACTTAGAAAAAGGCCGTAAGTACTTTATAACCTTTAAAAAGGGCGCATACGAGGCTCTGCCGGGCAGGGATTCTGAAAACGATGAACTCAGAAACCACACGGTTACGATCTCCTGCAGGAGAAACCGGATCAAGGACGAGAACAGGCAGAAAGAGGAAGAAATCTGTACCATCCTAAAGCAGCACCACAAGGACATCATTAAGAACCTAGAATTTGATCTAAGTGCCATAATCAGGGAAAGCCTGGCACGGATCAATGCGAGCATACATAACAAGTACAAGTGGAAGCGGTATTTAAATCCTGCACTGGTACATAAGATCGTGATAGAGGAGCTTGCCAATGCGTAAGCATATACAATTGAACAGGGATTATGACAGACCTATGAGAGCCATAGGTCTCTTCGTGGTATCATAAATAGCATCTGGAGAGCCAGATCATCCATCCAAAAGGCAGTTTTCGGTGAAAAAGACACCGGGAGCTGCTTTTTCTTTTTTTACTGGAGAAAAGTATTCAAGTTTCACGACAGTTCAGAAAAAAAGTATTCAAATATCATTTCAATTTTTGATAAGGATATTCAAGTTTTAAACAGCTGATATAAATTTATTCAAATTTTACAGTAATAAATGAGATCTCCTATTCAATTTTTAAACTATCCACAAAGTGCCTCAAAGCCCCATAAATAGGGCAAAGACACAATATTTAAAACGGCTAATAAATCCTTTCTAAATACAATTCTTTCTTTTTATCAACTATATCTTGTTTGGGAATCAACTACTCTGCAAACAATCTCTTTTTAATTGATCCATGTCACCTTGACACACGAAAACACTCATCCATCCACACAATAAGGAAGCCGAAACGCATAGCGTTCCGCCAATATCTAAACTGGCATAAATGCCAGAATTAATAGATACCAGTAATCCTGATAAACGAAATAACTTATCAATCCATATGCTGAAATTCCAAAGTAAATGACAACAGCAAGACAATGAAGATCCAAGGGAAAAATTCAATAAAAAGAAAATTAGAGGGGGGCGATTACATTTCAATTATTGTCAAGTATGGAAATTTATGGTAAAATTCCCTTTGTAGTAAAATTGTGTCGAAAACTATACTTTTTGGCAAACAAAAAAACATGAAAAAAACGTCAAATCTGTGTCGCAATCGCAGATTTTTTTTAATTTTCAGGTCATTTTATCCTCAAAAACACGACTTTTGAAAAGTATGATTTTTGAAACTTCATTGACTAACATGAAAGGAGGATATGTGACCAGAATAGAACAAATGTTCTTGACGTTGTATTATATTTATAGTATAGTGTGGATAAGAAAAATACATTTGGAGGTCACAAAATGAAGAACACAAGTTATAAAAATAAACAATTCGTACTTTTAGGAATGACTTTTTTAAGCGTGGCTGGCATTGCCGGATGTTCCAATGTGGAACTCGCGCAGAGCACAGTGACACTGGAGCTTGGCGATGAGCTGTCGGAAAATGTTGCAGATTATCTGCAGGATCCGGATGAGAAAATCTTAAAGGGTGCAAGCCTTGATCTGTCAGCAGTAGATGAAACAAAAGTTGGTTCGTACAATGCTGCCGTTGCATATGATGGGAAAAATTATCCATTTACGGTAGAAGTGAAGGATACGACTTCACCGCAATGCGAAGCAAAAGATTATATCTACATGCAGCCGGGAACTCTGATCGTGGATGATCTGGTAACGGAGATCAAAGATGCATCGGAAACTTCCAGCGGGATCGTTTCTTGTGAGAGGAAGGATGATCTTGCAGCCTGTGATTATGATGATATGCTGCAGGAAAAAGCGGCGGTAGATACTGCTGATCCGTATGATGGAGCAGATTATCAAGAAAGTGTTCAGTTGGATGATGAAGGCTGCTATGAAGTGACAGCACAGGTAAAAGATAGTGAAGGCAATTTTACAGATATAACATTAAACGTTTACGTGGATGGCACAGCTCCGGAGCTGGCACAGAATGTGATCGATCTGGATGTGGATGCATCCGGGATCAGTATTGACGACATCAACACGGATGATGCGGAAAAGATTGCAGACATGCTGCATGAGCTTCCGGATTTTTCAAATGCGGAGTGGGCGGCAGCCAGTGATGCATTTTGCGGAGACAATGCGATCAGCTACGAATTTGAGCAGAAATCTTTTAATCTGCAGAAAGAAAACCCGGTTGAAGTATTAAATGTACACTGCACAGTGCAGGATCAGGCTGGAAACGAAAACGAGGCAGATTACGAAGTGACGGTTACATACACTGGACTGGATGCAGAGGCTTTGTTGGAAAAGACAGGTTTGATCTTACAGACAAGTGATGATACTGCCAATGAAAAAAAAACCAGAAGTAGTGATAATAAACCTGGAACAACAAATAGTCAAAAAATTTCAAAGGCTGGTAAAAATCAGGATGTAGATGATTTTGGAATGACAGATGATGAATGGGTAGCTATGTTTGAAGCAATGACACCAGATGAAAGAGATGCTTACTTAAATTCTGTAGCTTATGGAAGTGCTACAGACAATAATGTTCAAGTATCTGGTTATTATGATAGCAATATGGCACAAGAAGTATTTAATTTGACAAATCAAGAAAGAGCAAATAATGGTTTGCCAGCATATTCATGGGATAGCAATATGGCTTCATATTCAGATAGACGCGCAAAGGAGATAGTTACAGATTATAGCCATAATTCTGCAGGTGGAAACTGGAGTGTAGGAGAAAATATTGCAGAAGGTGAGACAAGTGCAAGTGAAGTAGTTAATGACTGGATGAATTCCGCAGGACATAAAGCAAATATTTTGTCGGATGTGTCTACAAAAATATCAGTATCTTGTTATGTTGAAAAATTTACATATGCAGATGGATCTACACAGTATTTGCATCATTGGGTACAAAATTTTACACATTAAAAGCATTCCTTTAAAAATTTAATAAATTGCACTGATTTTATTGGTTTGGTATAATGAATGAGGTGCTGCGAGAAAACGGTAGGCGGTTAAGCCCTCAACAGAGGGACTGGACCCTCTGATTACATAGAGATCTTCGAAAGAGGAAATTTGTTGACGGAGGGATGCAAGATGGTTACATATTCAGACTTGTTTGAATTTGTTATAATGCTGATTGCGTTTGCTACTTTTATTTATAAAATTAGCAAAAAAAAATAACCGCCAACCTGGGAATTGGCGATTATTTAAGATAATTAATCAATAACCGGGCTAACCGTCTATCGGTAGCACCTTTACTATTATAATAGCAACGAGACATCTAAAAGTCAAGTTGAGAAAAGCGCAGAAATATGTTAGAATCAATATAGGTGCTACGAGAAAACGGTAGGCGGTTAGCCCTCAACAGAGGGACTGAACCCTCTGATTACATAGAAATCTTCGAAAGAAGAAATTCATTGACGGAGGGGATGCTGATGATAACACTTACGGAACTGATTCAGTTCATGAGTTTATTGATAAGCGTTGCCGGATTATTTTACCTTATCGGGAAAGATAATCATGGCAGAAAAAAATAACCGCCCCAGTCCAAGGTTGCGGTTATTTTCTATAACACATAAACCGGGCTAACCGTCTATCGGTAGCACCTTTTGTAATTTGATTATACCATAGTGATATTAAAAAGTAAATAAGATCATTTAAAAGTCCGACCTTGCGTTGGAAAAACGAATTGTTATTTTTACTAATTTGTAAAAGAGACAATGAAAAAGAAAGTAAAGAAAAGGTTTTTTGCCATTCTCTTACTTCTTGCAATCGTTTTTACCAATGTGGGAACGGACTTTTTTTATGTCCAGGCGGGCAGCATAGAAGCAAATGAGAGTGTGCAGGAAGAAAACACAGAAACGATAACAGACACCGAAACTGTGGAAATAGGCACGGACAGCGTTTCTGATACAGAGGAAGTGAGTGAGAGCACGGAAACTGTGGAAGATACGGAGAAAGTGGATGAGAGCACAGAGACGGTTGCTGACACCGAGGTGATTGACACAGAAGAAGATATTCCGGAAGAAGCTGCTCCGGAAGAAGAACAGATTCCAGATCAGGAATACACATGGAGAGATACGACTGCAGAACGCAATCTATATTATGATGACTGGTCAAAAGAAAACATGGGGCGCATCTATCTTGGAGAAACATTAGAAGAACTTTTCCAGATGTATGAAGATCCAACGTTGGAAATGGCAGGATGGGAAGATTTCTTCGAAGGTACGTGTTTTGCAGGTGCAACCTTGGAAGATCTGAAATGGCTGCAGGAAAGCGGATACACAATGGATCAGCTTATACAGATTGCATCTGATAATAACAGAAGCAGTGTGTGGCAGATGTTGAGTGGAATTGCATTGATGGCAGCTTATAAAGATAAAACAGTGTCATTTGGAGGAGCTACAAAGACAGGACATATCCCAGCCTTTGGTAAAAGAAATGCACCACTTTATACGATGTCTATGGGGGGCAAGAAAGCATTCTGTGCAGACTGTGGAAAGCATATGTCATCATCAACAGTATTGTCATATGTATCGGAAGTAAATACTACATACATAAAAAAAGCAATGGCATATGCAGATAATGGTGGTTATTATCCTTTTTCACAGTTTTATATATGGGCTGGTGGAAATAAGGAAAACTATTGTAAAGGATATGCGCAGTTTAACTACAGTATGATGCATCAGGATCTTTCTTATGATGAGATTGCAGCGTTAACTACAGACAATACAAGATTTGCGGCATTGTATAAAGAGGCAGAAAGATCATATGAATCAATTACTAATACAAGCACAAGTGGTGTGCATGTATATATGTATTCGAATGGAAACAGTTCATACCAGAGAATTTATGCAATGGTTCGAACACCAGAAGATACACCAGATCCTACTCCACCGGATCCAACACCTACAGATGATCCGGTTTATGCGGATGTATCTGCTGATGCAGAGGCTTATGTGGATGCGAATGTTAGGCTGAATGTTGTGAAAAAAGATAACGTGACCGGACAGGGACTTGCAGGGGCAGTGTTCAATTTCTTTTTGGATGGTGGTTATGAGGGAAGTGGAACTACAGACAGTAATGGAAATGTGAGTTTTTCGTTTACCACATCCTATTATGGTGCATCTAGCAGTAGCAAGACATATTGCACGAACTATGGTTCTTTGACGGACGACAAAAAGGCAACGGTAAGTACATATACCAGTTATGACGCTGCTTACAATGCAGCTTATAACGAGGCATACACCAAGGCTTTAAATGCAGCCAATGCAGCTAAGAACAGTACAAGCCATAATTATTCCGCTACGGAAGTGACAGCCAGAAATGGTTATTACTTAAATCCGGGGAATACGACAGTCGGACAGAGTGCTGCAGGGGATGCATCTTTAAATCTGTCACTTGCAAATGTGAGGACGACAGGAAGCATTACGATCACGAAAGAAGATAGTGAGACAGGTGCGATCGCACAGGGCGATGCAACACTGTCCGGCGCAGTCTATGGACTGTATGCGCGGAGTAACATCGTGCATCCGGACGGACATACCGGAATTTTATATACAGCCGGATCATTGGTTGCTACATTCCCGCCAACGGATGCAAACAGACAGGCAAGGTTAGATAACCTTTATCTCGGAAATTATTACGTGAAGGAGATAACGCCATCCACCGGATATCTTCTGGACACGAAGGAGTATGACGTTGCTGTCACTTATGAAGGGCAGGACGTACCAAATGTGGTGAGGACATCTACGGTGACAGAGGATGTGATCAAGGGAAATATAAGGCTTGTAAAACATTTACAGGAAAAGGATCCTTCGGCTGCATCCAGACCACAGGTGCCGGAGGTAGGTGCAGAATTTGATATCATCCTGAAATCATCCGGTGTGACATATGCGCACATTGTTACGGATGCAGACGGATTTGCACAGGCAAACATGCTGCCATACGGAAATTACATCGTAAGGCAGACAAAGGGTAAGGAAGGTTATTCATTTATCACTGATTTTGAAGTATTCATCAGGGCGCATGAAAGGACGTACTCTTACATTCTGGAAAACCTTGATTATACATCACAGCTGCAGGTTTTAAAAAAAGATGCAGAGACAGGTGAGCTTGTCAAGGTGGCAGGTGCCAAGTTTGAGATCTACAACGAGGCAGGGAAAAAAATTGTTCAGACGGTTTTATATCCTACCAAATATGACATATCGGTATTTGAGACAGACGAGAGCGGTATGCTGGAGCTTCCGCAGTGGCTTGGAAGTGGAAATTACACATTGAAAGAAGTCCAGGCACCGGAAGGCTACATTTTAAATCCAGATCCTATCCCATTTAAGGTTTTCAGGGAATATGAGGAAAAGGATAAATGGGGTGATTCCGTGATCCGCGTGGTATGTGAGGACGTATCGGTCAAAGGAATCATCGATGTTACAAAGGTGGCACCGGTATTGACTGCTTATGAGGATGGAAAATTTATTTATACCGAAGAGCGTGTGCGGGACGTGAGATTCCAGATCATAGCGGCGGAGGACATTTACCGTGCGGACAGACAGACGGATGCCGAAGGTAATCTGATAACCCTCTATAAAAAAGGAGACATAGTTGAGACGCTTGTAACTGATCCGCTTGGGGAAGCTTCTTCAATGGAGCTGCCGCTTGGAAAATACAAGGTAAAAGAGATTTATGTGCCGGGTGGTATCTATCTGGATCAGGAAGAGATCGAAGTGGAACTGAAATATGAGGATGACCGTACAGAGATCGTTTTCTCTCCGGCAGATTTTTATGATCAGAGACAGGAAATCGAGATTGGCGCATTTAAGTATGACACAAAAACAAACAAAGCTATTCCGGGAGTAGAGATCACGATATACGCAAACAGGGATATTCTTGATTATTACGGTAATGTGCTTGTAAAAAAGGGTGATGCCATCAGGAGCATTGTTACGGATAATGACGGAAAAGCAGACTTTGGAAAGGATCTTCCATTAAATGCCTATGCTGCCGAAGGTGATGATCCGGATGTGGAAGAGCCAATGTATTACATGAAGGAAACAAAGTTTCCGGTTGGTTATCTTCCGGAAGATAACACATATTTCATTTACAGCAGTACGCCGGACATGACAGTACAGTTTGTTAAGGAAAATGTGAATGTCAGCAATGTGCATGTGGATGGAATCATCAAAGTCACAAAGACAGCTCCGGTTCTTACCGGATATGACGAAAACGGACGTTTTGTTTATACGGATGAACGCATACATGATGTGAAGTTTCAGATCATAGCAGCGGAGGATATTTACCGTGCAGACTGTGATCTTACGGAAGATGGGGAACTTATCCCAATCTACAAAAAAGATGAAGTGATTCAGACGCTTACAACGGATAAGGATGGATATGCAGAGACGGCAAAACTACCGCTTGGAAAATACCGGGTAAAAGAGATCTATGTGCCGGGTGGAATTTATCTGGATCAGGAAGAAATCGATGTGGAACTGAAATATGCAGATGATGATACAGAGATTGTATATGAGAACGCAGATTTTTATGATCAGAGACAGCAGATCGAAGTGAGCGTGTATAAATACGACAAACTCACGGACAAAGCGATCGGCGGTGTGGAAGTATCCTTGTATGCGAACCGGGATATCCTGGACTATTACGGAAATCTGCTTGTACAGAAAGGAACACTGATCAGAAAAGGTATTACAGACAATGCCGGAAATTATGTATTTTCGACAGACATTCCGCTAAATGCTTACGCAAAAGTGACGGATGATACGGACGAGGAAGAACCTATGTATTACCTGATCGAATCCAAATTTCCGGATGGATACATTCCGAATGACATGGTTTATTACATCGACAGTAAGACACCAAAAATGACGATCAGGAAAACTTCTGAAAACGTGGACATCAGTAATGATCCGCTTCTCGCAGAACTAGAAGTGGATAAGAGCGCACCGGAGTATGCAAGTCCGGGTGGAACTTTTCGGTATACGATCCAAAAAGTTACAAACCAGTGTGTTTACGAAATGGATGAATTTACATTGACAGATGTGCTCCCGGAGCATGTAAAACTGTCATCGCTATACACCGGAACGTTCAAAAATCCGCGTAACCATGCAGTTACCTATTCCATCTGGTTCAAGACTAACTTTGACAGCGAATGGAGGGCATGGAAAACCGCTATTCAGAGCAATGAGGCACAGGAATTAAAAGTTGCAGACATGGGACTTGGTGAGGATGAATATGTCACAGAGTTTCAGTATCGTTTTGGAACAGTGCCGCCATTCTTTGAAGTAGATGTGAACCCTTATTACGATGTGGTTGTGGACAGGGATGTTGATCTGAATACGGTTCTTGTAAACCATATCAAGCTTACTGGAAATAAATTTGGAAAGTATCTTACATCCGAAGATGAGACAGAAACACGTCTGTTATATGGAAAGATCAGAGCCTCTATTAATGGAAAAAATGGCAATGGTGGCTGGTTCGTACATACAAATGGTTCACCAAAAACTGGAGATCAGGGAAATCTTGCAGGTGCGGTTTTAGTGCTCTTTGCAGGAATTATGCTCATTGCAGCTTCAATAAAGAAAAGAAAAGGAAATAAGGTGCGTGGTATGAAAGTACACATTTTTATCCTGTTTACGGTAGTATCGGCATTTGCTTTTTCGGATCATACCTATGCTGCAGACAGCACAGTTGTAAAAGAGAACAGATACACCACAAACAGCAGTGATGACCTGCATGCAGATTATGATGAAAAGATTATTGAGGACAATACCTTTTATAAATTGAAAAAGGTTGAGTATGAGGTGATCGACAAAAGTCAGGTAATCGTAGACAAGAGCGTTTTAAGCGATCTCATGCTGGATACGGATGAATATGATCCTCCGGAAAAGATTACAGAAGATGGGCTTATTTATAAGCTTGTGGATGTAAAACAGATAGAATCTGAAACATTGGATCAGGAAGTATCAGGATTTGATGATTATGAAAAAAAGATCAGTGAAACAGATGTTCCGCAGACCAAGACATTGAAGGTGGAAGATCTTCGCACTGGCGAGGAAATGGAAGTGGAATGTCCATTGAGTGGTATTGAAGTGTTGGATGAAGGAACTCTCATTAAGGATTCTATAGATGTTACATTTGAAGGCTACAGTCTTGGTGTATTCGAGTGGAATGGAAATTATGTAAGGTCAGATGATGAGTATCCGTTAAAGGGATACGAAAAAGATCTGTTAAAGAGTGTTGGGTTATCACCATCTATTTATTCTGTAAGTTCTATTACTTGGAAAGGTGAACCATACACAGATGAAAATGGAGTAGACTGCCGGGATGCAGTCGCAGAAATACAGCATTATGGGTATTTGTATAGGGCAAATTACTCTTCACATATCAAATATGTAAAGTATGAGGCTTCATACGAAAACGCTGAAAATGACAATTTTAATTACGTCATCAAGGCAACGGCAGTATATGAAAAGGTTGTACCTGTTACACAGGCGGTATTTTACGCCGGGATCGGGATACTGATCTTCTGTATCCTGCTGGTACTCATAATGTATCTGGTTTCCAGAAGAAAAAAAGAAGATGAAAAATCTTCAATAAAAGAGGAAGGAGAAAAGGGCATATGGTAAGGATGATGACTGGTTTATCAAATCTGGTGGTAAGTTATACGCCAGCAGTAAAACTTTTGCTTATGATTGTTCTTATGATTATCGGTGCAGGATGCATAATCCCAATTGAAAAAACACAGACATGGGCAAAAAATGCAATTCCTTATGTGGCACTCGGTGCGGGAATTGTTTATTGTGCCTCAACTTTCGCAGAAGAAATAGCTTCTACTTTTGTGTTTGAAAGTGCAGCATATCTTATTTTTTAAACAGGACATCAGGAAGGTACTATTAATAGTACCTTCCGGCAAAAGGGGAAAAAATGACGGATAAAAACAGGCGGTTGATGAAGATAAACCGCATAATTTCAAATAAAAAAAATGTTGCGTTGATAGTGATCGCAATAGATGTTTTATCTTTTCTCCTGATCAATTTTATCATCAATTCATTTGCAGGGATAACATCCAGCGTTGGTGGAAAAGGAAGTCTGGAAGATGCACTTACAGTCTTGAACATACTTCCAAACATGAACATGATAGTACATTCAAAATTTGTCAGATCAGTGTACACAGTCCTTTTTCTTTTTATTGCAGTGTTGGATGTTGCATTTGTTTACCAGATAAAGTTTGCCTATTCCGAGGAGGAAATCAATATAGGGCAGAAAGGTACACAGAGATGGACAACATTTGAAGAAATCAAACAACAGTACGTTGAGATTGAGGACAGGAAGGTTGAGTATGATGGACCGCCCGGATTCCCAATCTGTGAGCATGGAAATAAGATTTATATTGATACTTCACCTGTAAACAATGTTGTCATTGGTGCAACGAGATCAGGAAAAGGTGAGACGCTTGTTTATAAGTCCATAGATGTATATTCCAGGTCAAAGCAGAAACCATCAATTGTGGCAATTGACATGAAAATCGAACTGTATAAATCATCAAAAAAGACCTTGGAAAGAAGGGGATATGAAGTATATCTGCTGAATCTGCAAGATCCTCTGCATTCTATGGGATATGATGTACTCGATCTTATCAAGCAGTTTTATAAAGCCGGAAATCCTGCAGAAGCAGAGCTTCAGGCACAGGCATTTACATATCTTGTATTTGACCCGGAAAATCAGACCGGAAATGAAAGGTACTTTGCGAGAACGGCTGCAACCATTACAGCGTGTCTTATTATTGCCATAACAGAAGATGCCCTAAAGGAAGATAGGATTATCAATAAAAAGAGAAAAGCAGCGTATAAGAAAAAAACAGAGGCATTTAAAAAACTGCCGGATGAAGAAAAGCAGAATGTAAGAAATGAATACCAGAATTACAAGACAGACGTTTTTTTAAACTACGATGTCCCTTATATACCGGATGAGGTCGAATATTACGATACGGATGTGAATGAGAAAAAGGTCAATATGTACAGTATCATTAATACATTTACAGAACTGCAGAGAAATGTGGTTGACCCGGATCATTACACTACTATGCTGGAAGTATTTTTTACAAAACGTCCTCCGCTTGACAGGGCAAAACTTAAATATGCGTCATTGGAATTTGCAGGATCAAAAACTAAAGGAAACGTTTACTCTACAATGCTTTCCAAACTGGATATTTTTACATTTGAAAATATTGCAAAGATGACAGCAGAAAACAGTATTCATTTTGTGGATATTGGATTTGGAGATAAACCGATTGCAGTATTCATTGGATTCCCGGATTATGATTCTTCTAAAAATTTTCTGGCAGTTACATTTATTAAGCAGGTATATGTAGCATTGGCGCAGAAGTGTGGAAAAAAAGGAAAATGTACGCGGCGAGTAAAGTGCGTCGTGGATGAGGCTGGAAACCTGCCAAAAATTGAGGACTTAAAGCAGATGGTAACAATTGGTCTTGGACGAAATATATTTTTTGATTTTTATATACAAAGCTTACAGCAGTTTGAAAGTGTTTATGGAAAAGATGGTGAGATTATCT